>Ga0078894_10002033_pt1 | contig 15210 bp, 1 predicted proteins | sample LauGreSu1BDMLBSD_2_FD_67506 | JGI IMG/M metagenome (GOLD analysis project Ga0078894, IMG submission 67506) | Freshwater lake microbial communities from Lake Michigan, USA - Su13.BD.MLB.SD (version 4) (version 4) | ecosystem: Environmental > Aquatic > Freshwater > Lake | place: Lake Michigan, USA... | reverse complement strand
TACCACGTTGATCACTGGAGCCGTTACGTCTTGAACCGTTACCGAAACGGTTGCAGTTGTCGGGTTGCCGGACGCGTCCGTTGCAGTAACCGTAACCTGATTGTTTATACCAACATTCGTGCAATTGAACACCGAAGGTGAGTAAACCACCGTCACAGGCGAACAGTTATCCGAGGTGCTCACTACAACAGCATTCTGTGCCAAAGTAGCTGTACCTGAGGCGTTCAACGTCAAGACCACAGGAGTTGACGGTGTGATCAATACAGGATTTGTATTGTCAACTACCGTTACAACGGCAATAGAAGGAGGAGTTGCATTTCCGTTAGCATCCACGGCAGTTACAACTACGTTGTTCGCACCCAGATTCGTGCAATCGAAGTTGGTTTTGCTCAAGGTCACTGTAGGAGTACCGCAGTTGTCCGTAAGGCTGTTGATCACGTTGGTTGAAGTGATCTGACCGTTACCAAAAGCATTCAATGCCAAGGTGTAGGTCTTGGTTACCAAGACTGGAGCCAATTGATCGCGAACTTCAATCACCTTCGTAGCAGTGGTTGCGTTACCAGAAGCGTCAACGGCATTGATCGTAACCGTAACACTACCTACCTGCGTGCAATTAACACTTACAGGAGAATAAGTAACGGCAATCAAGTTGCTCGCTGTGCAGTTGTCCGTGATGTCTTGAACAACATCCGTTAAGCTGATCAAAGCGATACCGTTTGCATCCAAATCCTTAGGAGCTACGGTAGACTTAACCGTAATTACCGGAGCAATAGGATCTACTACAGTAACCGTTACCTGACGGGTGCGAACATTACCAGCAAAGTCAACAACACTTACGTTCACCACTTGAGGAGCGGCAACATTAGCACAGTTGAACGTTGAATCGCTCAAGATAACCGAAGCAATTCCGCAGTTATCCGCCATGTTGGAGATCAACGAGTTGGAAGAGATAGACGCCAAACCATTAGCACCCAATGTTACCGTACGACTTGCGCTTGCCAAAGTCAAGGATGGCTTAACCGTATCCAAAACTGTTACAGCAGCTGCCAAAGTAGTAGCATTGCCATCGTCGTCCGTTGCCGTTACGCTTACACTGTTCACGCCGCGATCAGCGCAGCTGAATACAGACTTGGAGAGCGTGTAGGTCAAATTCTGATCGCAGTTGTCGGAAGTTGACAACGCGTTCACTACTGCCGAAGAAACCAATTGTGCCTGACCAGAAGCATTCAAGTAAAGAGTAGCAGGCTTCGTGGTCAATACAGGAGCCAAAGCATCAACCACATTCACTTCTTTCGAAATTACAGTAGTATTACCTTGACCGTCGGTAGCAGTGATCACAATGGACACTACTCCTTTGTCCGTGCACGTAAATGATGACTTGCTCAAGGTTACGTTGCTCACCGGGTTGGTGCAATTATCCGTAACTGAAGTGGCCAATGTAGCCAAAGTGATTGAAGCAGTACCTCCAGCTCCAAGAGCTACTGTAGGTGTCGTGCTCACCAAGTTGATGGCAGGCGCCGTGTTGTCTACAACAGTTACACTCGTAGTGTAGGTATTGGACAGACCGTTTACGTCCAATACAGTCACCGTTACAGAGCGCAAGCCCAACTGAGCACAAGAGAAAGTGTTCGGGCTAACAATTACCGTATCAACCTCGCAGTTCTCGTTGATGGCTTGCAACACGTCGGTTGAAGTAACATTAACGTTACCGCCGGCATTTAGATAAACCATTGCAGAAGGCTTCAATACTGCAGTTGGAAGTGTAGTATCAATAACCGTTACAACAGCAGCTGCACTGCGGCTATTACCCCAAGGGTCGGTCGCAGTAGTTACCAACTGATGAACACCTACAGGTACCAACATCAAGGTTGATGCAACAGGATTACCGTCCATAGTGTACGAAACCGTAATGCTACCTGGGCAGTTTTGATCAGCATTCGTAAACGTTGGAGCAGCCCAAGAAACCAACTGCATACAATCGTTTTCAGGCGCGTACACCGTAATCGGAGCAGTTTGAACACTTGTGAAAATCGGAGCTACCGTATCCACGATACGCACAGTAGTATTGAACAATACTTGGTTACCGCTCAAGTCGGTTACAAAACCTGTAACGGGAACTACAGTTCCTGCATCCGCACAGTTGAACAAATCACGTGAATTGATGGTGCCTGTAAACGAACAGTTGTCCGTGGTAGCAGAATCGATGTACTGCCAAACCAAGTTGGAAGGCGCACCGCTCGTTGCGTTGAAACGAATGCGAGCCAAGCCATCAGCACCCAAATAGATGCGCGTAGGAGCAGATTTCACAACAACCGTTGGGTCTACCGCGTCAACAACATTCACTTGGAACGGAATACGAGCCTTGTTACCAAAAGCATCTGTTGCAATCAACGTATCCCAGTTGGAACCCAGCTGAGCGCAGGTGTACGGATTGCGCTTATTGGACAGAACAAAGGAACAGTTGTCCGAAACGCGAGAGTTGAACTGAGACAGGTTTACTACGGCCGTACCACTTGCGCCCAATGAAAGAGCAACAGGGTTAATCGGACCGGTAATAGTAGGCGCAATCAAGTCGCGAACTGTTACAGAAACTGTTACAGTGTCCTTATTGGTCGTTGGGAAATTGCGATCAGCTACATACAAATCAAGATCAAATGTCTTTCCTACAGAATCACAAGTCAAAGCAGGAAGCTGAGCAGAATAATCCAAGCGACCGCAATCATCCGTAGAAGGAGTCAACCAAGACGCAAAAGTAGGATTGTGCGTGCTGGTAGGTGTAGAACCACCGTCGCTACGTCCACGCAATGCGAAGGTACCGGTAGCACCCAAGCTAACGATGTAAGAAGAAGCTGTACTGGCTGCTACTGGCTTAACGTTGTCAGAAACAACAACCGTAAAGTTCAAGAAACTGAAGTTTCCGCTCTTGTCCTTAATGGTAGCCGTCATGGCATTCACACCCACGTTCTCGCAGAAGAAAATTTCACGTGAAACGGCAGCGGTGAGGATATCCAAACCACAGTTGTCAGAAGCAACTGGAGCAGAATAACCTGGAGTATTAGGAGTGCCGTAACCTGTAACGAGTACTTGAGCAGCCGTTACTGTTGCAATACCGTTGGTCAAGCTTACGTAGAAAGTATCACGAACCAAGGTAGGACGGATGCGATCCATTACCCGTACAGGTACGTTAAAGACACGAGCGTTACCGGCCACGTCCGTTACGGTAACACCAACAGAATAAACACTGTTAGCTACATCGTACTGAGAGAAACCGTTACCGTCCAAGGTGTACTTAACATCGTTGCAGGTAAATGCCGTACGGCTTGCACCGAAGGTTAAACCACAATCTGAAATGTTGTCCAGCACGTTGCGCTTGATCCATGAGTTAACATTTGGAGCGTACGTTGCATTACCAGCAGCATTGACAAACACCGTATCCTCAGCGGCAATGGCGTTCAACGGCAGGCTAGGACGAATGGTGTCCATTACGATTACACGAGCACCCACAGCAGCACTGTTCAAGTTAACATCGGTAATCTTCAAGAAGTAGAAATTATCACCCAAATCACCGCAATCGTAAGTGCGTGAAGCCGTAGGGGTGATCTGCGTAGCAGAATCCAACAAACCACGAGTCAAACTAACCGATTCCTGATCGTTACACGGATCTGAAGAGGCGCTGTCCAAACCGAAAGGATTGGTGCTCGAGTTGTACGGATTTGCATTGACGGTGATCGATGCTGTACCCGTTACACTCTGTGGAAGATAGTAGATGGTGTTTTTTGGGAAAACCTTAGGCGCCCACAAATCAACTACAAACAAGCTCAAAGACTTAGTGTCCGTATTGCCATAAGCATCCGTAGAAACTACGGTGAACTCGCGCAGACCGTTCGGATTAGCTGGAAGCGTGCGGAACAAACGGCTCACGTCCAAACATGTCAACTGACGCTGACCGTTGGCTGCAAGAACACCGTCCACAAAAAGGGCGTTCGTAACTGGACCGCAATTGTCTGTTACTGAAGCAATGTAATCAATTGCAGAGTTGGATACCTGGTTATTTCCGCCAGTATTGATAGCAACAATGCGCTGTCCGAGGCTATCCAAACGGATGGTGTCTCCATTGGAACGATTTAAGGTCAACACTGGATTGATGTTGTCAATAACGTTGACCAACTTCGTTACCTGCGTAGAATTGCCTTCCGCATCCAAAGCAGTGATTGTGATCAAACCACCTGCAGCAATGTCGCTACAGCTCAAAGACTGAGGAGTCCAAGTCAAAGAAGTAATGCCGCAGTTGTCCGTAGCACTTGCAACAACGTCATTTTGTTGGATTGTGTAGGAGCCGCTGGCGTTCAAAGCACGGGTTACCGTACCCGAAACTGTTGTTACAGCAGGAGCTGAATTGTCTACAACCAATACTGTACGCGTAACCGTGGTAGCATTGCCGCTTGCGTCGGTTGCGGTCAAAGAAACTGTCTGTACACCTTTGTCAGCGCACGTAAATTGTACTTGCGATGAAGTCAAAACTGGTGTGCCACAGTTATCGGTCATGCTAGCAACCAAGGAGCTCGCCGTGATGGAAGCTGTACCGTTTGCACCAAGAGCAACAGTTGGCTGCGTAGAAATTGCCGTCAAAGTAGGTGCAATGGCATCTACAATGTTTACAGTCACCGTTCCGGTGGTAACGTTGTTGCTTGCGTCGGTTGCCGTAACCGTAACTACTGCGCTGGTGCCGTTCGCACAAGAAATAGTAGTTGGGCTGTACGTGATTGCAGGTTGAGCCGTGCAATTGTCAGCAGCAGAAACAAATACATCAGCCAAAGCAATGGCCGCAGTTCCGTTAGCACCTACTTGCATGGTAATTGGCGAAGCAACCAAATTCAAGGTAGGAGCCATTTGATCCGTGATGGTTACGGTCAATTGGGTAGTACGGGTCAAGCCGCTGTTGTCACGTGCGAAGGCGTTGATGGTATTAACACCCAAATCCGCGCAGGTGAACAAAGTCTTGCTCAACCACAAAGAGTCGATACCGCACTCGTCGGTTGCCGTTACGGCTGCGCTGGTCAAAATATTCACCGTGCCGTTTGCTCCCAAAGTAGCATTCTGGTTGGTGACGGTAATGACTGGCTGCGTAACGTCAACAACACGTACTTGTGCCGTACCGGAGCTCGTATTACCCGCCGCGTCTACGTTTGTAACCGTCAACGTGAAAATTTGGTTGACGTCTGCGCACGTAAAGGTGTAACGTGGAGTAACTGTTTTGCTTACAATACCGCAGTTGTCGTAACTGGTTGGATCCAACGCTCCTGGTGGAACTGAAATCTCACCGTTCAACATGTTGTTGGTGTACAAAATGTACACGTAGTTGATGGTGTTGGTTACAGGCGCGGTAACGTCCGTAACGGTCAAAGCAACCGTCTTTGGCGTAGAAGGATTACCGGACTGGTCCAATACACGGTAGAAAATGTTACGCGTTCCAACTTGAGCGCAACTGAACGACAAAGAACTAAACCAAGGACCTGTAGCGTTCAGGGCGAGTTGCTGGGTCTGTACAGAGCAGTTATCGGTTGAACCGTTCTCCACCAAGTTGGGTGTAACCACTGCTACACCTTGGCCGTTTTGGTTCGCACCAGAAACCGTACCGATGGTGCGGCTCAAAGTAGCAACCGCTTCGGCTACAGGAGCAATCTGATCAACCAAAACCAAGTTCACGGTACCGGTGATGACATTGCCGTTTACGTCAGTAACAGAATAAGCTACTGCAACAGGGGTATTAACATTGGCGCAAGCAAGTGTTGCTGGTGTGAATACTACAGTAGGTGCACCACATGCGTCAGCTACACTAAAGAAAGTTCCGCTGTTCAAGGACACCGTGCCGTTCGCACCGTAAGTGCCGGACATGATAACCTCGTAGGTATTGGGAGATCCGTTAACTGGATTGCTCCAAGTGATGGTAGGATTGGTTGCGTCGATAACGTTCACGTAAGCAGTAGACGTAGAACTGTTGCCTTGAGCATCCGTCGATGTAATGGTGACCGTTTGCAGGCCAACGTGTGCGCAGCTGAACGAGGAAGGAGTAATTGTGGTAGTTGGGTTAGCGGTACATGCATCGCTTACCGTGGCCAAATTCGCCAAAGTGATGGATCCCGTACCGTTCGCGCCCAAAACCAAATTGAACGGTGCGGACTGGATTGCACTCACCGTGATTGCAGGAGCAGTCACGTCCGTTACAGTTAATGTAACTGAGGTCGTGCTTGACTGACCGTTTGATGGATTCGTAACCGTCAACGTGAGCGCTACCGGAGCACCAACATCGGAACAGTTGAAGGAAGTGCGGCTCACCGAATACTGCAAGTTCGCAGAACAGTCGCTAAATGAACCGTTATTGAAACCGTTGATTTGCGCTTGAGTCAATGTCAAATTACCCGTTGCGTCCAAAGCAATGGTCTGGTTCTTACCAATAGCGGTAGGAGCAGAAATGTCGTAAACCCGAACCCAAAAAGAGCGCGGGGCAGTTGTATCTAAATTACCTGCTTGATCCGTGGAATAATAAAACACCTGGATCGGCCCCAAGGGAACATCAGCGCAAGTAAAGACACCACGCGAAATGGTCATCTTCGGATACTTCACTGAGGTGTAGGGTGCCTGTGGAGACGGTGTTCCTCCCAAACGAACGGTACCGCAGTTATCGCGAGAATGTGCGATGACTACATTACTTGTACCCGCTGGATTTGAGGGGTTTCCACTGTAGGTAGATGCAGCCGGAATAACAACTTTGGCAACACCATCCGCTAAATTAGAGGGAGTGAAGTAAGCTACGTTACCGGAGTCACCGTACACATAAGCCACTGCCTGGCCACTGGAACTCTGAGGAACAGTGAGGCGTAGTTTGTAAGGATCTGCTTGCGTTCCAGCTCCAAAGCCTCCGAGGCTCGGTTGAACAACAAAAACCTTGGGTTTCGTTACATCTGTAGTACACGGCAGTGTGGTTTGGCCAAAAGAAAGCTGGCCTAGCGCTGCAATAACAAATGTACCTAACGACAGTACGAGTCGCTTCATGGTTGTGGTATTTAGGATTGTTGCAAAGGTAGAGCATTTTTAACATACGCAATACCTAAAACAAGAAAAAAATGTTACTAAAGTGTTGATAACTTCAAGATCGGAAAGTTGAAAATGGAACAAGCCAATATCTAAGTACTTGATTCACAAGTCTTTGGGCCAAATTACTGGCTCTACCTATGGAGCGATTCCCTCTATACACCCTAGGTTACACGCTAAAAATGTTTCTTAAAAGTCCACGTTCAGACGCTCCTTATCAGAATGCAACCCCGCAGCCTCCTTTATTCGAATAATATCGATTTATTAGCCATAAAAAAAGGGCCACCGCAGTGCGGTGGCCCTTATTAATAAGGACTAACCTAATTACTTCACGATCTCAAAACGCACAACACGCGTTTCTCCTTCGGTGCTGGTCAGGCGTGCCAAGTACAAACCGCTTGGCAAAGAAGAGGTGTTCAGTTGAATCTCGTTGGACTGGTCGGCTACAACCGGTACGGTTAAAGCTTGTCCACTCAACGTGTACACTTGAAGACCTGCCAAGTTGTTGCTGCTCAATCCAACCACCTTCACGAAATCCGTAGCAGGAACCGGGTACACACGAAGGTCTAAAGAAGACAATTCGTCGGCGCCCAAAGAAGAACCGTTGTAGTTAACCTCAGCAGAAGCTGCCGAGCAACCCAAGGTATTGGTCACTTCAACTTGGTAGCGACCCAAACCTACTACCGGCTGAATCTTGTTCACACCTGTAGCGATTGCCGTTCCGTTGTAGAACCACTGGTAGGTAGTTGCGATGGTATTTGCATCCAACAAACCACCGGGCAACAAGCTAACCGTAGGTTGTGCAGGCGCTGCATTTACAAAAGCATTGATAACACCCGTGTAGATACAACCGTTGCTCGCTGTAAACGTGTAGTTCAAAACGTTGTTGCCGGCATTGGCCAAAGCAGGATTGAACATTCCGTTGGACACACCAGGACCGGTGATTACCATTCCTTGGATGCTGCCCAAAGAAACAGGAGCATCGTTGGGGCACAAGTTCGGAACAGTTGGAACAGTCGGAGCAGCATTCACTACGGTTACCGTAAAGCTGTGCGAAGTGGTGTTGCCTGCGCCGTCTTTGAATTCATGAGTCACTACAGTAGCACCCAATGGGAAGGTAGATCCGCTTGGCAAACCAGCTGTGCGCTTCACCGTAAATCCGCAGTTATCGGTAACGGTGTAGCTGTAATTCACTTGGCTAGCGCAGTTACCAACCGTTACGTTGGACGGAGTAGTGCCCAAAACAGGAGCACTGTTGTCAACAACCGTTACCGTTTTGGTTGCCGTAGTTACGTTACCGGATGCATCCGTGGCCGTCAAAACAACAACCTGGCTACCTACTTCGGCACAAGTAAACTGCAACTTGGAAGCAACCAAGGTCACACCGGAGCAGTTGTCCGTTGCAGAACCCAATTGAGCCAAGGTAACAGAGCCTTGACCTGAAGCATTCAAGGTAACCGTTGCAGTAGCTGCAGCAGGAGTTACAACCGGAGCAGTCAAATCCATCACGACTACGGTAGCCGTTTTGGTCGTAACGTTACCGGCTGCGTCCGTAGCTGTAACCGTCACGGTGTTGTTGCCCTTGTCGGTGCAAGTGAATGCCGTCTTGCTCAAAGTCACAGTTGGTGCAGCAGAGCAGTTGTCAGAAACACTGTTCACCAAAGCTGCAGAGGTCAAGGTTGCCTGACCGGAAGCATTCAATGCCAACACTACAGGTGATGCAGTTACGCTCAACGAAGGTGCAATCGCATCCGTCACGGTCACCGCTACGTTGCGGGTACGGGTGTTGCCCGAACCGTCTTTCGCAACAATCTGAATGGTATTGGCCCCCAAGTTGGAGCAACCGAACTGCAAGGAAGACGTATTGACTGCAACAGTACCGCAGTTGTCGGCAGAGCTGATGTTCAACTGGCTCAAAGAAACAACCGCAACACCCTGAGCATTAAGAGGAGCACTCAAAGTGGCCACAGACGTCAACGTTGGTTTGATGGTGTCCATCACCGTCACGTTAAAGGTTCTTGTGGCAGCATTACCAGCAGCATCCGTAACAGTCATGACCACAGGCTCAACACCGCGATCTGCACAATTGAAGGTTGACTTGCTCAATGAAGTAACCAATCCTACTGCAGATGTACAGTTGTCCGTTGCAGTTCCCAAAGCGGCAGCTGAAACGCTGGCCGTACCCGAAGCATTCAAGTAAACAGACACAGCTGCATTTGAAGTGATCACTGGGGCCGTGTTGTCTTGAATCAAGACGTAAACCGTACCGGTAGTGGTGTTGCCCGAAGGATCCGTTGCCGTGATGTTCACAGATTGCAAACCAATCTGGCCGCATGCGTAGGTTACCGTAGGAGCAGTAACCGTTACTGTACCGCAATTGTCCGTTACAGCATTCACTGCAGATGAAGCATCAAAGGCTACTGTACCGCTCGCTCCCAAAGTAAGTACCATGGGGGATGAGGTGGTGTTCAAAGCAGGAGCAATCAAATCAACTACTTGAACTTGAGCCGCTACCGTAGTTGCGTTGCCGTTGCCGTCTACCACGGTTACGTTCACCGTATTGGCGCCTTTGTCTGCGCAAGTAAATGAGGTCTTGCTCACGGAAGTGCTCACAATACCGCAGTTGTCCGCGGCCGACAAAATCACATCACCAGCAGATAAAGTGGCCGTGCCTGAATTGTCCAAGGAAATCGTAGCTGACTTAGTGACCAAAGTAGGAGCCACTGCATCTGAAATTCCAATTACAACTGTACGTACACTGAAGCAACCTTTGTTGTCGGTTACACGTCCCACGTACGTTCCTGCTGGCAAGTTGGTTGCTGTTGCAGACGTCTGGATTGGGTTGGTGTTCCAGCGGTATTGGTAAGGGGCATCACCACCTACGTGCGTGATGGTTGCCTGACCGTTGGCTTGACCCAAGCAGGTTACGTTGGTAGAAGATACTACTTGGCTTCCTACCGAATCCGATGCGTTGATGCGTTGCTCAAACGTTACCGCACAATTGTTGGCGTCCGTGATGGTAGCCGTGTACAATCCTGGGGGCAATCCGGTAATGGTCAAGCCCGTTTGAGGCGTTGGCGTGTCCCAAGTAATGGCCTTGGCACCGGTACCGCCCGTTACAGCAATGGTAGCAGAACCGTCTACAGAGGTACAGGATACCGTTGACGTTGTTACGGTTGATCCAACGATTTGAGGCGCTTGACCTACCGTGTAGTTCTGGGTGTACTCGCAACCGTTGGCGTCCGTCAAGTGTACCGTGTACTGACCGGCCACGATGGAAGCAAGGTCTTCAGAAGACTCACTGAACACTGTATCGTTGGCCAAAGACCAGTCGTAGGTGTACGGAGCCGTTCCGCCGGTAAAGGTTGCATTCAATGAAGCCGTATTGGCGCCGAAGCAATCTGCAGCTACGCTTGTTGCGGTAGAGGCCAAAATGGCGGGTTCTGTAATCGTCAATTGCTGAACGTTGGTGCAGCCGAATGCGTCGCGAACACGGAAGGTGTAGGTACCAGCTACTAGGTCGTCGTACTGTACTGCAGATCCCCAAGTACCTGTAGCGCCCGAACCGAACTCAGCAACACCGTTTGAGCTGCTTGCTACAAGGGTAATACTTCCATCGGCATCTCCATTGCACGATGCGTTGGAGATGGTAGAATTGTCCAAGTTTACGGAGCAACCGTCGTATACTTTAACGTCATCAATCGCCATATCACCGCTGGCGTTTGAACTGGTCAATCCTTTCTGGTATGCAAGGCGCAGGTTTACACTCGCGGCATTTGCATAAGCGCGCAAAGACAAATCAAGCAATGTCCAAGCCGCAGTATTCGAGGTTTGCTGCTGACCGGTGATGGTATCCAAGTTCACCCAGGTATCACCTCCATTTGTAGAGGCTTGAACCATGAACACACCCATACCGGCACCAAACATGTGGTAGTTTAAGGAAATTTTGGGGAACGCCTGATTGGCGAACGTGTACTCGGGAAGATCCAAGTAGGCCCAAGCTCCACCGTTTCCTGCAGAGGTTTCAACGTATAAGTAATCCAATCCCGTTGCTGCTGTTGCCGGACCCGTTGACGTTGTGGGGTGTGGAGTTGCACGCAAATTCCATCCGAATGTTGCATCGGAGGTGCTTCGAGTTGCAAAATTCCAGCAGTTGCTCACAGATGAATTTGTAGCGGCAGGAATCCAAGGGGCATTTTCAAAGCTTTCCGCCTGGTTGGAAACCGTTGCAGGAGCACAACGCGTAGTAATGGTCAACGGACCAACCCACGCACTCTTCTCTGTGGCCGAGCATACGGCACGAACAAATACCGTGTAGGTAGTTGCCGGAGTAAGGCCGCTCAAAACATAGCCTGAGTTAGTCGTTGTAGCCAAAATGGTACCGGTTCCAGCGGTGTGGCCTGCAGCACCGTATTCTACCTCCCAACTGGTCTCGTTGGAGACACTGCGCTCCCACGAAATTCTTGCAGACGCAGACGTCAATGGCAAGCTCACGTTGCTCAATGAAGCAATGCTCGGACGTTTGCACGGATTGAAATCTTCCGTAATGATTCGATCAATTGCTACTCCTCGCTTAGGGCTGGTAGCAGTTGTACCTGCCCCGGGACCTAAGAAACGCAAACGGGTATTTGTATTGATGTAGGGAACCAAGCTTACTTCTGCTGTATTCCAGGTTTCGAATTTATTGTTTGCTAAATCCGTTGGAACGGTGAACGCGTCCGCCCATGTTAATCCGTCGTCCGTGCTCGCCTGCAACTTCAAGGGGGAAACGAAAGCCGGCGCTGTATTGTCTACAATCGGCGTAACCGCAGCTCCGGGTGTAAAACCGAACGTCATGTTGGGACGAATATTCAGAACCGTTCTGGATTGAGTTGAAGGGAATGCACAACCTGTACTGCCATCAGTAGATTGTCTAATGGTAGAGTTATAATGCATATTTGAGTAGCGGACAATGCCATTGTTCCCGTATCCAGGAGCAATGTATCCGGCTTCACCCGATCCAGGATTGTCAAAACATACATCGATCAACAAATCCGAAACTCCGTCCCATGAATAAGCACTGGAGAAGGGGAAAACAACTGAACCGGTTGTGGTTAAGTTTAGAGGAGTTGTTCCTTGGCTATAAACAACGTTTGTAGCTCCAGTCAAAACCACCGCACCTGAAGTAGGAAATGCGTTAATGCTCGCGGTACCAATTTTAATTGTAAAACCGCGCATCGTGAATTGGGGGAGACCAGTCACATCAAAAGCAATTGAGTTGATGGCCCCCGCATTTGCTCCGTACAGTTGGTGCATTTCGCTTGCACGAATAATATATTGAAAACGAGCGTCTTGCCAATATGTGAAAAATGGTCCGCAAGCGTTGGTGCTGGTCGTTCCACTCTCGAGCGTACCTGACATCGGCTTAACGTTCCAGCCATTTCCTACCCAGTAATCAAAATTGATTTGCTTGGCGTCGGCGGGCAAAGCACGGCCTTGAAATTCCAGGCTGTAGGGTCCAGAAGCCGTTGGGCTAACTGGGTTTAAGTATGAATACTTCGTTCCTTCACTGGCCGCGGTTGGTCCTGCGGTTGTTGAAGGGCCTTGTACGGACCAACCGTTCGTTGCCGTGGATGGGAACGCTACCCAACATCCGCTTATTGGAGTAGTGCCTTCAAAATTTTGAGACACAGGAAGTACGGTAGAATAAGAACACAATGTGGTTCCGGTGATGGCCGACGCCGTCAACTGACTGGAGTCGGTTGCGGAACACAATTCGTAGAGATAAATCTCGTAGGTGGAGTTTGCCGAAAGACCTGCGATACGAGCTGTAGACGCTGAACCGAATACAACCTGACGCGTCCAAGCTGTAACACCTTGTTTGCGGTAACGGAATGCCGTTCCCAACTTACTTGAATTCAAAGAGGTCCAAGAGACGTCTAAGCTAGAAATACCGCGTCCAGAAATTGTGGCAGCGGCTGGGCGCTTACAGGGATAGTAAACGAATTCAATGGCTCCCCGATCTGGGGTAGTAGCTGAACGCGCAGCACCGGAGAAGTCCGTAGTGTATCCCAAAGCCAAACCGTTATCGCTTACCGAAATCCCCTGGGGGGTCAAATCTGTGGTAGAGTTGTATTCGGGGTTCGCCAATAGAGAATTGGTTTCGAAGCCCGCGGGCATTGATGCCTTATATGCAGCGAAGTCGGTAATGGGAGTACCGTACTGGAAAAGAGCCGTACTTGTGCCCAAACCGTAGTAAGTATTGTTGTTCAACGTTGAAAACATTGTTGAATACAGGCTCGTGGCAGTTGGATATGCAGTAGATGTGGTTTGCGGTTGAAATCCAATTACCTGCCCTGGGCCATAATTTGCAAGAATGTTGTTGGCGAAACTCACGCCTGATTGCATGTTATAGGTCCACCCTGTGGGTGCGGTAGTGCCAACTAAACCATTAAAAAACGCGGCGCGTCCTGCTCCGGCACTACCACCCGTCAACAAAACACTGTTGTGGTGAACGTCCAAATTACCAACTACATAAAAGTACAGACCACGAGCAGTGCTGGTGTTCTGGTTGTTAAAATCAGTCACTATGTTGTTAGCAACTACTGAACGCGCACTCGATGTGCCAAACGTCTGTAATACAGATAGTCCCCAAGTATTGGCTTTCACATTGTTGTTGCGAATCAAGGCCTGACGCCAAAATGGCGGTGTTGTTTGGCCCTGGGTCGTATTCGTTGTAGTTGATCCAAAAGCGTAAATTCCGTAACCCGAAGTGACCGAGCTTGCGACTACCGTATTGGAATCGATTCGAATATCGGGATTCGGACCTACCGCCTGCGCGTAGACTCCGTAAGTAGAGACAGTAATGTTATTCCCAACGATCCGACTTGCATCACCGGTGCCGCTTGCCAACCCAACAGCTAGCTGACCGGTGGGCAAGTTAAACGTATTGTTTTTGACCAAACCGGAAAAGCGGTCAACGAACCAACCTGCGGGAGAGGTATAATAAGTAGACGACCCCGCTGCAATACCATTCAATGTGGTACTTGTATTACTGGTGCCAATGAATTGACAGTTCGTGATTTCAATTCCCGAGTTCTGTCCACGGAAAAGAACTAGCGAACCTGAATTGGTTCCAGTGGCCGAAAATGTTAAATTTCGCAACGTAACGTTGTTGCGGGCATTTATTTGAAAAACATAGTTGTTCAATACAAAGTCAGAGGTGAATTCAACCGTGCCCGTGTTGGCAGGGTTCGCTTGAACGGTCAAGCGGAAATTGGAGGGATTCGCAAAATTTCCAATGTTGACGTATTCTGAATATACCCCGGTGTTAACGTTTAAAGTGACGTCACCGGTCATGCCGCAAGAAAGTGCAGACATTGCCTCTGTCATGCTTGCAAAGTTTGCCCCTTGTCCGCCTACCGTATAGGTTCCACTGTATGAAGTACTAGCACAAACAGGCGATCCCGTCAAACGCACCAAAGGACGTACCGTTGACCGCGATGTCGCCGAAATAGGCGAGGAAGGATTAAAGTTTGTACTAGAACTGGAATAGTAAATTGATCGGAAGTTAGCCCCTCCTGCAAATGCTGCCCAAGAAGTGCTTTGGGTGCCTACTGAATTCTCATCAACGGCAATAACCAAATTACCCCCCGTGTACGTAAAAGGAGTAGATAAGGTCAATTCCAACCAAGTATTGCTCAATGGAATGGGCGCAACACCTGAAAAAACTTGCGCCATCCCGGATACCGGCAACCAATCAGAAACAGTTGTTCCAGCAACATTTGAAACTGTAGTATTTCCCATGTACACCACCCAGTCTTTGGCATTGTTCCACTGTGTCGCTGTTGCCAATGCTGTACCCGTTGCAACTGTTGTTGACGTTGGTAGGTAAGCAATCTTTGTGATTACGGTACCAACCGGAATGTTTAATTCCGCGGGGGTATAGATGGACTGACCGTAACTATAGGCACTGCTCAGCGCTAGAGGGTAAGTAGACGACGACGTCGTATTCTGAACGCCAACCGTATACACTGTCTGCGCAACCGCGGGGAATGCCAATACCGCCACGATTGCGGCGATCCACGTGCGGAACAAGTTAGTAACCTGTTTCATAATCAAGTACTTATGTTATTTGGG
>Ga0078894_10002032_pt1 | contig 15210 bp, 11 predicted proteins | sample LauGreSu1BDMLBSD_2_FD_67506 | JGI IMG/M metagenome (GOLD analysis project Ga0078894, IMG submission 67506) | Freshwater lake microbial communities from Lake Michigan, USA - Su13.BD.MLB.SD (version 4) (version 4) | ecosystem: Environmental > Aquatic > Freshwater > Lake | place: Lake Michigan... | reverse complement strand
GACTATATTGAATTGTCGCGGGATGCTGATGCCGGATATGAAATGGGGTTGTATTTATGTTTAGGACAACCATTACATGAAGTAATTGGCCAGCCTTCTGCGGCTATTCCGTTTCAGTCATTATCGAATGGTTTTGCGGATGTTCATCGTATTTGCGACCAAAATGGCGGGAAAGCGTTTATCTTCTTTGCCCGTGCCTCACATAAAATTAAGAAAAAGGCGGAACAAATGACGTGTGAAATGGCGATCAAACAAATCGCAAGAATTCCGAAATAAATATAACATTATATGTTAGTAATATGAATGTTTTAAAGCAATATAATCTTACGAATCGGCCGGTGCTAAGTAGAACAGAAGCAGCGGCTGGCAAAGAAGGGATTGTCGTTAATTTTTCTCGTAAATTACCGAGTGTATTGCTCAAAAAACCTGCGTCTGTCATGGGTCGAAGAGAGATTCTTGAGAAAAGAGAAGAAGAATTCCACCCTGAATTGCCGATGGAAGGGGAGACCGGAGAGGAGGCGGTTGCGGCGGCTACAGCTAGACCCTCTAAAAAGAATTCAAGTGTATTTCTTGATGAACGTCATCTTGCGAATTTTGACCGTGCCGCTTTGTTCGCAAAAATAAAAGGCCAGTCGCGTAATGTCACAAGCACTGGCACTGGCACCGCTGCACCTCGTGAAGCTAGTGCGGAAATGGAACCCGAAATCAACGAGGACCTATCGAAAGAACAAACATCTACATCTGTCCCGGTCAAATTAGGCAAACGTGCGATATTACCTTCTGATGAACCGGTAAAACGCAGCAAAACAGATGCAGCTATGGCGATTGCAGAAGCGAATGAGCCCTCTGGATTTGACGAAATGCGGGCGGAGATTGCACCGGAAACGGAAGCAACAGAAGGAGCGGCAGCATCGGCATTAGTAGCTGAGCCAAAAGAACCTAAGGAGCCCAAGAAACGCATGATTCGTCCAAAGCCTAAGGCGAGTAGTAATAGTTCCGTATCCGCCGCATCCGCAAGTGTAAAGGCTGTTGTAAAGAAGATGACTGAACGTGAAGACCGCACTGTAAATATCGCCGCATATAAATTGGGTGATACGGTCGTTGCGACTCGACTTCCAACGCGTCGCCCTCTTCCACAAGTCCAAGCATCCGAATTTTACATGAATAACCGTGCAAAATTCATTCAATATATTAATGCATTATTCCGCCCATATCGTGAAGAATTGACTTCTGGTGAAAACGATATTACATGCGAGTCGCTTTACGGCGGCGACGACTCTGCTTCGGTGGCGCTTCTTACACACCAGAAAATTGTGCGTGATTACTTGAATATTTATTCGCCCTATCGCGGCTTACTCTTATTCCATGGTTTGGGAAGCGGTAAAACGTGCTCTTCTATCGCCATCGCAGAAGGTCTGAAAACATTCAAGAAAATCGTTGTCATGACGCCTGCCTCCCTTCGTATGAACTATATTGAAGAAATGAAGACGAAATGTGGCGACCTCATGTATAAGAAGAACCAATACTGGGAGTTTATTGAATCGCGTGGTAATCCGGAGCTCACAAAGATATTATCGCAAATCCTCATGTTGGAAGATGATAAATTCGTGCATTCGAATGGGGGTGCGTGGATGGTAAATGTAACCAAACCTAGCAATTATGAAACAGAACTTACCCCTAGCCAGCGGGTGCGTGTTGATCGCCAAATCGATGAAATGATAAATGCGAAATATGAGTTTATTAATTATAATGGTCTTCGTGCCGAGAAATTGAAAAGCATGACGGGTGATTATACACATAACCCATTTGATAATAAGGTAGTGGTTATCGATGAAGCACACAACTTTGTCAGTCGTATCGTGAATAAACTCAAACGCCCGACTTCGATGGCGTATCGATTGTATCATTTTTTGTTATCAGCACAAAATGCGAAAGTCATATTATTAACAGGAACACCGATTATTAATTATCCGAATGAGATCGCGGTTTTGTTCAATATTCTGCGCGGGAATATCGACAACTGGGTATTCACGATTAGCGAAGGCGGAGCCGGAGCCGCGGCGGGAACGGGGGCAGCAGCAGGAGGTCGGATTACACTCGATACATTTAAGTCAATATTTGGTCTCGCGGGAGCTGGGGTGGCGACAACCGGACGAGGCAAAGCGGGGGCTGCGATGGCGTCAAAAGCGGGGTTTGCCCACGGTATCGGTCTCTCGTTTGATTATATGGATTATAATACACGGACGAAAAAACTGATAATTACACGTAATCCATTCGGCTTTGTCCGTGATTATGACGCTATTTTGTCGAAATACCGCGGAGTAATACGACGCGGCGACCCCAGTGCGAAAATGAGCGAGACCGGTGCAGCGGGGGCGGAGGCGGGGGCGACGGCAGCTGAAGGAAGCGTCGCGGTAATCGATACGACATCCACCGAAAACGGTCTTCTCTCTGACGCTGCATTTGAACGTGCAATTATCCAGAAACTTCGCGAAAATGGGATTTCGGTCATCTCCGCATCCACGAACAAACAAACGCCCTTCACCGCACTTCCCGATAAGCTAGACGAATTCAACGGTTATTTTATTGACCCGAACACCTTAGAATTCAAGAACCGTGACCTTTTTATTCGCCGTATTCTTGGTCTTACTTCTTATTTTCGCAGTGCTCAAGAAAAACTGTTGCCGATATATGACGCCGCCACGAATTTCCATGTTGTTGAAGTTGAAATGAGCGACTATCAATTCGCGATTTATTCGCGTGTGCGCGACTTGGAGCGTAATCAGGAATCAAATATGAAGAAGAAGGCGAAGAAACGTGGGGCTGCTGCGGGAGCGGCAGGAAAGAGCGGCAGCGGCAGCGGAGGCGAAGGAGGCGAAGGCATCTACGACGACGTTTCATCTACTTATCGTATATTTTCCCGCGCTTTTTGTAATTTCGTTTTCCCGCCATCGATTCGCCGTCCCTTGCCTGGTGATGACTCAACATCTGCGGGTGAAATCGAGAAATCTGCGGCATTAGGTCGGTTGCCTGATTCGGAGGTTGTCGGCGACGCGCATGAAACTGCCGAAATGTTGGCAGCGCGTATTGCTCGTTCGATGGATCCGGCGGGGGCGGGGGCGGGGGCGGCAGCGAAAGGACCTGCGAAACGCGGACGTAAGCCGAAAGGTGCGACGGGAGGCGATGAAGGTGTGGCGGCATTAATGGACGAAAATATGCTGGATGGAATCGTCGAAGGTGGTGATGATGACGACGACGACGACGACGAAATGATTATTACCGGCGAACATTCCGACGCAGTTGCTGCGGTCATGGCGGGAACGACCAAGAAATCGGCAAGCACGAGTAAAACGGATTATAAAGCACAATACGATGCAGCAATTTCTAAAGCGATGCGTGATTTGAAAGTCAGTGCGGGTAGTTTCCTCATTCCGGAAGAACTGGCCACATACAGCCCCAAATTCCTTCATTTGCTTCATAATATTCTCGATAAATCGCATGTTGGCCTTCATCTGGTTTATAGCCAGTTTCGCACATTAGAAGGTATCGGAATTATTAAACTCATATTAGAGGCCAACGGATTCTCTCAGTTCAAGATTAAACAATCGTCCATGGGCGATTGGACCATTGATATGACGCCGGAAGAACAAGAACGCCCCTGTTTTGCACTTTATACCGGCAAAGAGTCGGCCGAAGAGAAGGAAATCATCCGCAATATTTTCAATAGCAAATGGAAGAATGTGCCGAAGACGATTACCGCACAACTGTCGACGCGTTTCACGAATAATATGTATGGCGAGGTGATTAAAATTCTGATGATTACGGCGTCGGGAGCGGAGGGTATTAACTTGCGTAATGTGCGTTATGTTCATATCACCGAACCTTACTGGCACCCGGTTCGCACTGAACAGATTATTGGTCGTGCACGGCGTATCTGTAGTCACGTAGATCTTCCTGAAGAGCTGCGAACGGTGGATGTGTTTTTGTATCTGATGCGTTTTACGGCACGCCAGATTGCCACCGATAATGACGAGTCGTTGAATATTAGGATGCATGATAAGAGCAAGACTGACGGGACAACTCCGATGAGCACCGACCAATCGCTTTATGAAATCTCTAATATTAAGGAACGCATTACACGTCAGATATTGACCGCTGTGAAAGAATCGTCATTTGATTGCATGATTCATGCCTCCGCCAGTGCGAAGGAACGTCTTCAGTGCTATTCATTTGGTGCGGGAGTAGGCGAAGAAACGCTTGCTTACCAGCCGAATATTGCGGCGGAAGAGGACGACAAGACGAAGAAACTCAACAAACAGACCAAGACGATGGCGTTACGTAAATTGGTCGTGAGTGGGAAAGAATATGCGGAAGACCCCGACACGCATATCATTTATGACATGGAATTGTATAAGATGGGTAACTTGGTAGAGAGGGGTCGGCGGACGATAATCCCGGCGGACCCACGGACGGGAGCAGGTGAGCAGTCGCGGATAGAATTTTTATAAAACATTGACGATTCGCGGTGTCATATGTATTGCAAATGACCGTCTTTACTTTTGTTTTCGTCGCGTTCGACGGGTTGAACCCTTTGCACGAAACTTTCTGTTTCGCCTACCTCTCGTAATTCGCTTGCGGGAAACTTTTTTAAGAACGCGGAGACGACCGCCCCTTCTGTCCGAACGTCCAGGGGGAAACAGAAGTTGAACTTGTAAAAACACTTAACCCAAAATCTACAAAGGAATCAACACCTCCAAACAGAGTAACATCTATTGTGGGTGTAGGGGGTGCAGCTATAGAAACTGACGGCTTATCTAAACTGTCTTCATGTAATGAAGGGTTTTCAACTGAATCATCATTCTCTTCGGAATGAATTCTTAAACCATTAGCAAATGGTCTGCTGCGTATTTCTGATTCTTCAAATAGCACATCTTCCCGAATTGTTCCGTAAATTAATTTAGGGCGAGTTCTTTCATGTGATAACATCCTAGAAGATAGTAATTGTGGAATTAGTCCTCTTAAACATTCATCTTGTGGGAATATAGTTTCGCAGCAAGTAAAATCAAAAATGTTTAGATTAAAATCTGGATTATCAAAAGATTCAGTAACACCCGCTACTACTGTTCGCACTATATTATGTAAATCTTCAAAACTAAATATAACTTTATTACTACCACTTTTCTTGAATGTAATTTCAAAAACTTGTTGTTCACTATGGTAACTAACATCAACAGCGACTGTTCGTTCTCCCCGTAATTTAACTTTCAAGGATTGCTTTTTCATCAGTGCTGGTATGCTTTTACAAAAAAACATAATGCAATTAGGGGGTCTATCCCTCAATATATAATAAGATTTTTCTGCAATAGAACAATTATGTTTATCCCATTTAATATGTGATTTTTGTATAATGCCATCTTGAATTTTACGTCTTTGCTCTTTAACTGCTGCTGCATGAGGGCCAAACAATCCAGCTGTTACAAAGTCGTGAGTTTCTATTTGTTCTTCCATTAAATGAACATGTTCTTTTTCAAAAATATCTATCTGTGATAAACAATAATTTGAAAAAGAAACATTTTCCTCACTAAGGGCTTTGTAATCATTAATCCAATCACCGATTAAACTCAAAATAAAACCTTCAGTATTACCATCATAATAATATTTTCCTAAAATTTTTGGTGCATACAAAAATGTATTTTTTGGTAATTCTCTACCACTCAGTGCATAATGATAACAGTCATGTAAATCAATCGGCATTTTACTTGGACGAACCGCACCGTGCATAATGACAAATGCTGCGACCTCAAACGAACCCATTGTCTCGGCCATATTCGCCAAACTCATCGCCTCTGTTATTGTAATTATATAAGTGTCATATAAAAATCCATATTATTCATTAGATACGTCATTATAATTGCCCATCGGTTTTCTCTTTAGTTTCAAGAATATAGAATCAGTATCTTCCTGAAACCGGACCTTGCGTGTTTCTTCACTCGGGGGTAGCAGCGGCGACATTTGTTGTGGCATCTGTGCCGGAACGACGAACTCATTCGGGTCATACTCTTTTAATGGAAGCGGCTGCTGCTGTTGGTGTTGCGATGGCGGCATCGTTGATTTCATTCTCTCGGCAATCTCTTCCATATCTCTTTGTCTCGCAGCAATTCTCTCGGCAATCAGTCGTTCCATATCATCTCCTCCGCGGAATGGACTGTCATCGCCTGGGCCTGGGCCTGGGCCTGGGCCTGGGGCGGATGCGGATGCGGATGTAGATGTAGATGCCGGAACAGGTGCATCTAAATGAACAACTTCTACAACTGATGAAAGCGGACCCGGCTGAACCACCATGTTCGGTGTCTCTCTCGCCATTCTGCTTGAATCTCTCGGGAAATCGGAGAAATCGATCTCTGGGGGACGCGGAACTTCAAAATACGAACGCATCTCCGCTTCTTTCTCTCGCATCTTCATTTCGATTTCTTGGCGTTTTTGGAGTTGGAAGTCTTCGGCATTATAAATCTCTCTCACGCCGCCGCTGCTGCTGCTCGTATGTGGCGAAGTCTTCGTCGGAAAGACGCGTGTTCCGGATTTTATGGCACTGATATCTCTCGCAAGTTTTGGAATATTGACGGCGAGAGATTCAATCGCAATCTTATTCAGTTCTTTGAGAGAAAAAGACGCCGCACGTAAGCGGTCAATCTCCGTTTTTATTTGTTTTGCGGCTTCAAAATCCTCCGCTTGTATCGCGAGAACCTTGCGTGCCTCTAATTTATCCAACCGTGCGAGAGGTGCCTCCATTTCGTCGATGGTTGCACGGAGTTTCTTTGCAGCGTCATAGTCTTCTTCTGCGATGGCTTGCTGCTTTGCTTGATGAAGCTCGCGTAACTTCGCCGCATGAAGCGTTGGGATGGTCGCCGAGAGATTTTTGAGGATGCGTTCAAATACATGCTTGACCTCTTCCGGCGTTACATTTTCTGGAATACCGTCAAAGAGGCCTTCTTCGGACAATAATGACCAGAGAAGCTCCTTGTTTTCTTGGCTTACGAGAGATGACATTCGGTGGGTTTGTTGTTTGGATTAGACGTTAGAGTAATCAATTATATAAACATACTGCGATGGGTTTATATAATTTAGTAGAAAACAAATACAATTTCATATAAAATTGAAACATTCCATTTCATTATTCATTCCATTATTCATTTCATTATTCATTCCATGGAAATCACCAAACCGTTTATGAAATGGGCCGGAGGAAAGACGCAGATTATCAACGACGTCATTGCGTTATTCCCACCCGAGATGCATAATTATCACGAGCCATTCTTGGGCGGGGGAAGTGTGCTTCTTGCCCTTTTATCACACAAAATGAACGGTCGGTTCAAAATTACCGGAAAAATATACGCAAGTGACCTAAATTCCAATCTAATCGGTCTTTATCAAAATATTCAGTCCCAACCAGAAGCATTCATTACAGAAATAAAGAAACTAACCGACGAGTTTGCGAAATGTAAAGGAACCGTGGTTCATCGCAAGGCAACCACCCTTGAAGATGCTTTGACGTCGCCAGAATCGTATTACTTCTGGATTCGGTCAAGGTTCAACTCGCTGTCAAAAATGGAACGTTCATCCGTCACTGGGTCAGCGATGCTACTCTTTATGAATAAGACATGCTTTCGCGGTCTTTATCGCGAAGGACCCAATGGTTTTAATGTCCCGTTCGGCAACTATAAAAATCCCGCGATTATCGACGAAGACCACATTCGGGCAGTTTCTTCCCTGATACAAGATGTTATATTTACGAATTGCTCGTTTCACGATTCTTTGGAAAAAGTCGTATCTGGTGATTTTGTATATCTTGACCCACCTTATGCTCCTGAAAGCGACACGTCATTTGTTTCATATACGTCGGATGGGTTTGATTTAGACAACCATAACGCACTATTTACACTTTGTGGCGAATTAAAGGAAAAAAACGTCAAAATGGTCATGAGCAACGCCGACGTATCTCTTGTAAAATCCGTGTTTACAGCACCAATATATACGACGAGAGTAATTAGCTGTAGGAGGTCAATAAATTCCAAAGACCCAGATTCACGCACCAACGAGTTGTTGATTACAAACTAATATATATCATGTTTATGTTTCCGCCCATGTTCGGATAATTTCGGTAGCCCCTACATATTCAATGCCAATTTCACGGAAACACTCCAATATTTTGTTTTTTTGTGCACTTGACTTATCACCGCGAAGATTTCCATATTGCTGTCTTGATATCTTTTCTGCTCCACCCATACATACAATCTTTAAGGGTTTTCCATACAATTCGGGGACTTCCGCGTATTTGAAGGGTGAGCCCAGTATTTTCTCTCCAGCAGTTCCGCTGGTGTAAAACGTTTGTGCCTTTGCTTCTAGTATAGCATCATCGACCTCTGAATCCGGCTGATAATGCTGTTTCTTTATCGGCTTTGTAACATTTTTGCCGAGTAGAGTATAAATCTCTTCGCAAATATGCTCTCCAAACTTGTTTGTCCATTGTTTGTCAAGTTTCAAATCAGACCGACGTGTTCGCAGCATCTCTTGACCCCATTTGTCTTCATGTTCTTTGTATAATTTTTCGTCGGATGTTTTGTTTTTTTTCTCAATGGGGGGCAGAAATGACAGGTCGGCGAATAGCCACTGAATCACCTCTTTGTTTCTGAGAAGAATGATACGTGCGTCGGTTGTAGAAGAAATACGGTGACACACCGCATCGATGACGGATGTCATTTTATTCTGGTTATATACTTTGTTCTGAATTCGTCTTTAGACCTATTTTCTGTTTCAATTTATTTCGTGCCGCGATGGTCATTCATTTCATTCATTCGGCCGACCGCAGGTCGGAGGCTGGTAGGCGGGCCAACGCCCTGGCTAAAAATCCACATTTGGCGTCGGGACCTTCTCATCAACATTAAAAAACTTCCGTCTAAACCGCTGCATATATTTATCGGTTAGTTTCTTCTCTTTATCCAGAAAATCATCGACAGTCATCTTGCCAAGCAACATATGAATAATCATAAATATCGAATAAACGCCGCATTCTGAATCGTTTTTTTGATGATGAACGTCATTGATATACTCCTTAAATGGTATTCCGTTGGCCTCGCCTTGTTCGCACACCATCTTCATAAATTTACGCAACCGTTTTTGCGGCGGGTCGCCTGTGCTATCAAAAAAGAATATGACCCGTGCACGAACATCGATAAACATACTCACCCAGTGCTCACCTGGTTTATTATGCGGGTCTGTATTAAAAACCACTCCTATTTTATGCTTTCCATTCTTCACGTGTTTCATAATATTGAATTTACATAACTCTTCCCACACACATACTCCATCCTCAAGCACCTCGTCGTAATCAACTGGTGATGGACCGATAAATAAAAACGACGGCACTGCGTGTTCATATTGTTTTAATGAATTTGCAATATCAATACTCGATAGCCATTCGTGAATGTCCTTTTTCCATGATTTGGGGGCTTGCGGTGCAAATGTATAATGTAGCATTTCTTTATCCATCCCTGATGATGCGAAACTCTGACGCAACCAGCACGCTTCTTGATGACAAACACTGTTCATGTTTGATTTAAGAGCGGTCCATATCGCACGGGGGTCGGTATCTTCGATTTTCTTATCTGGGTGCCGTTTATTCCAAAGTGATTTCAACTTGTCGAGAGATTTCGCTGAATAACATGAATAATCCTTTGTTTCGTTGATGTCGGGGTCAGTCTGATCTCTCGGTGCGCAACTTACCGACTTGAATTTCTCTCCACCACCGCCGCCGCCGCTGCCGCTGCCGTGTTCACCTTCGCCTCTTTTGGTCGGCGTATTCGTATTCATGAATAATTCAAATACTATATACTATTATGTCATTAAAAAATTGAAGTTTTTATATTTTATTCACCATGACTCAAGATATCGTATCGTATCGTATCGTATTGTCTTATTATATGCCCATCACTCGTTCTCAAAAGAAGCAGCAGAATCAAACAGAGGCGGAATATGAAATATCAGTTAATGAAGAACGCCGAACCTCCACCCGCCGCGTGAAAATAACGACGCCCTCGTTCCTTGAGGCAAGCACGCGAACTTATAAGGTATATTCTCCAAAAACGAAACCGAAATCCGGTATTGAAAAAACGCCCACGGTCGAGACGGAGACAACAGAGACAGTAGCCGCTGAAGTGTTGGAGTCGTTACAATACACCACTGCCAGTAGCGGCGATGCTGTCGCCATTTCATGCATAAACCCGATGACCGCTGTGAATATTTATATGTATCGAATCGGAATTTACAACATAAGCCAAACACTTCATTACAAGACGGCATATATTCTATATGACAAGACGAGTCGTTTGTATCATGTGTATTCCATCATTTCAAATCAGATAGACGCTCAAGACGCCGCCGGTGCCCCCGCATCAGAAACCCGAACTGAATTCACACTACCCTTGCCCAAGAATACAATCCAATTTAAATACACATCATACGTTGAAGACACGATTGCGAATTTCATCATGACGATGATTGTGCCATCCAACGACCACGATTATTACATCCAAGATGACATACTGGGTATCGTTATCCAGTCAGCCGAATTTCGAGAAAAAGCATTCGATGGAGACTCGTGTTACTACGACATCGAAGATATTATGTATGATAACTCATCTAGTGAGACACTCGATGGGAGCAAAGCATTTATGCTGGTGCCGTCACGCCACTTCTGGTATTGGCCTGCGTCAGGGTCGTGTATCAACAATACGAGTGCTTACCATGACAACAAATATACAATCCAAACGCTGAATTCAGTTCTTACGATACTCTCGTGTTCAGGTTAGTGTGTATCTTCTGACACGGAAGACAAAACTCGTTTGGTAATTTCACTTTGATAATCACGCACTTTTGGTAATCGTGCGTTTATATCGACATCTTCACGCGGTTTCAATACAATAAAATCGTCGATTGTTTTTTTTCGCATACATATTTTATTCGCAAATGACATGATATTATTCATTGATGACGGCGACGGCGACGGCGACGGCGACGAGGGAGGTGGATGTGGCGACAGTGACAGCGTCGTCGAAGGCAATTGCGGTTCTTCAAGTGGTTCCGGTGTTCGTGTCCTCATTATTTTCTCTTGTAATTCATTCCGAGCGTCGTCACTTACCATATCTGTAATATCATTCCATTTCAAATAGTCAATACACGCTTTGATATATTCTTGATGTGCTTCATTTATCGTATCGTTTTCACAATGTTCATGGAATAAATCTCTCGTCATATTCAATATTCGTTCTTTATAATACAACTTTTCCTTGCGAAATGTTTCTTGGACAGCCGCTGATGTATTCACCAATGTCTTTTTACATCTATCATACTTTGTTCGATTCGCCATCACCGAGAGAGTTAGTTCGTTCAATTCATTCCAATTATTATCTGGAGAAGCAGTGGCGGTTGCAGTGGCGGTTGCAGCGGTGGTTGCAGCGGCGTGTTGTCCATCTTTTTGGGCTTGGGCGTCGTATTCCATCTTCGTGCTGAATTGCAAATAATTATAGAACAATAATTTGTCATATATTGTTATACTACATAATTGTGCGTTCTTTTTATGCTAGCTACCTTCTCATCGTTAAATGCTCACGTGCGTTCGACCCCGCAGTTGCTTTCGGAATAAACGTTGGAAATGTAACATGCTGCTGTTGTTCTTCGCGCCTATCACCCGAAAATCCTTCTGAGATATGTGACACCTGCTTTGTTTGTTCCTTTTCTTTCAGTTTCTTGTCCAACTGTTCCTTCGGAATATAATTTGTTGCGGGTTCTATCACAGGACCACCTTCGCCGGTACAAAATCCGTCATATGTACAATCCAATGTGCGTAGTTGAAAACGTGTAGAATTCTCAAACGTAAGTTTGCCTAAATTATGAGGATTCGGGTTCATCGGCGAAAAATTTGTGGCACCATTCTCAAACAAATAAGGGTTCGGTTGCTCGACATCGCGAGCGATAACTGTAACATTATACAAATCGCTATCGGAATTCGGAACATATGCCGAACGGTCATTCCTTTGAAGCGCGAAAAATTGATTACGAAGCGATGATTCCACATTCACGCGTTCGGCCCATCCACGCCATGGTGCCTTTGCGTTTCCCGGATTGAACACCGTTTCTGTAGAAAACTGCTGATACGGTTGTATCTGCACGGTGGGGGTCGGTCGTGTTTCTAAAATCGGCATCATAGCATATTTCGATGACATCGGGCGAACATCAAATGCCGGGCGTAATGCGGCGGATGGGACATTTCGTTCTGATATGCGCGAATTTATTTCACCCAGACGGTCATGATGATTCGAATATGCTCCATTTACAACTCCATAAAATTCCATCGTATTATACTATATACATACTATAGTATAATTTTATCATTATCTTTATCATTATCTTTATCATTATCTTTATCATTATACCGGATGGTCTCGGTAATGAATATTATATAAACACTATCACTTATGATTATGTATCTCTGTGTTAGACTTTATTACAACACCGAACGGAAATATAATGTGTGGAATTTTCTATTTTCAAACCGTGGCGAAAATGGCCATCGCTCAATTAAAAACTATGCAGGAGAATTTCATATTATCAGCACATCGCGGTCCAGATAAATCTGTTTTTATGAAGGATGATACTCGTGTATGGGGGTTTCATCGCCTTTCTATCAACGGTATGGATGCTGCCGCTGACCAACCCTTTCATCTTAAAAACTGTCGCTTGATATGTAATGGCGAGATTTATAACTTTCGTGCACTCATCGACGAATTTGGTCTGGCTGATGAATACAAGAGTGGGTCAGATTGCGAGATTATCATTCATTTGTATCGCAAAATCGGGATTCATGAGACCGTTCGTCGGTTAGACGGTGTCTTTGGATTCGTCCTTCACGATTATGATAATGGTGTTACGTATGTTGCGAGAGATCCGGTGGGTGTGCGTTCACTCTTTATCGGCGTCGTCCGTCATGACGGAATGTTTGGCGGCGAATATTCGGATTTAATGTGTGTCTCGATGAATCCTGACCATTATGGATTGTGTATTTCAAGCGAATTGAAGTCGTTACATGCATTGTGTGATACTGTTGTTCAGTTTCCTGCGGCGACATATATGGAATATTCAAGTGAGGATGATGGGGGTGCGGTGTTTCGGACTTATTACGATTACGCATATCTTTCCTATAAATCGCATCAGGGCATCAGCGAGATAAACAATGTATTGAAAAGAACGAACGAATGTTCTTTACTTGAGTGTGAATTGAAAGAGCTTCAGGTTAATTATTCGTATCCGGTGGAGGAACCGAGGAACCAAGGCCGTGATAGCGGGGAGGGCGAAGTTCTCGCAAAGATACGCGAATTATTTACAAAGGCGGTAATAAAACGATTGATGAGCGAGAGACCAGTTGGTTGTTTGCTCTCTGGCGGTCTTGATAGTTCGCTTGTTACTGCTATCGTTGCGAGAGAATTGAAGCGTATATCACCAGACACTGTGCTAAATACATATAGTATTGGCCTAGAAGGGTCAGTGGATTTGATTTGGGCACGACGTGTTGCGGAGTATTTGGGCACATGTCACCATGAAGTTGCCTTGAAAGAGATTGATTTTCTGAATTCGATTTATGATACGATATATCAAACCGAGAGTTACTGCACGACCACAATTCGCGCGTCGGTTGGAAATTATCTTATCAGTAAATACATCCAACAGCAAAGCGACGATGTCGTGATTTATTGTGGCGATATGTCGGATGAGATTTTCGGTTCATATCGCGGATTTCTGAAAGCACCGAATGATACAGATTTTCATCGTGAAAATGAACGTATGATTCGTGATGTGCGTTTTTTTGACCTACTACGGTCGGATAAAAGCATTAGTGGTGCAGGATTGGAGGCTCGTGTACCGTTTGCTGATAAGGAGTTTTTATCGTATGTGATGCGTATTCCACCGCGTTTCAAGAGGTTTAATGACGAGAGAATTGAGAAGTATTTGCTGCGGAAAGCGTTTCAGGGTAGCGACGAGTCGCGTTCTTTATTGCCCGATGATGTATTATGGCGTCGTAAGGAAGCATTCAGCGACGGCGTGAGTTCCGCCGATGGACGCACATGGGTTCAAATGCTTAAGGAATATTCGGAACGTGTGATTACAGATGCCGAATATAATAATCGGAATAATCACCTATATTCTTTACATAATCCGCCATATGATAAAGAGAGCTTTTACTATCGCAAAATATTCGAGACATTATATGAAGGGCGTGGTTCTACCATTCCGTATTATTGGCGGCATCCATTTTGCGAGGGTGTGCTTGACCCAAGTGCTCGATTGTTATCGTTTTATGTCTCATCCTAATATATCTATAACATGAATACCGTGAAAACCGCGGCCGAAGACCTCGTCGTTGCCGTAATTACGAAAGTCCGTGACATCCTTACACCCATATTCAATAAATACACTACGTATTACAAATATATCGAGTTATTCCTCTACAGTGCTTACGCAGTTGTATTACTCGGAATATACAATACGGTTCCGCAGTATATCCCTACTCTGCGTAATATCGTATTGTATTCCGCTGTCGTGATTTTGTTACTGCGTTTCAATAGTCTCTCTTGGACGAACCCGAAATTCGCAATACTTGGTGGAAGCACATTTAGCGACTTTGACCGCCGATTAATTATTTCTACATGCTTATTCATTTTAGTTACTCATATTTTATCAGAAGCATTAGTTGCATACACAAAACGCCAACTTCAAAATAAAATAATAACGCCTGTTGGTGTTATTGGAGAAAAGGTTCTTCAACCGTTATATCATAATACGAATGTGTAGCGGCGGCGGAACGTTCGGAGTGGTTTGATTGACAAAAAATTGAAATGTTTTGTCAATTTACATGAGAGGAACAAAGAATCAACACCAGAGAACAAACGACGCGATGGACGGACAACAACAACAACAACAACAAAATATTATTGTCATAGGCGACGAAGCTCACGCTCATACTGTTAGTGGCAGTGGCAGTGGCAGTGGCAGTGGCAGTGGCGGTCTCATCGCACAAGCAGGCGACGCTCTACAAAAGGAATTAGATACACTTATGGACATGTTGGAAGAAGTGAAAGAAAAAATACCCGAAGGTGAGTA
>Ga0078894_10002031_pt1 | contig 15212 bp, 12 predicted proteins | sample LauGreSu1BDMLBSD_2_FD_67506 | JGI IMG/M metagenome (GOLD analysis project Ga0078894, IMG submission 67506) | Freshwater lake microbial communities from Lake Michigan, USA - Su13.BD.MLB.SD (version 4) (version 4) | ecosystem: Environmental > Aquatic > Freshwater > Lake | place: Lake Michigan... | reverse complement strand
ATTTGTTAGAGATAAAATAGCGCCGAGTATTCCAAAAATTAAAAAAGTTGGAATGATTCAATATTACTTACAGAATTGGCCATATGACAAACAAGTGTCTGAAACACAGAATTTGACCTTAAGTGCTTCTTATGCGGTTGCTGTTGATTTATTAAATAATGTAAAACCAGCGATTAAAACAATCTATTTACCTCCACGACCAGTACCAAACCCAACAACCAATCAAGGTAATATTGTTACTGCAACACCTCCGTGCCCAACACCAACACCTTCAAGTGTGGTAGTTCAAGGGGTTGGAACCGGAACTGGTAATCCAATTCCAACACCAACACCAAGTACAACAACATTATCACAACTCACAAATGATGAATTATCGTTACAAGGAAGTACTAATTACAGTTTAAATATTGAATATGTAAATGATAGTTTAGGTACAAATTCAGATAGACGAGTACAAGGTACCTTTACAATTATTGGGTCAAGACCATTTAGTCAAACTGAATATGTAGCATCTCTAAATGTTGATAACTACTTATTATATCAACCAATTAATATTGTTAGTTTCAAACTAACTAAAGATGTTTCAAACCCCAATTTATTATTTGGTACTTTTATTTCACCACAAGATATTTCACAGTCATTAAATACAATATCCTTAAAGTCAGATTATAATTATGTTGATTTTAATGTTGATATCTTAGGGTATTCTTATGTCACAACAAAGTCTATTGCTCAGTTTAAGTGTCCAAACTACCAAATCAAATATCACGATATTGTAGAATATAGTTTGTGGCAACAAATATCAACAGACCCATGTTGTAAATGTTACCCTACTGGAACTGGCGGTGAAAAAGTAACATTAAAACAAGTAACAAATAATAACCCATATACAACTCAAAACGTTGAATGTAATATTACAGGGTCAAATTGTTGATAATTGTGTGTAATAAGATATTTATAATAAAAAATATTATGGACCTAAATTCAAAATTGAATCAATACTTAGGTAAACAAGCCAAAATTTCTCAAAAAGACATGGGAAATGGTATGACTGAAGTATGTGACCTAGACACCGGTGATTGTTATGTTGTTCGTGAAAAAGACGGTTTAATTGAAAGAGCTGGACACCAACACATGGCAAATCGTAGAGTTAAAGTAGAAACATCTCACGGAATAAAAAATTTATTAAATGGTTAATCAATGAGTATAGATAAGAAAATTCTCAAAGAAATTGAGAGACATCATAAAATTAACAGATATATTTCTGAACAGGTAGCACCTGAAGGTGATTTACCACCTGCAGAACCCGCGGCTCCTGTTGATGAACCGGTTGCACCTGAAACTGCGGCACCCGTAGGACCACCAGCTAAAATTGATGTTGAGGCAGATGCCGAAGTAACAAAATTAGATGATGAAGGTGAATCAAGTGAAGGAGAGGGAGGAACCCAAGAATTAGATGTAACTGAATTAGTGAAATCTCAAGAAAAGATTGAAAAAAAGCAAGATGAATATTTTGGTAACTTATTTGGATACATTCAAAACTTAGAATCTAAGTTGGGTGAAATGGACCAATTGATTGATAGATTAAATGCTATTGAAACTAAAATTGAAAAGTATCGTGAAAAGACTCCACAAGAGAAATTACAATTAAGAAGTTTGGATTCAGGACCGTTTAACCAAAAGTTATCAGATTTTTTTGACGATAAGAAAGAAGACTTTGAAAAGTCGGGTAAACATGAGTATATTTTAACTTCGGATGAAGTTGAGGATATTAACCCAAATGAAATCAAGTCAACTTTTAGACCCGACAAAAACGACGAAAGTCCTTTTAAGTTTTGATTTTTTAAAAAACTTTACTATATTAAAGGTTGTGAACACTCACAACCTTTTTTTTTATTATTTGACTATTTGAAACTAAAACCCTAACTTTGTACTAAACTTTAATTTTTAACAACTATTATGACATCATCATTAGACGCAGTACTTGCACAGTACGAACAAGCACAGAAAAACAGCACAGGCGGTGAAAACCGTATGTCACAAGAAGAACGAATGAAAAAATACTTCGCTCTTATTTTGGACGAAAAATCAAATTCGGGAACTCGCAGGATTCGTATCCTCCCCACCAAGGACGGTAGTTCTCCATTTAAAGAAGCTTGGTACCACGAAATCCAAGTTGGTGGAAAATGGCAAAAATTCTATGACCCAGGAAAGAATGACAATGAGCGTTCTCCATTGAATGAAGTATATGAAGAGTTGATGTCCACAGGTAAGGAATCAGATAAAGAATTGGCAAAACAATACAAGTCACGTAAGTTTTACATTGTAAAAGTTATTGACCGTGACCATGAAGAAGATGGTGTTAAGTTTTGGCGTTTTAAACACAACTACAAGAACGAAGGTATCCTTGACAAGATTATTCCTATTTGGAGAAACAAGGGTGATATTACTGATTCTGAAAAGGGTCGTGACCTTATCATTGAGTTGTCAAAACAAAAAACTCCTAAAGGTGCTGTATACACCACAGTATCAACCATTATGTATGATGACCCTACAACAATTCATGAAGACTCTAAGTTGATGAAAGAATGGGTTGAAGATGAAATGACATGGTTGGATGTATACTCCAAGAAACCTGTTGAGTATCTTGAAGCGATTGCTCGTGGTGAAGTTCCACGTTGGGATAGTGATAAGGGTGGTTATGTTTATGGAAATGACGAACAAAATACCGAATCTTTCGGTGGTGGAAAAGCGGCAGTTCCTTACAGTGACCCACAGGCTAACTCAGAACCTGACGAAGACCTACCATTCTAATATTAATGAGCATGGACACTTACATAGACATAGTGTTCATGCTCTTCTTTTTAAATAAAAAACACAAATAGATAATGAAAATTAGACAATTAATGTACGAATCCCTCACCAAGAAGTATGAAAGTGAGATTGCCGAATCAGAAGCAACTCTGATGGTGTATATGGAAAATGCTGTTGGTATTGGAGAACATCCCCAACATTTGGAAGAGATGGATAAGTTTGTTGAAAAACTTGCAAACGCAAAAGATAAGTTAGAAACTCTAAAAGAATTCTACAGATACAATTATGGCAATTAAAAAAAATGACTTCAATTCGCTGAAGAAGAAGTTCTCAACTTCAGCAAAATACAAACCACAACGTTTTTTTGATTGTGGTTCTGATTTCTTAGATGCGGTTGGTTTACCGGGTCCGGCTATTGGACATATCAATATGTTCTTGGGTCACTCAGATACTGGTAAGACAACTGCAATGATTAAGACAGCGGTTGATGCTCAGAAAAAAGAAATTCTACCTGTGTTCATTATTACTGAACAGAAGTGGAGTTTTGAGCACTCGCGGTTGATGGGACTGCAGTGTGAAGAAGTTGTTGATTCAGAGACAGGAGAATTAGATTGGGACGGATTCTTCATCTTTAACAACAACTTTGACTATATTGAACAGATTACGGATTACATTAATGAATTGTTGGACGCACAAGAAAAAGGTGAGTTGGATTATTCATTGTGTTTTCTATGGGATTCTGTTGGTTCTGTACCATGTAAAATGACATATGACGGTAAAGGTGGTAAACAACACAATGCCTCAGTATTGTCGGATAAAATTGGTATGGGTATTAACCAACGTATCTCAGGTTCAAGAAAGGCTGATTCTAAATTTGAGAATACCCTAATCATTGTGAATCAACCTTGGGTTGAACTTCCTGATAATCCATTCGGTCAGCCTAAAATTAAGGCTAAAGGTGGTGAATCAGTTTGGCTTAACTCATCATTGGTCTTTTTGTTTGGTAATCAAAAAGGTGCTGGCACTACAAAGATTACTGCGACAAAAGACAAGCGAACTGTGAAGTTTGCGACTCGTACCAAAATCTCCGTAATGAAAAACCACATTAATGGTTTGGGTTATGAAGATGGTAAGATTATTGTCACCCCCCATGGTTTCTTGGCAGGTAAGGACACTACTGAAGAGAAGGCGTCCATTGAAACTTACAAGAAAGAGTACTCTGATTATTGGAAACAAATAATCGGGTCGGACGGTGATTTTGTGTTGAAGGAAGAAAAGGAACCAACCGAATAAACGTAACCTTTGTGAAAACCCTACTAGTTGATGGAGATAATCTATTCAAAATCGGATTCCATGGAGTCAAAGACTTTTTCGTGGAAGGCGAGCACATCGGAGGGGTATTTCACTTCCTCAACACCATTCGTCGCCAATTGGAAGATAACGAGTTTGACAAAGTTATCGTCTTTTGGGACGGCAAAAACAACTCACGGGCAAGACGTGAGTTATATCCTGACTACAAATTAAACCGAAGAAATGATATGACCGAGTCCAAACTTGAGTCATATCACTTTCAGAAATCAAGGGTGAAACAATACCTTGAGGAGTCTTTTGTTCGTCAGGTTGAAATGGAAGAAAACGAGTCTGATGATTTAATTGCCTATTATTGTTCAATTGCTAATGATGAAGATAAGGTAGTTTTTTCATCAGACCGTGACCTTCTACAAATCATTTCGGAGAGTACTTCCATTTACTCTCCAATCAAGAAAATCAGTTATAATTTTGGTGATAAGATAAAGTTTGGTGAGTCCCATATTCCTCATCAAAATGTCTTTATTACAAAAGTTTTTTTGGGTGACAAGTCTGACAATATTTTTGGTATTGATAGACTTGGTGAAAAGACTTTTATCAAATTTTTTCCTGAGGTCCTTGATAAATTGGTAACAATTGATGATATTTTGGATAAGACAAATATTTTAATTTCCGAAAATAGAAAAGAAGTTGTACTACAAAATATTAAAAATGGAAAAACAAAAAAAGGAGAATTTGGTTCTGATTTCTATGAAATCAATTCACGAATTGTGGACCTTAAAAATCCCATCATCTCTGAGGAAGCGAAAGAGATTGTCACCCTCTACTATTCAGAAACATTAGACCCTGAAGGAAGGGATAATAAAAACTTAATCCGTCTTATGATGGAGGATGGTTTTTTCAAATACCTTCCAAAAGACGATGATGCCTTTGTTAATTTTATGAAACCTTTTACAAAACTCACAAGAAAAGAAAAACGCAAATACAAACAATCAAACATTTAAATTATGAAAGAAGAAGCAATTGTTAAAATGGAGTTCCTCCTGACTTTGAACAACAACATCGTGGTTCAACGTTTCTACAATGTCAAGAACTACAACCCTTCAGCCCGCAGGTCTGTTGAGTTGACTGATTTTCTTAAACACATTGAGGAAGTGTTGTCAAACGATTTGAAGATGAAAACGGTTATGTATCTGATGGACAACCAAGATGCCATCTTTGATGACCCAGACATCCTTAACACATCAAACACAGAGGGTCCTGAGTACTTTAATTTGTATGTCAAAATTTCCGATGAAATTATTTTACATAGAATTTTTGACGCCAAATTATACCCACCAAAAGTAAGATATACGGTTGATGTACGTCCCAGCCTTAAAAACATTTTGAAAGGTTTGACTGACATTTTTTCAGGTGAAAATTTAACTCATACCTACATGAGTTATGACCTAAGTCGGTAATATTTAATTGATACACGCGGCTCTATGACGAAGAATTTTGACTATCTCGGAAACACATTTCAAATACAATTACTCAACCAAATTATAGTAGATAAAGAGTTCGCACAATCCATTATTGATGTATTAGAACCCAGTTATTTTGACAACAAATACTTCAAGTTGATTATACAAATGGTAAGAGAGTATTACCAAAAGTATCAATCAACACCTGGTTTTGAAACCTTGGACCAAATTGCCAAGGCGGAAATATCGGTTGAACTGGCATTGAAGATTGTGTTGGACACTTTAAAACAAGTACAAGACGCGCCATTTGAAGGGAGTGTCTTTGTTCAAGAAAAGGCATTGAAATTCTGTAAACAACAGGAACTTCAAAAGGTCATGAACAAAGCACAAAAAATCATTGACCAAGGTGATTTTGAATCTTACGATACCGTTGAAGGTTTGGTAAGAAACGCCCTTCAAGTGGGTATCCGTGAAGGCGGTGTTACAGACATCTTTTCAGGGTTAGATGAAGTTCTTAATGATGACTTTAGACATCCGATTCCTATGGGAATTGCAGGAATTGACAGACTTATGAAAGGTGGCTTGGCAAAAGGAGAAATTGGTGTTATCTTAGCGCCAACAGGAGTAGGTAAAACAACCGTGTTGACAAAGATAGCAAATACCGCATTTAACTTGGGTTATAATGTTCTTCAAATATTTTTTGAAGACAATCCAAAAATCATTCAAAGAAAACACTTCACAATTTGGACTGGTATTGAACCCGACAAATTAGCGTTAGAGAAGGATTTGGTAATTGATAAAGTTGAGGAAATCAAAAACACGATGCCCAACAAACTTATCTTGAAAAAGTTACCATCCGATACTGTTACAATGAATGAGATTAAAAACCAAATCAGAAAAATGGTTGCCGATGGTAACCCTATTGATATGGTTACTTTGGATTACATTGATTGTGTTGTTCCTGAGAACACTAGAAATGATGAATGGAAAGCTGAAGGTTCAGTTATGAGACACTTTGAGGCAATGTGCCACGAAATGAATCTTGTAGGTTGGACCGCAACTCAAGGTAACCGTTCATCAATCTCATCTGAAGTTGTAACTACCGACCAAATGGGGGGTTCAATCAAGAAGGCTCAGGTTGGACACGTGATTATCTCAGTTGCAAAAACTCTCCAACAAAAAGAGATGAAATTGGCAACAATTGCGATTACAAAATCACGTATTGGTTCAGATGGTATCGTGTTTGAAAACTGTAAGTTTGATAACGAACTTATTGAGATTGACACAGAATCGTCAACAACATTCTTAGGATTTGAAGAACAACAAGAAGAGAAACAGAAAAACCGAGTTAAAGAACTTCTTGAGAAAAGAAAACAAAGAGAACAACAGCAACAACCTAGCTGAGTTCAATCAATTAATAATTACTAAAATCAAAAATTATAAAAATAACAGGTATGGACAATTCAACTGAATTAACTCAAATTGACACACAATATGTCATTAAAAGAAGTGGTGATAAAGTACCATTTGAATCTGAGAAAATTAAAAGGGCGATTATGATGGCTATGAAAGGAATCAACAAAGTTGATGAAGAAATTGCTGACAAAATTGCTAGATTAACTAAGAAGAGTATCTTCAGAAGTGATAAAAATCGTATTCCCCATGTTGATGAAATTCACGATATGGTTGAGAATAAATTGATGGACAATGGATTAAATGATGTGGCAAAAGAATACATTATTTATCGTTCTAAACACAGACCAAATATCTTCTTAAAGAGAGTTAATCTAAAACCTTATGAGTATCCTGATTTGGTGGAATATGTTGACGCTATTCGTCACTCTTATTGGGTTCACACTGAGTTTAATTTCACATCTGATATCCAAGATTTTAAAGTTCATTTGAACGAAAAAGAAAAATCTGCAGTACAAAGAGCGATGTTGGCGATTTCACAAATTGAAGTTGCGGTTAAAACATTTTGGGGTGATATCTATAAAAAATTACCTAAACCTGAGATTGGTAATGTCGGTGCAACATTTGCAGAGTCTGAAGTAAGACACGCAGATGCTTACTCACATTTAATTCAATTATTGGGACTTAACCGAGAATTTGAAAATCTTTTAGAAGTTCCTGCTATCCGTAGAAGAATTAAGTACTTGGAGAAATCTATCTCAAATACTAAGGCAATTGAGAATCAAGATTATTTTGAATCTGTGGTTTTATTTTCTATGTTTGTAGAAAATGTATCACTATTCTCACAATTCTTGGTTATCATGTCATTCAACAAACACAAAAACATGTTGAAGGGTATTAGTAATGCTGTTGAAGCAACTTCAAAAGAAGAGAAGATTCACGCAGAATTTGGTTTTGATTTAGTTAATTTAATTAAAAAAGAAAACCCTTCTTGGTGGACTGAAGAATTGGTTCAAGATTTAATTAATTCTACGGTTGAAGCTTTTGAAGCTGAGTCCGAAATTGTTGATTGGATTTTTGAAAATGGTGATTTGGACTTTTTGACTAAAGAACAGACTATGGAGTTTATTAAACATCGTTTTAACCTATCATTGAATTCTATTGGAATTGATGATGTGTTTACTGTGAATACGAAAGTTTTGGAAACTACCGAGTGGTTTGATGATGAGATTCTAACAACAAAACATACTGACTTCTTTAATAAGCGTAGTATCAACTATAGTAAAAAATCTAAGTCAATTACTTTGAACGATTTATTTTAATTTAAAAAACTGTAAATAATAATATGGAAAATAGAAAACCTTTTGATTGGATTAACGACGAGTCAATAACATTCCTTCGTAGAGGATATCTCAGTGAAGGTGAAGAACCAATTGAGAGAATTAAAACAATTGCTGAACACGCTGAAAAACTATTAGGTATTGATGGGTTCGCAGAAAAATTTTATGACTATATGGGTAAAGGATGGTATTCACTATCTTCACCCGTTTGGGCAAACTTTGGTAAAAAACGAGGACTACCTGTTAGTTGTTTTGGTTCTAATGTTGGTGACAATATTGAATCAATTTTATACACTCAGGCAGAAGTTGGTGAGATGAGTAAGATGGGTGGCGGTACCTCAGGTTATTTTGGTAATCTTAGAGGTCGTGGTGCTGAAATTACTGATAACGGACACGCACCAGGAGCAGTTCACTTCATGAACTTGTTCCAAAGTGTTGTTGATAACATCTCTCAAGGTTCAACACGTAGAGGTAGATTCTCACCTTATCTACCATTGGAACATCCTGACATCATGGAGTTCTTGGAAATTGGTACCGAAGGTTTCCCAATTCAAGATTTAACACACGCAGTTACCGTAACGGATGAGTTTATGGAAGCGATGGTTAATGGTGATAAAGAGAAGAGAGCTATTTGGGCTAAAGTAATTCAACGTAGAGGTGAAATTGGATATCCTTATATCATGTTCACCGATACTATGAACAATAAGGCTCCTGAAGTTTACAAAGATAAAGATATGAAGATTTACAACTCAAATCTTTGTTCTGAAATTGCACTTCATAACTCTGAGGAAGAATCATTCGTTTGTGTTTTATCATCAATGAATCTTTTACACTATGACGAATGGAAAGACACTGACGCAGTTGAAATCATGGTATATTTCTTGGATGCTGTGGTTAGTGAGTTTATTACCAAAATTGATAGTCTAAGACATAATGGTACTTTAGAAGGTAAAAGAGCATTCTTCTATCTTGAGAAAGCTTATAATTTCGCAGTAAGACAAAGAGCTTTGGGTCTTGGTGTTTTGGGTTGGCACTCATTACTTCAGTCTAAAGGTCTTCCATTTGATAGTCGTGAAACTGCAAGATTGAATGTTGAAGTCTTTAAACTTATTAAAGACAAGTCATATAAAGCATCTGCAGAACTTGCAGAAATGTTCGGTGAACCTGAAACTCTTAAGGGTTATGGTAGAAGAAATGTTACTTTAAATGCTATTGCACCAACAACTTCATCGGCATTTATTCTTGGTCAGGTTTCACAATCAATTGAACCTATTTGGTCTAACTGTTATGTTAAAGACGTTGCAAAACTTAAAGTAACCATTAAGAATCCTGTTTTGAAAAAATTGTTATCTGAACTTGGAAAAGACAATAAGTCTACTTGGGATAGTATCAAAAAACAAGACGGTTCAGTTCAACATTTGGAATTCCTAACTGAAGAACAAAAACAAGTTTTTAGAACTTTTGCTGAAATTAACCAAGCATCCATTATCAACCAAGCTGCGGTAAGACAAGATTATATTGACCAAGCTCAGTCTTTGAATCTTATGGTTTCACCTGACTTACCAACAAAAGATGTAAACAAACTTTTGATAGACGCATGGCAATTGGGTGTTAAGACATTGTATTACCAACATTCAATGAACTCAGCACAAGCTTTCGCAAGAAAGAAGTTGAATTTAAATGACCTACAATGTGTGGCTTGTGAGGCATAAAGGTCAAAAAACATAGTTAATGAATGAAAAACCCAGCATTAGTATGTTGGGTTTTTTCATTTCTTATAAAAAAAATGAAGGTATATTTATAGGATATGGCAGAAGGAATTACATATGGTTTAGAATTTCCATTTGTTGACTCAACTCAAGGAGACTATTTGGCTCTTACGGAAACGCAGTATCAACAAATAAGAAGTGATTTACTTCACCTATTATTGACTAGAAAAGGTAGTAGATATTTTTTACCTGATTTTGGTACAAGACTTTATGAATATATCTTTGAACCATATGACGGTTTGACATTTGATGCAATTGAAGCGGATATTAGGGATTCTGTACAAAGATTTATGCCAAACTTGTTATTAAATAAGATAACCATAGAACCGGCCGACCCATTAGAAGAAGTACCATTGGCGAAAGGTACTCAAATTCCTGGTACTGCAAGAGACTACGTTTATAGAGTACCGGGAAAAGGTACTTCCGAATATACTGCAAAGGTTAGGATTGACTATACCGTAGATAATTTAGCCTTTGCTCAAAGTGATTTCGTCATTATCAATATTTAACATAGATGGCTAACAATAGAATTTCATACACAGTTAGAGATTATGAGGGTATACGTGTAGAGTTACAAAACTACGTTCGTACTTACTACCCTGAATTAATCCAAGATTTCAACGACGCTTCAGTTTTCTCGGTATTCTTGGATTTGAATGCTGCGGTTGCGGACAATTTACATTACCACATTGACAGAAGTATCCAAGAAACTGTATTACAATATGCACAACAAAGGTCATCAATCTACAACATTGCCAGAACTTATGGATTAAAAATACCAGGACAAAGACCTTCTGTATCTTTAGTTGATTTCTCAATTACAGTACCGGCTTTTGGTGACAAAGAAGATGAAAGATACTTGGGTATTTTAAACAGAGGTTCACAGATATTTGGAGCGGGTATAGTTTTTGAAAACCAATATGACATTGATTTTTCATCACCATACAATTATGCCGGTTTCCCAAACAGATTAAAAATACCTAACTTTGATGCCGCTGGTAATTTAGTTAACTATACCATTACAAAACGAGAATTGGTTGTTAATGGTATTACTAAAGTGTTTAAAAGAGTTATAACTCCTGCCGACGTTAAACCATTCTTTGAAATGTTTTTACCTGATAAAAACGTATTAGGTATTACAAGTGTATTATTAAAGAACGGTACCAATTATACAAACGTACCAACATCTGCGGAATTCTTGGGTGTTGAAAATAGATGGTTTGAAGTGGATGCTTTAGCTGAGGACAGAATCTTTATTGAAGACCCAACAAAAGTATCTGACCAACCCGGTGTAAAAGTTGGTAGATATATTCAAACTAACAACCGTTTTATTTCAGAATTCACACCTGAAGGTTTTAGTAAAATGACTTTTGGTGGTGGTACAACATCTGCTCAGGACCAACTTAATATTTTCACAAATCTTGGGTTTCCAATCACATTACAAAATATAACTAACAATTTCTCGTTAGGTTCAACATTAACATCAAACGCAACATTATTTGTTCAATATAGAGTTGGTGGTGGTTTAGCAACAAACTTAGGTACCAACGTAATTAATCAGGTTGGAACGGTATCATTCTTTGTTAATGGTCCTTCACAAACAATTAATAGTTCGGTAATAAACTCGCTAAGATGTACAAACGTAACAGCAGCTATTGGTGGGGCAAATTCACCAAATGTTGAAGAGGTAAGAAACTACGTAACATTTAACTTTGCTGCTCAGAATCGTGCAGTTACTGTTAATGATTATGATTCATTACTTAGAAACATGCCAGCCGAGTTCGGTGCACCGGCTAAAGTTGCCATCACAGAAAATAACAACAAGATTATTATATCTATGTTGTCTTATGATACTTCAGGAAAATTAACAAGTATTGTGTCAAATACTTTGAAACAAAATGTTGCGAATTATTTGTCAAATTACAGGATGATGAACGACTACATCCAAGTAACAACTGCTGAGGTTATTGACTTAGGTATTGATATTTCTGTTGTGTTGGATGCAACACAAAACTCAGGACAAATCATCAGTGATATTGTTAATAAAATCTCAACGTACTTTGACCCCCAATTTAGACAGTTAGGTCAAAACGTTTATTTGTCTGAACTTAGAAGTATTGTACAGAATCAAAATGGTGTAATAACTGTTGCAGATATTGTGATTGATAACAAGGTTGGGGGACAATACTCTTCAGCGGAAACTTCAATGCAATATTCAGACCCTGAACTTAAAATTATTCGTCCTGTTGATGATACTTTGTTTGCACAACCAAACCAAGTGTATCAAGTTAGATACCCTCAGAAGGATATTAAGGTTAGAGTTAGAAACTTCCAAAATGTTTCTTTTTCATAACATCTTTATTTAATTAGACCCTAAGGTATATTTTTAGATTGAGTGGGTTTTTTCTTGGAAAAAAATCCAAATAACTATTTATCATAAAAACCTTAGATGGGAAAATCATATAGGATAAGAACGGACGTTGGTGTAGACAAGAACATTTCATTTCAACTTGAACAGGATTTTGAGTTTTTAGAAATCCTTTCATTACAAATTTCACAGAATGATGTTTACACACGAAACTGTGCCGATTACGGTGTAGTTGTTGGTCGTGTGATTGCCAATGGTGGATTGGGAATACCAAATGTTAAAGTTTCAATATTTGTCCCAATTACGGAAACAGACGCAATAAATGAAGAAATTGTTGCGGTCTATCCATATACACAACCAAACGATAGAGACACCAATGGTATAAGATTTAATTTATTACCGAGTGTTCCTTCATACACAAAACATGCCGTGGTTGGAACTTTTCCAACAAGAGAAGAGGTTTTAAAAGACCCAACATTGGTTAGTGTATATGACAGGTATTACAAATACACTGTTAAGACTAACGAGAGTGGTGACTACATGATTTTTGGTGTACCACTTGGACAACAAACCATTGTAATGGACTTGGACTTGAGTGATATTGGTGAGTTCTCACTAACACCTCAAGACTTGATTAGAATGGGTAGGGCGACGGAGGCACAAGTTGCTGGTGATAGGTTTAATACATCTACAAACCTTGAGAGTCTACCACAGATTGTTTCATTAACAAAGACCTTTGAAGTCAATCCATTTTGGGGGGACCCAAGTTTATGTCAAGCCGAGGTTAATCGTGTAGATTTTGATTTACGTGAAGAAGCCAATATTGATATTGAACCAACGGCAATTTTCATGGGTTCAATGTTTTCAAGTCCTGATGAATTTAGAGTAGGGGCACCGTCAAGTAGAACTGATGGACCTCCAAGTGTATTAGGTAGAGGTTGTAAACCAAAAGATAACACGGGTAGTTTATGTACAAACATTGCAGGTCCCGGTCAAATTCTTGCCGTTAGACAAACAATTAATCAAGACAGTGAGGGTAGACCAATTCTTGAGGAATATAGAATAGAAAACTCGGGAAATGTTATTGATGGTGATGGTACGTGGGTTGTAGAAGTCCCAATGAATTTGGATTACATCACAACATCTGAAGATGGTACACGAATCTTTTCTAATGACCCATCAGTAGGTATTCCAACAAAGGGTAAGTACAGATTCAAAATTAAATGGCAACAATCACCAAACTCTACAGAACAAATTAGAAGACCATATTACTTGGTTCCAAACATTAGAGAATATGGTTGGCAGATATCAACAATTGACCCAATTTACAATTCAAATCCTTTATTATTTAAAGACTTAAAAAGTTCATATTATTTTGGTGTTGATTGGTCAGGATATACCGATGCCAGTACAACAAGTATTGAAAATGAAAAACTATACAACGCTATTAATTGTATTGATACTTTCTACGAACTTGAATACAACAAGGTATTCACAGTTTCAAGTTTAATTGACCAATACAAACGAGGTGATGGTAGAAGTAAGTTTATTGGTGTAAAAGATATTGATGACAACGGATGTATTAATGTTAACAACAAGTTCCCTGTAAACGATGCGGTCAAGAACTTTGATGTATTGTATTTCTTATTCTCAATAATATTCCAACTATTCCAATTAGTATTTCCACCATTACTTGTTATTTACCACATCATAGCATTCTTGTGGAATAATCTTGCGGTTCCAATCACAGTTGCGTTTATTGGGTTGTTATCGTTTTTATCTTATGCGTTCTTTGTTGCGGCATTTATATTCCCACCACCATCTTTGATATTCTTAGGGTTAGGTGCGTTGGCGGCTTCATTGGCTATTACATTTACAGTTAAGTTTAGAAGTATTACAAGATTTAAATTTGGGGCGTTTAATTTACCGATGTTAACATACCCTGAGTGTCAAGGTTGTGATTGTAAACCCGGTGATACAATTGCTGGTGATTCTGAAGGTGGGGGTACTTCACTTTTATCACCATTGGCAAATCCGGCACTTTATTATGAAAACATTTCAGAAGGATACCTCAAGTTTTTAAATGTTGAAGGTGGGGATGAAGATGGTCAACCATCTGAAGATAATAGAGCAGTACAATCATTGGCACTATCTGAAGCTGTTGGTTCAAGAATTGTCAGGTCTCAAAAATTGGGACAGTACAAATCTACCGAATCAACAGAATTAAGATTACCTGACGCTAAAAATGATAAGTATTTTGCTTATGGTACATCATTACCAATGGCTCAGAGAGTTAACCAATTTAATAGTAGAAAAAAATACTTTGATGGTCTCAATAGAATTTCTGTAAGTTTTGATAACCCATCTAACGCCACGGTTAAACACTATGATAACACTCTAACAGTATTATCACAATCACCATTTGAGGCGGGTACTCTATTATCTTTTGTTAATCCTGAAAATAGTACGGACAAGAACTATACGTTTAGTTCCAATACACAATCTGAAACGGGTATTAGTGGTACTACATTACAACCAGGTGTTGGTTCAATCACTATCAAATATGCAACTTCACAGACAACAGAATCAACTCAGATATATCAATTAAGTTCGGGGTCAACTCAAAACAATTATAATTTCCCTGCGGACATTGAATATTACCAAGTGGTTACCGCAATTACCGTTAGTGATGCGTTTAATCTTATTGCACAACCAGGGTGTTCATCTTGTAGAAAGT
>Ga0078894_10002030_pt1 | contig 15219 bp, 11 predicted proteins | sample LauGreSu1BDMLBSD_2_FD_67506 | JGI IMG/M metagenome (GOLD analysis project Ga0078894, IMG submission 67506) | Freshwater lake microbial communities from Lake Michigan, USA - Su13.BD.MLB.SD (version 4) (version 4) | ecosystem: Environmental > Aquatic > Freshwater > Lake | place: Lake Michigan... | reverse complement strand
GTTGTAGATAGTACAAATCCTAAAAAGTTCTCTGTTTATTCAAATAAAATATATTTTAAAATTGAAGAGTTTGCTGGATATTATGTAATACCTGAATATAACTATGATCCAAACAAGTTAATGAGTAAATTCGCAATTAAAGATATGAATACATCTGAAAAACGTGATAAACTAAAAACAAATGCTGATATTATTAATTTTGCGAATGAATTTAATAGTGAAAAATATCAAAGGGATCCAAAATACATTTCTGGTTTTGGACCTTATAAATTAGACCATTGGACTACTGGACAAGAAGTTGTATTAGTAAAAAAAGATAATTGGTGGGGAGAAAAATACAATACTCAGAGAGATTTTTGGGCTTTTCCAAAGAAAATTAAAATTAAAATTATAAATGATCAAAACACCTCTTTAACCGCTCTAAAAGATGGTCAACTAGATGCATACTCTGCTATCCCTGCAAAAGATTACAAAGAATTGGAAAAAAATGATAAGTTTAAGTCAAAATTTGATTTGACAAAAATGGATCGTTTTTCTTATTCATTTATTGGTATCAATCTTAGAAACGATAAATTTAAAGATATTAATGTAAGAAAAGCCTTAGCTCATGCAATAAATAGAAATAAAATCAATGAAATTATTTCTTTTGGAGAATCTAAATTAACCGAGAGTTTTGCTCATCCTTTACAGCCAGTATATAACACTAATTTGAAGGCATATGAATTTGATTTAGCTAAAGCAGGTCAAATGTTAGATGCAGCAGGTTGGAAAGATACAGATGGTGATGGAATAAGAGATAAAGTATTGAATGGAAAAAAAACACCTTTTACCGTTGAATTTAAATATCCAAAAAATGAGAACACAAAAAATACTTGTTTGATCATTCAAGAGGATATGAAAAAACTAGGAGTAGATTTTAAACTAGTAGAAAAAGAATGGACTGTATATCTTCAAGAACAAGATAAATTGCAATTTGAAATGTTTATGGGTGGTTTTACTATACCTGAAAGAATTTCTGATCCAAAACAAATTTGGCATACTGATAACGCAAAACCTGGAGGAGACAATAAAACTGGATGGGGAAATTCTGTATCAGATCAATTAATTGATAAATTAATTTCAGACTTAAACGCTGATAATAGAAAAAATTATTATATGCAATTGCAACAAATGATTCATGATGATGTGCCCGTTATTTTTATGTTTAATGCTAAAAACAGAATTGCTACAAGTAACAAATATGAAGTTGAAAAAATATTATCCAACCCAGGATATAAAATTCAAGAATTTAAATTAATAAAGTAAAAAAACACTATTCTGAAAAAATAAGATTCATGTTCAAATACATTTTAAAAAGACTTACGTATTTTATTCCTACATTGGTTATTATTTCATTAATAACGTTTGGATTGAGTAAAATTACACCTGGAGACCCCGTAAAATTGGCTTTAGGAAATAAAGATAATGGTGGCGATGCAGGTCAAGCTCAAGAAAAAATGGCTAATGAAAAAGCCTATTATGAAAAAGCGGAAAATTTAGGACTTAATTTACCTACATTCTACTTTGGCTTAGGGACCGTTGCAGAACCTGATACAATGTATAAGATTGTTAAACGAAGTGATAGAGAAACACTGGAAGATTTGACATCACAATACGGTAATTGGGATCTTATCCAATCCTATTTTTATCAAATAAAAAAAATAGAATTGAGTCTTTTTGATGTTCAAACAGATAGTACTGTATTTGAAAATATGAAGGAAATCAAACAGAAATTAAATTTGCTTTATTTAACAAGTGATGATTTTGATATTAATAATAATTTAAATTCCTTATTGAAAAATAGTGCAAATAATGATAAACTAGCTTCTTTACATGCTTCATTTTTAGAGTTGCAAAAAAGCTATAATGATTTGAAAACAAATGCGACTCCTTCCAGAAATTATATTCCATCCATTAAATGGCATGGTATAAAAAATCAATATCATAGATGGCTTTTGGGTGATGTACCCTGGTTTTTTGGAGAAGAAGAACCTGGACAAGTAAAAGGTTTTTTAAGAGGAGATTTTGGAAATTCCTATTTGGATGGAAGACCAATTGCTAGTAAATTGGCAGATGCTATTCCATGGACGTTGATGATGAATTTTATCAGTATTATAATTGGTTATTTGATTTCAATTCCAATGGGGGTTTTTAGTGCTGTGAACAAAGGCAATGCTAAAGATAGAATTTCTACAATTTTCTTATTTATTTTAAATTCTTTACCCTCTTTTTGGATTGCAACAATGTTGGTTACATTTATTACTACTGATGAATATGGTATGAATTGGTTTCCTACATATGGAGTAGGTGAAGTAGATTCAGACATGGGATTTGGAGAGGTTTTTGGTATCAGAGCATATCATTTAATATTACCCGTATTTTGCTTAACTTATGGGGGAATAGCATATTTGTCTCGTCAAATGCGTGCCGGAATGTTAAATACCCTAGGACAAGATTTTATTCGAACAGCAAGAGCAAAAGGAAATACCGAAAAAACGGTTATTTGGAAACATGCTTTTAGAAATTCATTAATTCCTATAATTACTATATTTTCTTCAATTTTTCCGGCTATAATTGCAGGTTCATTTGTGATAGAATTTATTTTTAGTATTCCAGGAATGGGCAAATTATCTTTAGAAGCATTGACAGCAAGAGATTTTCCTATGATATTTACAGTAATGATGTTATCAGCAATTCTAACATTAATAGGGAATTTAGTAGCCGATTTGATGTATAGTATCGTGGACCCAAGAATTTCATACGATAAATAAATTATGTTTTTGTAAGAGATTGATAATAGAAAAATAAAGTAATGAAGATGAGTACAACTCAAAATAATAAAAGTTTAGACCAAAGTTATTGGGCAATAGTAAAGAGACAGTTCCAAAAAAATAGAGTGGCTGTATGGTCATTGCGAATGGTATATGTAATTGTATTCATAGGATTGTTTGCCGATTTTTTGGCAAATGACAAACCTATTTATTGTAAAGTAAATGGCGAATCCTATTTCCCAATATTAAAAAGCTATGGCGTAGCTTTGGGTTTGACAAAATATCCTCCTGAATTTTCAAATGTTAATTGGCAAGAAATATCCTATGAAAGTGTTATTCGAACAGTTATCCCCTATTCTCCTCAGAATATGGATTTAAAAAACAAGGATTATAAAAGTCCTTTTGACGATCAAGAAGTAGAAAGTACTAGATGGAGACATTTTATGGGTACAGACAATCTTGGAAGAGATGTTCTAGCTGGAATGATTCATGGAACGAGAACCGCTATGTTAGTTGGTATCATATCCATGTCATTATCTGTCATTATAGGTATTTTCATGGGTGCATTGTCGGGATATTATGGTGATCATGGATTGCAAATGAGTCGTATTCGATTTTGGTTAAATATAATATTTGGCTTATTGGGAGTTTATTATGCTTTTGGAATTAGAGGATATCATTTATCTCAGGCATTGGCAAATCATTTGGGATTATTCTTACTTCAATTACTTTTAAGTTTAATTATATTATTTAGCTTTATTGCAATTGCAAATGTATTGGCTCATTTTTTAAAGAAAATATCATTCCTAGGCAAGAAAATAGATGTACCTGTAGATATTCTTATTTCAAGATTAATAGAAGTAAAAGTATCTATTCCAACTATGCTATTAATATTATCGATTGTAGCGGTAATGAAAAGTCCTTCCATATTAATGGTGATGGTAATCATAGGACTCACAAGCTGGACTGGAATAGCAAAATATACAAGAGCTGAATTATTAAAAGTAAGAAGTTTGGAATTTATTCAAGCAGCTCAATCATTGGGTTATGGAGAATGGAGAACCATATTTAAACATGCACTCCCTAATTCATTATCTTCAGTATTAGTTTCTATTGCCTTTGGAGTTGCAGGTGCTATTTTACTAGAATCTAGCTTATCATTTCTAGGTATAGGTATGAAACCAGAAGATGTAACCTGGGGATCAATGTTATCATCGGCTAGAGGATATTTCAAAGCATGGTGGTTGGCTATTTTCCCAGGAATGGCTATTTTCATCACAGTAACCATTTTCAATCTATTAGGTGAAGGATTGACAGATGCCATGGATCCAAGACAAAAAAAGTAATCAAATACTATATGAACATTTTAAATAAAATCCTGTATTTATTAAAAGATAAAGCTTTTTGGATCAATTTAATTGTATTTATTTTCTTAATGATTGTTTCTGGATGGATACTATTAATGAGTTTAAAATTAATTACAAAATGGGGGCAAAGTGCAGATGTGCCCAATGTAATAAACAAAAATTTTGAGATTGCTACTGAGAAAATTGAAGAGGTAGGGCTTGAATGGGAGATTAAAGATTCTGTATACAGAACTGATTTGCCAGAAGGCACTATTATTGATGTGCAACCAGCACCAGGATTAAATATTAAATCGGGAAGAACCGTTTTTTTAATAGTAGCTACCAAAACCCCTCCTAAAGTAGAAATGCCAGCGTTAGTGGGACGAAGTTCACTTCGCTTTGCTCAGATAGAATTGGAGGCTAGAGGCTTAAGAATTGGGAGTCTTAGCTATGTACCTTCTCCAGACAAAGATGCTGTATTATCACAAAGAATAGGAAATACCGAAATAGCTGCAGGTACTTTGATTCCAAAAGGAACTATCATCAATCTTACTCTTGGAGATGGTGTATCGGGTGCCATTATGGATGTGCCTTATTTAATAGGAATGACCAAAGAAGAAGCTGATTCTTATTTACGAGAAAATAATTTATTCGCAAATTATTTTTATAACAAAGATATTGAGGATACAGCTTCTGCGGTTGTATTCAAACAATACCCTAATCCAAATGGAGAAGAAAAATTAAATATGGGAGAACCATTAGATCTTTTCTTCTCAAAGACCTTACCTAAAAATATTTTAGAAGATTCTACGTTTAAAGCAAGACGAAAATAATCATATAAATTGAAATATTTTATCTTTTCCTTTTTATGCGTAATTCACGTATTGTCTTTTGCACAAGAAACAATAAGTAGTCTTGAGATAAATCCGTCTATCAGAAATAATCAAAACAAACTAAAAGCATCGGGATCTAATAATTATAAAATTAATTTCTCCTCTATTACTTTACCTTTTTCAGATGATTTTTCTTCAGATAAAACAGTTCCAAAAAATCTAGACCCCTTTGTGTCAAATACATTCTATAGTATTGGCGCTTGTAATAGTACATTAAAATATTCACAAGACAGTATTAAATTTTCTAGAAACGTAGCTAAAAAATATACTTTTATAATGGGTACACCAAATCGAATCGATTCGAGTGTTTTGATTCCATCTGAATCGATAAATATTATGGATCCAAGCAATTGTGATAATATATTGAGCTCTTATACTATTTACCCAAGTTTTTATAGGTATAATTGGAATATGATTACAGGCGCTAAATTAGATTCTACGTTGATATATGATACAACCCTTTATGTTTCTTTTGTAAAAAATGTCAATTTCAAATCAGAAGTATTATGGATTGATAATTATGCATATATAAATCGACAATATGCTTATTTACCGCCTAGCCTTGGTGTAGCTACTCTAGATGGACTTAATGAAAAAGGTCGTCCTTATAATGTAAGCGTTCCTAATTCTTGGGGAAGAGCGGATTACCTTACATCTATCAAAATCGATTTAAGAGGGATTCGACCATTGGATAGTGTTTATTTAAGTTTTTTTACCCAACCACAGGGATTTGGAGATTATCCCAATCCAAAAGATACATTAGTAGTAGAATTTTTAGACAGTACAGGAACCTGGAATAAAGTCTATAAGATATTGCATACAGAAGCTCGTGTAAAACTGGACAGTAATCTTAAATTTAAACTACATTTTATACCAATACCTGAAGAGATATTTCCTGGTGATCCATTTTATTTTCATTCTAATTTTCAATTTAGATTTTCAAATTATGCATCATTGACAGGAAATAATGATCACTGGCATATTGACTATGTAAGGATGGATGCAGGAAGAAATATCTTTGATACTATTGTAAATGATATAGCATTTCAATATGATTTACCAACTATACTTAAAAATTATACATTACTTCCCGCAAAGCAATTTCGGGGTATTATTGACATAAGAGACTCTATTACTGCATTTAACAATAATAATAATCCAACAAACAATACTTTAACAACTTATAAAATTGAATGTAAGAACGAAAATACTAATACCTTTTTATATCAATCGCCAACTGCTATTCCATTTACACCTACTTTTAATTTTAAAATGGTTTCCTATCCGGGATCAAGCTATACAGTTCCCTCCTCATTTCCCGATAGCACATTTATAACCGTAAAATATTTTACAGGTCCTTCAGGATTAAAAACAAATGATACTGCTCAAATACGCCAGTTATTTTTTAATGAAATAGCCTATGATGACGGAAGTGCAGAAATGGCATACGGAATACAAGGAAATGGTATTAAAAAAGTAGCCATGAAATATAAAATACCTTTTCAAGATACCCTTGCAGCTATAAAAATTTTATTTTCAAATATTGACAAAGATGTTTCAAATCTAATTTTTAATATAAATGTATGGCAAAATATAAATGATGGTAATACAACGGAAAAAATAATTAAAACAATTGAAAATCAAAAAGCATTTTATATAGATACATTGAATCAATTTTATGTATTTGGTCTTGATACCCCAATTATTGTTAAAGATTCTTTTTATATAGGCTGGACACAAACCGATGAAAATAATTTACAAATAGGATATGATAGAAATTCAGAATTAGGATTAGTAAATACTTTCATTTTCACCGATAATACCTGGAAAAAATCAAATATAATACTACCTGGAACTCCTATGATTCGTGCCATTTTAGATGGAACTCGTGATTACAGGTCTAAAAATTCAATTGGCATTATACCTATTAAACAAAATCATTCCATTTTTGATATGCAATTATTTCCAAATCCTTCAATTGATTTTGTAGAATTTAAATCGACAAGTACTGGAAATATTTTCTTTGAAATATTTGATTTAAATGGAAAAATGGTATCCAAAAGTGAATTTAAAAATGAGCATAAAGAAGATGTAAGTAATTACACCAAAGGAATTTATTTAGTTAAATTCTTCAATGATTCTTTTACCGAAACGAAAAAACTTATCGTTAAATAAAAGTCATTTTCATGCAAAAAAAAATAGTATTCATTTCTTTTATTATAAGCATTATACTTCTTGTTTTTTCTATATTCATTTTCCAATCGAATAATATTGACACATCAAAAGACTATACTTTATTCTTAAAAAATGAAGTGCCTTTTAAAAATGTAATGGATAGTCTAAAACTTCATCATGTTCTAAATAGTAATTTAAGTGCTCGTATTTTTTTAATCTCATATCCTATCCATCATGTAAAAGCTGGTAGATATAAATTAAATAAAACTATGTCCAACTTAGAGCTGTTTAGAAAATTGAAATATGGATTTGAAGACCCTATTAAGTTAACTATATCTACCGCAACATTTATTGATGAGATTGCCTATAAAATTGAACAAAAATTTGGAATAAAAGCCGACTCTTTTTTGCTTTTTTTAAGTATGAATAAAACGCAGGCAAATTATAATTTTACTTTTGATCAAAGATTATGCAATATATATCCTATGACCTATGATATTTCATGGAATATTACTTTGGCACCATTATTTGACAAAATTCATAAGGGGAAATTGGATTTTTGGACAGCTGAACGAAAACAAAAAGCACAAAAAATGAACATGACCGAAAATGAAGTTTATATTTTGGCAAGTTTGATTCAAAAGGAATATTCAAAAAAAGAAGAACGAAGTAAAATTGCTGGTGTTTTAATAAATCGATTGCAAATTCAAATGCCACTTCAAGTAGACGCCACATGTAAATATGCGACTAGAGATTTTAATGCAAAAAGAGTTACTGGTATTCATCTTCGATCAGCATCACCATTCAATACTTATAAAAACAAGGGATTGCCTCCAGGCCCTATATGTATCCCCGAATTAAGCACCATTGATGCTTGTTTAAATTTCGAAAAACATGACTATCTATACTATTGTGCAGATCCTCGACTCAATGGTTTTCATCTTTTTAGTAAAACCTGGGAAGAACATCAAAACATTGCTCAAAATTACTATAAAAAAGTAAATTCTTTAAACTTATAAGTTATTTTTTACTATCCACAAAAAGCTCTTTTCTCCCTATTTCTTTGCATATAGGACATTCTAAAGGCTTATGAGCCCTTGCACTGCAGTACTCTCTTCCAAAAAATATAATTTGAAGATGTAGTTTATTCCATTTTTCTTTTGGAAAAATTTTTTTACAGTCTTTTTCTGTTTGAATTACAGATTTTCCGTTGGTAAGCCCCCATCGCCATGCTAATCGATGAATATGAGTATCTACTGGAAATGCTGGAAAGCCAAAAGCTTGAGACATTACTACACTTGCTGTTTTATGTCCAACTCCAGGTAACGCCTCCAAATCCTCAAAATTTTGAGGAACTTTACCTTGATGTTTGTTAATTAAAATTTGAGATAAATTCCAAATAGCTTTTGATTTTGCATTAGACAATCCACAAGGTCTAACAATTTTTTCAATTTCATCAATAGACAATGAGAGCATTTCATGTGGATTATCGGCTTTTTGAAATAATAAAGGGGTGGTTTTATTTACACGTTCATCTGTACACTGAGCAGAAAGCAATACACCTATCAATAGTGTAAAATCATCTTTATGATCTAATGGAATAGGCGTTTTAGGATACAAATTCTCTAAAGTATCTACAATAAATTTTGATTTTTCTTTTAATCTCATTTACACGCCATTTAAAACGATTTTAAAAACAGTACCTTCACCTCGCTTGGACCATTTAACAAAAATACTCCCTTTAAAATAATCTTCTATTATACGCTTGCATAATGACAACCCTAAACCCCATCCTCTTTTTTTGGTAGTAAAACCCGGTTCAAAAACAGTCATAAATAGACCTTTTTCTATGCCTTTACCCGAATCGCGACACTCAATAGTTACTTTATTATCCGAGTCTTTTTGACAGTGAAAAAAAATTTCTCCTTCATGTGAAATTGCATCTAAAGCATTTCGAATTAAATTTTCTATAACCCATTCAAAAAGCTGTTTGTTAATTAATATTTGAATTGATTTATCTTCAATAGAATAATTAATATTTACCTTTTTTGAAGCTCTATGCCTAAAATATTGAACAGAATTCTCTAATATCTCATTTAAATTTTGCGCTTCAAGTTTTGGTTTTGAACCAATTTTACTAAATCGATCGGCTACTAACGTTAAACGATTAATATCTTTTTCCATTTCAGTAATTATATTATGATGACTCGTATGAAATGATATATCTTCTTTTAACACTTCCAACCAGGCTGCTAAAGAGGAGATGGGTGTTCCCAACTGATGAGCAGTCTCTTTAGACATGCCTATCCAAATTTGATTCTTTTCTGTTTTTCTTGAATTTTTAATTGCAATATATGTAACGATAAGGAAAAAAGCCAAAATACCATACAAAACAAAAGGGAACCATTTCAATTGTTTAATTATTACTGAATTTTCAAACAGTAGATATCTTATTTTACCATCACCTAAGTCAATTTTTATGGGATCCTTTTCAGCCTTCAGGTTCTCTATATATTCTATAAATTGTGCGGTATCTTTTAATATAGATTCATCAATATTTCCTGATTTCAGCAACTTGTTATTTTCATCAATTATTACTACAGGTAAAAACGCTGCATTGGATCCAATTTCATTGTAAAAAGAATTTCCAGAAGCATTGAGATAGTATTTGAGTTGATGAAAAATCCTAGAATCTTTGTAGTAGATAAATTGATGTTTATCCAAAAACTGTACTTCGACAGGCCTATATTGAAAAAACTCTTTTTGATGGATTTTATCCAATTTTTTTCCAACTTGAATACTGGTATCTAAGATATTTCTATACTCTATAATAATTAAATTGGAATCAGTAGCAATGGCTGGAATATTTTCATTGAACTTAAGGATATCTAACAAAAAAGATAATTTATCATTATCATTTTCTTTTAAAATTATATTTGATGCTTTAGCATAAAGTTGAACCTTCATATGTTCCTCTTTACTCAAATTATCAAATATTTCATTAGATAATTTTATCAATTTTGCCTTATCCTGTGTTGCTTTTGCCCATAACTTAACTTGATTTTCTTCTCTTTTTGCTAACTGATTGGCAATAATATTGGAATAGACTACTGTGGCAATAGCCAAAAAGCTTGATATTACAATTATAGCAATTTCAACAAAATTATTTTTTTTGAAAATTTTGGACAAATCCATCAATAATTATTCTTTATTATTTTCCCAATCTGCTGTTTTTTTTATCAAATCGGTTACCATTTGATTCATCATATCTTTTATAAATGGATTGGCGGTAGCACGCTGATAACTTTCAGACATTTGAATTAAAGATCTAAAGAAAAAAGAGTGCATTTCATCCGTTTGCATATTATCTGTCCACAAATTGATGGACAAGCTATTTGCTTCTACAGGATCCCAAATAGATAAATTAAAGGCTTTACAATCTGTAAATTGGCTACGTTCACTATCTGTTGCCATCCATTTTATATCCGCAGGAATTTTATGTTCGTTTAGACCTACTTTTAACTTAATTTCTGAATATTGCATGATGTTATTTTTTAATTTCTTTTGACTTATCTTTTGCTTTATCTTTTGGTTTATCTGCTGAATTATTAATTATAGAGGCCTCACTTGGTTTTTCATCTTTATTCTTTTGAGCCGGCTTTTTAGCACTAGACTCCTCTACCTCACCCTCATAACTCTCCTCATAATCGTCATACTTTGTCTCAAAATCTTCAGTTTCTCGCGTATTGACATAGGTAGATTTATCTTCATCATAAGTACTAACTCCCCATCCTTTATATTTAGCGCAATCGGTCTCTATTGAAATTAATTCAGGTGCTGGTTTTACGAAATCTTTTTCCAATGATATACCCACTTTAGGATTTTTTGTTATTTTTTGGAAAAATTTACCCCAAATAGGCAAAGCCATAGACGCACCTTGTCCCAATCCTGTACTTCTAAAGCGAACCAATCGATCATCACATCCTACCCATGCTCCTGCAATTAAATCAGGTGTCAATCCAATAAACCAACCATCAGCATTACTCTGCGTAGTTCCCGTTTTGCCACAAATTGTACCTTCAAGTCCATAAGTCCATCTTAATCTACCTGCAGTACCCCCGCCGTCTACTACTCCTTTCATCATTTCTTGCATAATATAAGCACATTGTGGACTCAATACTTGTCTATAGCTAGGATAATGCTCAAATACAAGATTACCATTATTATCTTCTATTTTTGTGATAAATGTAGGTTTTGTATATAATCCTTCATTGGCAAAAGCTGTATATGCTCCAATCATTTCATAAACCGAAATTTCAGGTGTACCAAGACAAATAGAAGGGTACGGAGGAATTTTTGTATTGGTATCTATTCCTAAATTTCGCAATAAATCAATAACAGCAGTAGGTCCTACTTCATAAATCAATCGTGCTGAAACAGTATTCAATGATTTAGATAAGGCTTGTTTTAATGTAGGCATGCCTCCATAGCCACCTCCTGAATTGGAAGGACTCCATGCGGCACCTAATTTCCATCGAGGATTACCTGGACGAAATACAATTCGAGCATTAGGCATTTGATGACAAGGGGAATAGCCTTTTTGTTCTACAGCCACAGCATATAAAAATGGCTTAAAAACAGATCCTACTTGCCTTTTTGTTCCAATATTTACGTGATCAAATTTAAAATATTTGAAATTAGCACCGCCTACCCATGCTTTTACATAACCATTTCTGGGATCCATTGCCAAAAAACCTGTTTGTAAAAACATCTTGTAATATCTTACCGAATCCCAAGGACTCATCAAAGTATCAAATTCGCCTTTTCTATGTGAGAAAATTCTCATTTTCACTGGTTTTTTAATCTCCGCTATAGCTTCTTCTTCTGATTTTCCCGATGCAATTAAAACTCTATATCTTTCGGTTTCTTTTATATGTTTAAAAAAACGATTTGTTCGTCCTTTCCATGGATCACCTCCAGCCCAATGCGAAAACATCAATTCTTGATAAGAAGTCAAGTGTTCTTTTGCTGCTTCTTCTGCATATTGTTGCATTTGAAGATTAATTGTAGTATGAATTTTCAATCCATCGCTATATATATCATAATAACTACCATCTTTTTTGGGATGTACTTTAAAGTAATCTTTCAAATATTTTTGTACATATGCAACAAAATAGGGTGCTACACCTTCTACGTTGAAATCATTATTAAAATTAACTTTGATTTCTTCTTTGCTAAAAGAGTCATATTGCTGAGTTGTAATAAAATTATATTGAAGCATTTTGCTCAATACTGTATTTCTTCGTTGTCTTGAAGCTTCAGGGTGCAATCTTGGATTATATTTATAAGGAGCTTTAAGCATTCCTACTAGAACTGCGGACTCCGAAACAGACAAATCTTTTAAATCCTTATTAAAATAGGTTCTTGTGGCACTCTTAATTCCAAAAGCATTGTCACTAAATTCAACCGTATTAAAATAATTAGCAATAATTTCATGCTTAGTAAAATTTCGTTCTAGCTTGATGGCTATCAACCATTCTTTGAATTTTTTAAACACTAAACTAATTTTATTGGTTTTTCCTCTGGGAAATAAATTCTTTGCTAACTGCTGTGAAATAGTACTTCCTCCTCCTCTATTCCCTTCTATAAAAAGACCTTTTACTACTCCCATCAACGCTTTCGGGTCTATTCCACTATGGATATAAAATCGAGAATCTTCTGTAGCAATCAATGCATTAACAAGATGAGGCGGTAATTCATCAAACTGACAAGGAACACGATTATGTGTATATATTTTTCCTATCAATGTACCGTCTGAAGCCAAAATTTCAGATGCCATATTATTTTTTGGATTTTTCAATTCCTCCAAAGATGGCATTTTTCCAAAAAGTCCTATATTGAGCCCTATAAACAACAAAATTATACTAAGATAAAATATGACGACATATTTCCAAAATCTTTTTGTTTTTTTAAGAAAGGTATTGTTCATAATAGTGATTTAATTGATTCTCATGACGAGAAACACTTGAAGACGCAAATATAATCATGATTTTTCAACTATTCTATCTTTTGTTTTCCTTCAAAATTTAGATTTTATACAAACTGAATCTGATTGTAAAAGTCCATTACTAACTTTGAAAAAATCTCTGGAGATTCCATCATAGGTGCATGCCCAACTCCATCTATAAAATGAAGTCTTGAATTGGCTATAGATTCATGAAATTGATGTGCAACAAAATCTGGTGTAATTGTATCTAAACTGCCCCAAATTAATAAGGTTTGATTTTGAATTTTTGACAAGTCATTTTGAAGATTTTGTCGTGTCGCACTTTTTGCCATTTTGATAATTTTCAATAATTTCATTTTATTATTAATAATTTCAATGACATTATCTACTAATTCATCTGTTGCAAACATAGGGTTGCCAAAGGTCTCTCCAATTTTAGCTCTCAAGCTTTCTCTATCTTTGCGAGGATATGAACTCCCCAAAGCATTTTCAAAAAGACCTGAACTAGCCGTAAGAATTAGATTATTGACTTTATGAGGATGTGCCAATACATATTTCAAGCCTAGATGCCCTCCCAACGAATTTCCCAAAATTGAAAAATTATCTAATCCTAATGTATCTACAAATCGTTCTAAAAAATTAAATAACCCATCTAAATTTGCATCTTTCAATTCGCATTGAAATATGGGTAATTGAGGTAATAGCACACGATATTTTTTGGATAAGGATTGAATCACTCCCTCAAAATTGCTCAACGATCCAAAAAGACCATGCAATAATACTACAGGTTGTCCTTCTCCAATATCGATATAAGACGAATTTTCAAAAGTTATAAGTGGATAAATCAAACGTTATTTTTTTAAAAGTCCAATTTCTATTAATCGCTCTTCCAAATAGGCTCCAGCAGAGATTGGGGCATAGTGTATCTCATTATTTTCTATACAAGATGCTAAGCAAGTCAAATCCATTTCCGATCGTGGATGTAAGAAAAAAGGGATGGAATAACGAGGCGTAGCCCATTTTTCTTTTGGAGGGTTTACCACGCGGTGCGTTGTAGATTTTAATTTATTATTAGTTAATCTTTGTAGCATATCACCTACGTTTATCACAAAATAATCCTCGGGTGCATTGATGTCTATCCATTTATTTTCATTGGTCAATAATTGAAGTCCTTCCGCACTTGCGCCTACCAATAAAGTAATCAAATTAATATCTTCATGTGCTTCCGCACGAATTGCATTTTTAGGTTCTTGAGAAATGGGAGGATAATAAATGGCACGAAGTATAGAATTGCCATTATAAATATGATTATCAAAATAATTTTCCTCCAAACCCAAATACAAAGCAATTGCTCTTAGAATATGCATACCTGTTTGTTCAAAACCTCTATATAATTTTAATCCTAACGTATTAAATTCTGAAATTTCACTTACTACAACATTATTGGGATATTCCTCCTTTATTTTATCATGGTCCAAAACAGTTTGTCCCATTTGCCAAAATTCTTTCAAATCCGGAGCTTCGGAACCTTTCGCATGCTCTTTTCCAAAGGAAGTATATCCACGCTGGCCAGCCAAACCTTCAATCTCATATTTTTGTTTTACCTCTATAGGTAATGCAAAAAAATTTGCAATAGACGCATAATATGTATCTATATCTTTTTTTTCAATGTAAATATTTTTGATACAAACAAATCCAAACTCTTCAAAAGCTGCACCAATTTTGGATACAAATTCTCTTTTATTTTCAGTATTTCCTGATACAAAAGCAGTTAAGTCTAAACGAGGAATAGTATTCATGAATGAAATTTTATACAAATTTATAAAAATTATTTATTTCAAGAAATGAAATAAAAATTGAACTATATTAAATATCATTATACCTCCAAAAATTAGATTAGAAAAATTTGGATTTCTATGAGTTTTTTGTAATTTTTCAATCCAAATAGCTGATACAATAGCCAAAGGTGATGAAAGATACAATACTAC
>Ga0078894_10002028_pt1 | contig 15221 bp, 17 predicted proteins | sample LauGreSu1BDMLBSD_2_FD_67506 | JGI IMG/M metagenome (GOLD analysis project Ga0078894, IMG submission 67506) | Freshwater lake microbial communities from Lake Michigan, USA - Su13.BD.MLB.SD (version 4) (version 4) | ecosystem: Environmental > Aquatic > Freshwater > Lake | place: Lake Michigan... | reverse complement strand
GGTCCGGTAGTTCCGGTAGTTCCGGTGGGTCCGGTAGTTCCGGTTGGTCCAGTTGGGCCAGTAGTTCCAGTAGTTCCGGTCGGTCCTGTATATCCGGTAGATCCGGTAGTTCCGGTGGGTCCGGTAGTTCCGGTAGTTCCGGTGGGCCCGGTAGTTCCGGTCGGTCCGGTTGTCCCAGTAGTTCCGGTCGGTCCGGTCGGTCCAGTTGGCCCAGTAGTTCCGGTAGTTCCGGTGGGTCCGGTAGTTCCGGTAGTTCCGGTGGGTCCGGTAGTTCCGGTAGTTCCGGTGGGTCCCGTTGAGCCGGTATTTGCCGCACTTCCTGGAGAACCAATCGGACCAGTAATTCCAATTGGACCAGTCATACCAGTTGGACCCGCGCCAATCGAATAAACATCAAAAACGGACTCGCCCAACCAGTTGTTGGTGTTGGATGTAAGGATATTGTATGATATATCTGGCGCAGGAGGAGACGCAGGCGCAGCAACAATGGAAATATTAATCACATTATTATCAAACCCCCCCCTAGCATTATGAATGATATAACACGACCATCGCTGAATATATGGTGTGTAAAGGTTAGTTGAAACATCACTGAAATATCCACCAGTTCCTTCAATGACTTGCGCATTCTGCTCTGGTGTATTATATATACGAAATGTCATCACCATTTCAATGGAAGATACATCTGTTGGTGGAGGAATAATCATGAATTGACTGCCTATGTTATCCATGCGGTCGGCCGAATTCGCCGTGTTTGCCTCCGTCATGTAGTAATAATTATTCATAATGAAGTCGCCGTTGATCACGATACAAACACTATACGGAACATTAAACGCGCGTCCGCTAGTCAAGGTTGTCGCATTATTCCGTTTTCCGCGAAATGTAGCAAGATAATAATTATTTGTTTGAGCGATATTTAAATTTCCATTTCGAATACGATAATCCGATGAACCCGCGGGAATGAAACTGCTATTTACTAGACCCGCAATAGGGCCTTGTGGGCCAGTAGGGCCAGTTGGACCGGTTGGACCCGTTGGACCGGTTGAGCCAGTTGGACCATCAATACCATCCAAATTTACATTATATATAGTAGATACTGGCTGCCCAAACGGGTTATTATAATTTCCTTGTATGTTTTGTGTTCGGTATAAGACGAGTTGGCCTGTGTTCTTTACATAATCTTTAACCGTAGCCTCAAAGTATCGGGATAATGGCTGAAAACGGTCTGTCACTACAACGGAATTACCTGGAATGTAAGCTAAATAGGGTTCAACAACTAACGTTACTTCGGTGTAATCAGTGAATGGTGTCGGAATTGTAATTTCGACTGGAACATAAATGACTACTCCATCCTCAATGATAGATGTAGCCGTGAATGTATTATATCGGTCTCCTCTAGGGCCGGTGACACCAGTGGGGCCTGTAACACCAGTGGGGCCTGTTCCACCGGTAACTCCGGTAGGGCCTGTTACACCAGTAACTCCAGTAGGGCCTGTTCCACCGGTAACTCCAGTGGGGCCTGTGACTCCAGTCACTCCGGTGGGTCCAGTTGCGCCAGTTGGGCCTGATAAACTAAAACTAATTATAACATGTGGTTCAATTTCAGTAAAACTAGGCGTTGTTGGAGATGACGTTCGAATAACTTCTGCTTCATAAAACCGCTTTCCATTAGGGATGTCTAATCCGCCGTATGTCACACCACTATTTACAATTTTGAAAATCATAAAATGATTGAAATTAGTTACACTTTGAATTTTTAGATATCCGTATTTATCCGACGACGCATACTCGTTGATTGTCTCTAAAAATAAAGATATTTCAGTTCCAGAAGCATCACTTGTATCATTTCCAAGTGTATCTTGCGAGTAATTAATACTATTAATTTTAATTCTATTAGATGTTATTTGGTCAGAATTTTGAAACTTGATGGTACCTCTAGCTGGCTCAGGCCTCGTTGTGAAATCTACTTTATACCGGAAAGTATTAACTGGTGTTGGTGAGAATCCGACAGGACCAGTCCCACCAGTTGATCCGGTGGGACCTAATGGTCCTCTGGTGCCGGTAGGTCCTGTAGATCCTGTATCTCCTTGATATTCTACGTTTCCAGGAATACCTTGCAAACCTTGAGGACCCGTTGGACCTTGTGGTCCCGGACTGCCTTCTTGAAATGTCCAACCGCCGATACCAGTAGAACCTGTAGGGCCAGTTGGACCTATAATATTAGACATTTACGTTATTTAATATGCTTAGTCTGTCTTATTAAAATATATTGGTATTGTTTTTTTATATTACGATAATGACAGATATAATATTATATATGTATATTATACTTATACTTATTAATTTACTTATTAATTTACTACACATATAAATTTAAGTAAAGATTCGTCATTTCATGAACACTCGTTATTGTTTTGAAAATCGTACATCTCACGTTTATGCGAAAACCGACTCAAAGCTTTGTAATGAATCTAGTGAGTACGTTCAAAAAGTAAAGTTCGGGGCGATTTTAAATGAGAACTGTAAAAAGGTTGCTTCGGATACAAATGGGCTTTCTGCCGACCAGGTCGCGCGTTCATTCGGTGTAAAGTATCCGAATTACCAAGTTCGTTATGATACGTTTGATATATCATGTAATAAAATGAAATAAATGGAATCGAATCGAATCGATCCCATTAAATGCGCTGTTGTTGTTGAAGCTGATGTTGCTGTTGCTGAAGGTATCTCTGCTGTATTTCTTTATGACGTAAATATCTAGTTATACAATAACCACAGCCAAAACATGAAAATACCGATGATGTGATTATAACTATAACATGAAATATTGGCATCATTATGACTCTAAATATGATGATAACCTTCTTAGGCCAAGTGTAAAAAATTGAAATGATTAATCGGAAGATATATATTCAATAGAGAATAGCAATTCATACAATAACAATGGATAACGGTGAGAATACGGTTGAAAGTGGCGAGAATACAATCGAAAGCGGTTTGTCGGTTTCTGTGGAATCTTCTCCTAGGACACCAATAATGGCATCGGGGGGCGGTGGTGGCGGCGGCGGCGCGCCTTTGAAAAAACTAATACAAAACTGGCGGCGTGCGAATATTCCGACGAGAACCACTGATGATGATTCCACCGACGTTGAAAGCATTTCACCCCGCGTGTTATTCCCAGAGCATCAGCATCAGCATCAGCATCAGCATATGAACGAGAGGATTACAACCGTTCGTCGTAGATTGGACTTTTCAACAGAAGAGTTGTCGCCTATCATCGCATCGTCATCGTCGTCGCCCCCCTCTGTTGGGATCTGTAACATTTGTTATGACTCACTACCTGTTGGCGCCAACCATGTTTTTACGATATGCGGGCATTTGTATTGCGTGAAGTGCTTTCTTAAATGGTGGGACTCGTCTATCACTTGTCCTATGTGTCGGGCAAAATTGTTGGATATGGAAGAAGAAGAAAATGATACGGAAATTGTCGAGGATACGGAGGAGGAGGCGATGAATGCTCTGGCTGCGCTGGTGGCGGAGGAGGAGGCGGAGGAGGAGGCGGAGGCGACTGTGGATGCTCTGACAACAACGGAAGCGGCGGCAGCGGCGGCGGCGGAGGACGAAGTAGTCAATGATGAAAATAGTGTTAATGCTTTCATATTGAATGATAGTAATACAATGATTCATCATTATCCTGACAATATTAGGTATTACGATTCCATGAATGAGAGAAACTGGTACAGTGACAGTGATTAGGCTCCATCCCTCCCCGAAAACAACTTAAAGAGAAATAATGGATATGAAATGGGGGGTGCGCAGTCTCTCTGAATGATGGATTTAGTTCGAGAACCCAACGAAACAAAAACAAATAGAATGGAAACAAAAATGAAAAACCCGTAAAAGTTTGTGACGATAACGTTACGATGTAGGCGCGAATCGGTTAGTGGTCAATGCCACGTCGCTTAAGCCGACGTCCTTCGGGTTCGCAGGTTCGAATCCTGCTTCGCGCATTTTTTTTGTCCTTGTAGTTCAGCGGTCAGAATAATCGGCTGTTAACCGATAGATGAAGGTTCGATTCCTTCCAGGGACGATTTTATTTTTATTATATAGATTTCTTTGTCATATAATAAAATGTGTAGTCATATAATATAGTCATAATAAATATAACGATGCCACTATCTCGCGGTAAAAAGCATAGACGCATGCGTAGTCGTAGTCGAAGTCGCGGCCGTTCTTCAAAATTATCTCTCACCAATTCAGAATATGGACTTGGACTAGCTGGGTCAATCGTCGGTGTTTCGGCATTATCGCAGGGTTCGGAGCTCAATAAAAATAATAATGAGGATTCATCGCAGATGTTGTTCGGCGGCGGCGGCCGCGGTCGTGGCGGCGCGGGAAATGACAGCGCGGAATACATCCTTCGTTTTCTTGAAATGTTGAATACTATAAAAATCTACCACTGGTCGACGCTTTCATATCCTACGCATAAAGCAACCGATGAACTTCATAGCAAGTTGAGTGAATTAATCGATTCATTTATTGAGATTTACATCGGACATGTTTCGCGTCGTGGCGGTGCGGGTGCGGGTGCGGGTGTTCCTGTATTCAAACGCGGCGCTACTGCCGTTTCATTCTGTGAATGTAAATCTCTCGATGTATTCCGTAAGAAACTTGACTCTTATGTTATATTTATGGAATCTCTCACCGAGAGATTGAATGGTTATACTGATTTAGTGAATATCCGTGATGAAATGGTGGGTGCGGTGGTACAGGCGTTGTATTTGTTGAGGCTGGCCTAGAGGGGGGATTCCGCCCCCCAGCGACGGGATAGAAGGGGTGGCGGTGCTAGTGGCGGTGCTAGTGGCGGTGCTAGTGGCGGGGAGGGCGGTGCTGTTTATTTTTACACTAACAACCACCGCAGCAGCAGCAGAAAAACCGTTTAAACCAACTGCGAATACGTGATTCTTGGGGGGTCTGTGGCGAAACTGGCATATTAGTATTGATCCCATTTTCTTCATGTTCATTCAATACTAATTTTTCAAATTCGCAGGGGTCATCATTACTATAATGTAGTATAGATTGTATCATACAATGAACTACATTTGAATCGCATAGCTGTTGGAGGTATTTCTCAGTATTTTCATTTACGGTGTGATGTTTGATTAAATATTCTACTAGATATTCAGCATTTTTCTCTGTTTCTGAAGTGGATTTCTCTCCGCTTTTTAGAACGGTATCCAAGATCATAATTATAAATGAAAAAAATGTTTGAAGTGTCATCTTCTCTTTATATTTTTTATCCGAAGAGATTTTAAGTTTAAGATTTTCAAGATATGTTGTCTCTTGCTCTTGACATATTACGGTTGGCGACGTTTGACATAATGGTTCCAGTGGCGATAACTCTAACGACGACGGCAGCAACGACAACTGCTTCTCTTGCTCTGACATTGACGACTGCGGCGGCGAGCGTGGCGGCGAGTGTGGCGGCGAGCGTGGCTCGGTCTTTTGTGGGGTCTCGCAAAGATGCGATTCCTCTTGTTTCTCAAGATGAACATCTATCATATTCTCAGTAAGTTCATCTGGATCAGAGAGAACACCATAATCATTTTCGGGTGTTCGTTCGACGAGTTCTAACATTTGCGTTGTATATGGAAGTTCAGATGCGGTGGATTTCGATGATGCCGCTGTCGCTGTCGATGTCGCCGCAGCCGCCGCCCCCGCCGATAATCTCTTATGTTTCTTATTTGCCATGGTGTATTCTTTATAATATAGAACTTATAAAATCTTTATTATATGTTTGAAGATAAAAAACTTACCTTCTTTATGCCCCTCCCCTACGAGATATGATTCGCATTACTCACCACATTGTTGTTTTCTGGAACTGCGACAGCATTGCTTGATTTCTTCTACCACTGTAGCGCGGTCTTTGTGGCGGGATTCGTCCATGATGAAATTCTTCAGTTCGTTCCGGATGGTTTTTGTCAGGGCGTTCAAAGAAATGAACCGGCGGCGAATGGTAGAAGGTGTCAGGATGTTTTGGAGTGTCAATCCGGATGAACGAGAGATTTCAGCCTGTTGTGAAGGGACTTCTTTGCTGTATTCAACTCGGCGAATTTCAGTTCCAACTTCTTTCCACCAGTAGTCGAGGTCGTCGTATGCGTTCCTCAATTGAAGTATGAAATTTGCGGACAAGCAGCCTACGGCGGCGATAGCTGTTGATGCGGCAGAAGCATCAAGTGATTCGGCAACGATGGTTTGGAGGTCATGTTGGCGTTGGCTAATAATATTCGCCATTGAATCTTTTTCGGTGTAACATTTATCTCGCATGTCTTTGAGTTCAGACAAGGTTAGGCTGTCATGAACCACGATTTTGACATGAAAGTTCTCGATTCCCTGCTTTAAAAGCTGAAAGTCGGCTTGGGACATAACTGCCGCCGAGGTCGCTTGTGTCGGCGATGCGCGTTGTTTGTTGAGTCGTTCTTCCAATTCATTGAATGCGCGTTTCACATGAGTATTCACGCCCATTCTGTAGCGTGAATTTGAGCGTATGAGTTTTTTGTTTCTTGCCGCGTATTCTTTGGCCGCTTGTGAGAAGGACCGGATCATCGCCTTCTTGGTCGTCTCTGCCTCACTGGCAACATAGCACGACTCGGACATGATGAACGTTCTTGATGTTCCGGGACGAGGTGTTCCAGTGTTGAATTCTGATTCGTAGTCTTCATCGGACATTCGGCTGATTCCGCCGCCGACGCCGCCGACGCCGCATCCAGAAAAGTTGCCGAAGTCTTGGGTAGTAATAGTCATTGCCATTCTTGTTGTTGTTTCTGATTCACTGTAATAGGATGAAATGAAAAAAAACATTTCAATTTTTTTTGTCATTTTCTAAAAAAATTGAAATCTTTTTTTTACTTTCTGCTGGATGATAGTGTTTCTTAGATACCCCTTGATGACAGAGAATTTAGATTTAGAAGTGAATTTCGGTAATGGTCCTCCTCGTCGAACCATTATTGTTCGAAGAAAGGTTGGCATTACGCCGCCGACGCTAGGAGGAATAGGTAAGTTTGATGAATATATACAAAAATCGGGTCTTGAACCAAAAAGCTATCAACGCGAAGGCGTCGAGTTCTGTCTGCGACGCGAGGCGGCGGTGGCGACGGCGCCACTGGCAGTTCTTGGCGGCATCATCGCGGATGAAATGGGTCTTGGAAAAACCATCGTGATGATGGGTCTTATTATTGCCAACCTCGCCGCATATCGCCGCACCCTCATTGTCGTGCCTGTGGCATTAATCGCGCAATGGGTCGCTCAAATCAAGAAGACGATCATCGACACCGGTGTCAAGTCCGACCTCACGGTTGTCGTATTTCATGGTTCTACGGGGAAACGCCGTGTGGAGTTGTCGGCCGACGGAGAGTCTTCCGTGTGGTGTCACAGACCTCCCAAGCACGGAGGAGGGGGTGTCGCCGTGCGCGCAATCGATATCGTCATTACCACCTACGGTTGTGTCGCGATGGAAGAACCTGCCGCTGCTGTGCCGTCGAAGAAGACCCCGAAGACCCCGAAGACGCCTCCGCCGTCCCTTCTTACCTTCCGCGCCGACCGCGTAATCTTTGATGAAGCTCATCATCTACGAAACAAGAGTAGTCGTGTGTTCAAAGGCGCAATGCGTGTTGTCGCTGGGGGCGAGGGAGGCGGGGTTCGTCGGCCATGTATATGGATTGTTACAGGAACACCCATTCAAAACAAAATATCGGATTTGAAGTCGTTGTGTTACGTCCTTGGATTTGGGGTAGGCGATTTGATCACGGAAGAAAAGAGACGGGCGATTCGCGATGAATATGTATTACGGCGGACAAAGGTGAGTGTGGGTATGGTCGCGGATGCGGCGGCGGTGGATGCGGATGCGGCGGCGGTGGATGCGAGAGATGAACTGGATTCGGTGGCGTGTGCGCCGCGTCTTCAATCTCTCGCACATTACAAAATGAATGTTCCTTGGACATCCAGAAATGAACTTGATTTAAGCCATGAAATCCATCGAAGGGCGAGGAATACAACCGACCGTGCTGAGAGATTGAAGTTATATACTCGGATGCGTCAGATGTGTGTTTGGCCTGCGTTGTTACGACGTGGCGACGGTAGCGACGGTGGCGACGACGCAACTCATGGGTTGTCTTTGGATGAGTATCATGTTGCGGTTTCAAAACAGAGTAAGATGGACCGAGTAGTTGCGACGATGTTGGCGGAAGCGGCGGCGGCATCGGCATCGGCATCGGCGGGTGGCATCAGCGGCGGAAACCAACGCCGTAAATCCATCGTGTTCTGCCATTTCCGTCGCGAGATGACCCAGTTGCGCGATATGTTGGTGCGTGGCATGGGCGGCGGCGAAGAGGATGTCGCAATTATCGACGGAACTGTCGGCGCGAAGGAACGCGCTCGGATATTTGCGGCTGCGCCTACCGTGCTCATTTTACAGATACGGACTTGTAGCGAAGGGCTCAACCTACAGTCATATTCCGACGTCTATTTCGTCAGCCCGCACTGGAATCCGTGTGTCGAAGACCAAGCCATCGCGCGTTGCTATCGTATGGGACAGACCTCCCAAGTTCGCGTGTTTCGGTTCTACATGTCGGATTTCATAGCGGAGCGAAGCGGAGTCGCGGGAGAGGTTGATGCGGCGATTGCGGGGGGGGAATCAGAGTGTATTTCTACGCTGGACCATCGGTGCGAAGAAATACAGGAAAGAAAGCGTGTTTTGTGTAATGAGTTCCTTCTGGGATGAAGGCGGTGTTGTGATGTGTAATAAACTTTTTATATGTATAATATAATACAACGTATTGTTATTTGAATGATGACTGGTAAATGGTCGCGTCGCGCTCCAAAAACGGTGGGCGACCGTCGGGCTGTTTTGAATAAATGCGGCCGTCGGTGCTTTTTGGGTCCTTCCATGACGTTTCCAATATGCGCGCGTTTAGGATCGGGATCGGGGACGAGGACGATGACGTGTAAAATCGACCGTAGCGGTGTTCAGGCCGCGTATTCTCGCGCACGCGAGTGGGCCGCAATTACGGCACGTAAAAAGGGGTCATCTATCAAGGCTGCGCGGTCTCATAGAAGATATACAGCGGTTGCTCGTCGGGCGAAGGCGATTCTCTCGAAACTCAAGAATTAAACGCCCGTTGATCCAAACCCGCCTGTCCCGCGAGCCGTCGGTGTGCCTAATCCGGCTTCAGTCGGTACAATATGGACGAGAAACGGCGAGAGATCGGGCGCGCATACCTGAAAATATCGGTCATATTTCTTGATTGGTGAAAGCGTCTCTTTCCATGTGTGCCATATATCCGTGCTTCCGAAAAGGCCAATCGTATCTACCGCCGCAATAAGGTCGCCACGATATCCTGCGTCAATAATTCCAACAGAATTAGCAAGACGCATCCTTGTTTTACTTATACTTGATCTAGGGTATAAATAAAATCCACAGGCTGGGGGGTCTGTGGCGATAGACGAGGGGGCGATGGTTGTTGTTGAAACGCTTACTTGTTGTGCTGCGGTGGTCGTTGTGGTGGTGATTGCGGCGGGGTCGGCGGCCACGCGCATACAGCATTTTACGCCAAGATTAAGGCCACGTGCTCCATCTACGCCAATCGAGCTTGTGATACCCGGATTAGTAATGAATTGCCGAGAGATAAGATTATCAACACCGTAGCCGTATTCCGACCCCTCATTCGGCATGAAAAGGTCAAATCCAGAGTCGGCGAGAGCTCCGGCGACGATTTTCTGATTATGTTCATCGACTTTTTGTTTGTATCTCTCTACCCATTCAGGGTCGTCTTGGTTTTTCGAGATATAGATGTAGAGTTCATATTTAGTCATTGCGAGACAGCCGACGGACGATGTATATGTAATAATATATAGTAACAATTATGTTTATGTTTATATTATATATATTAGGTATAATAAAGCGAAGTAAAAATCATCAATCAACGAGATGTCTATCGTGGTTATGCGTCGTAAGGTTCGAGAGAATCATCCACGGGTTGCGCCTATTTCAGGACACTTGGCCGGTGTGAATGATTCGAACAGCGCTGGATTTTCCATCAATGGCGGGCATAGGAACTTACGCGGTATCGGAAATATGCGGATGGTGGGTTCTGGAGGGTGGAGTGGCGGTGGGCGCGGGGTGGGCAGATTCGCGACGGGAAATTCGTCTTGGTATTTTTCGGTGAATGACCCAACCGTGATTAAACGTTCATCGCGCGGAAATGCTGCGATGATTGACATGAAGTATCGATGGATTAAGGGTGCGCAGTATCCTCGGTCATGGCATAAAGATATTCCGTCGGCAACGTTGGAGGTTCGTTCTCAGTCCGAATATATTAAGAAGCGGGTGGCGACTGTGGTGCGTTGCGGGACAGTTAAAGAAACTACCGTGAATCCTTGTGTAAGTAAGGTGTGCTCTGTATTTGTTGGAACTGGGGCGTTGAAGAGGAAGCGTGTCGCGTGGAAACCTGTTACGAAGACCGTCACTGAAAGGGTTGTTAGTCAGAGCGAATATGTAGAGAAGGGGGGCTTAAAGAGCGGGCGGCGTAATTGTTTGTCGTTGAGCCAACCGAATAAATATTCGCATTTCCCCATGTATATTCGCCATATGGGGTGTGATGTTAATTATTTACGCTGGCAGGATGCGGTCGCAGCTGGGGCGTTGCCTGCGAACTATGTTGGATAACCGCGAAGCAATCGGCGGTCGGCATTAGACACAAATATATCGGCGTTCGGTGGGGTCTTCTTGTAATACCCACTTTAAAAACCAATATATTTTTGTATTTATGATGGGTGCGAGGAGCTGTTCTATGGCTTCGGCGGCGGCGTTGGCGGCGTTGGCGGCGGCATTACGCGATACATAACAATACAAGCATAATAATCCAAAACTGTAATATCCTGATTTAAAATGAAGCTTGTATGGTATTGTTTTTTTATTGACGAATTCTTTAACTTCCGGTGAATGGAATGCGATGTTTTTGGTAGAGGTGTGTTCTTTTTGATACGGCGTTGTGATGACGAGTTGATGTTCATCGTCTATGTCATGTATTTTGTCTTCGTTTGTGATTGCGAAATGGACGTCGGCGTCGTCGGCGCCATAAAAAACAGTGATATCATCTAGATTAAAACTCGAAATTCCTTTATTTTCCACCTCTAGATTGTGTAGTTGTTTTCCAATCGATTCAATCATTTTTTCCATGATATTGTATTCGAGATGTTTCTTGTTTCGTTTTAGTAATGATGATAATGGTTCGTATTTCGATGCGGTTATTGTGAGATTATCGACGGTTTTATGTGACATCATCGATTTAGGTAATGCGCAGCTACGTATGAGTTGTTCGGATGAAAAATGATACATTTCTCGAATGTATGGATGTGTATTATATATCTATCTTATTTATTTTGTTTCTTGATGGTGTGGTGAAATTTGCGGCGACACACCTCCAAAATATGGGGGTTGGAATCGTGTTGTGGACAATTTTGATGGTCTGCCCATTCATGACATTATCGCGGTATTTTTGAACTCTTGGATCATGGGTGTTCCATTTCTTGAAGTAAATATAAACGTTGTTGTAAGACACCGTCTCTCGAACGGCGGCATCTGTGGTGGTGGTTGTTTGCTCCCATTTTGGAAGAACAAATTCTTTTGGCTTGATGACGATTTTTGATATCTCGCCTAATCCGGAACTCTTGATGATGCTATGTAATTCATCTTGGGTTATTTTACCTAATGCTCTTGGAATACATAACGCTGGATATTCATAGTCAGATACGAATGACGACGACGACGACGACGATTCTCTACTCATGATGCTCATTCTGATTACGATTCTGATACTGATGCTGATGATCACGATAAGCCACAGTAATATAAATCAATTTTTTGTTCCTTTACGTGATAATAAACAGTATAAACAATATTATTGACAATATATAGATACGGGTGTGCTTTGTTGATTATGACGACTGTTTCTAAAGAGGATAAACGAACCCGAAACAGAAGACGTTCTTCTAACAATAATAATACGAATAATAATAATAAGGCTACTACTACTAATAATACTAATACTAAAGAAAATAGACCAGCGAGTCGTGGTCGTCGTAACTTGAAAAAAAATGAGGAAAAACTCCCTGTTGGTGAAAAACCGGTTATTGGAAGTTCGAATCCGTTTTTTATTGCGGTTTGTGCTCCTGATTCATATAAGCCAGCAGCCGTAGCGCCCATTATGCCGACAACGACGGGACAGCAAAGAGTAAAACCGAATGTATTTTTACGATCAAGGCCACGTAGTGCTCCTTATTCTAATGGCGGCGACGGGGGTAGTGGCGGTTATTCGAATCGTTTTATTCATCATCCGGCTCTTCAACAATCGCGACAGTCGAACACATCGACATCGGCAGCATCGCCATCTTCGGAGGCGGGGGGGAATGGTCAAAATAATGTAATATCGATTTCAGACCTTACTCATTTTCCATCGTTGGGTGCGAATACTGAAGCGCCCGTAGTGACGGCTCCTGTGAAATTGAATTTTAAAGAGATGATCACGCGAAGCGCTGGCGTAGCGAGTCCCAGCGTAGCGAGTCCCAGCGTAGCGAGTCCCAGCGTAGCGAGTCCCAGTGTAGCGAGCACCATTATTCCTCAAAAAATGCTATCATCCAGTAATATATTTTTAGCAGCATTTCAACCTTCAGTCAGAAATGATTACGATGACGACCATAACTATGCTTGCGACGACCATGCGGATGTGGTCGTCGGTGCGGGAAATAAACGCCAACCAGAGTTGGTTTCATCTGTTCTCATTGATTCTTGTGATAATAAGTATGACCGGTTGTATAAATAACACAGCACTTGACGGCGATGCGTATCTTTAATTATTATTCATTTCGTTTTGTTATATACCACGATATGAATACAGATGAGCAAAATTATAGACGATTTATTATTGATGACTGTGATAGTAGCGACGACGACGGGGATGGCAACGGCAACAGCAGCGACGGCGCACTTGATACAAAATGGATTACTGAATATGAAACTAGAATTATGACGGATGAATATCGATTATTTTTGAAGTCCGATATTACTCATGTCGGGTTTGAGTTTTTCTATTTAGACCGTGATAAAAAATGTGTCGAACGTATCATTCCAAATACGATGTATTCTTTGAAGTGCGCCAATCAGATTACACAAAATGAAATATTTAGTATGGTTCAGTCTCATCAAAAGGTTGATAAAAAATATTATAATTTTCAGTCTTTATTGTTGTATCAGTTTGACTTTCAATATAATACGAAAGACATTGTTCGAGGATTGTCGGAATATATACGACACGCAGGGGGTAGTCAATTTATAGAATATACAAACCTTCTTTCTATCGATGTCATTTATTTCCCTCCTGTCATTACCATGTTTCATGATTTTATCGGGTTTTCGGTTTTGTTATATGAGGATTAATTAATTTACACCATTCCTTCAAGGGTTCAAATATCATCAATATCCACTTCTTCTAGGCATGACGACGACGCCGCTGCTGCGATCGATACCACGAATGCGGCCGATGTAGGCTTTTGTGTGGCGGCAGTGGCTGTCGTGGTAGTGGTAGTGGTGGTGCTTTCGCTGTCGTCGCGGCTATCGCCGCTATCGCTGCTATCGCTGTCATCGCTATCGCTTATGTCATCATATAACGATTGATAACTCGTTGTTTTCAGTTTTGACAATTTTCCGCCTTGTGCTACAATTTCTTGGTATTCCAGCGTCTTCTGGTCTTTGAATTCGACTGTGCTATTTGCCTTGAACTCGTCATCGCTGGCACTATTGTTGTCGCTATTGTTGGATTCAGTAATGACGTCTTGAAATATCTTTTCCTGTACGCGCAGCTTTTCGCGTTCTGCTGATGAATATATTTCGAGAAGGTCACACTTCTGGATACTTTTTCCGGTTTTAGACGCCTTGCTTGCGAACTCTTTATCTGCGTCCCACTGACGTAATCCGACAAGAACCCACGTGCCTTGCGACAACGCATTTTCGCGTTTGGACCGTCCTGTGAATTTTCCGCGAATGTGGCATAATCTCTCGTAGCCGTCGAAGCATTTCACCAGACACATCGAGTTGCCAAGAATCCGTATAATATACGCGTATAATTCTTCTTTACACAGTGACACGCGCAGAAATTTATTGGCCGCTTGTGATGAACCATTTACATGCTTGCGCGCAAGATGTTTCATCTTATTGCCTCCTCCTTCATTTCGAACCATTGGACTACGGGGTGTGTGGTGTGTATGTCTCTGTATTAATCGGCGATTTTAATTCAATTTTATGTATATAAATATTTGTATTTTTCGTCATAGGTCGTCGTCGTCGTCGTCGTCGTCGATGGTATTTCAGGCACGGTGGAGGCGTTGGGGGCGTTGGATGCGTCGGTCAATTCTTCCGGTGTGGCTGCGATGAATATGTTTTTTGTATTGATGTCGGCTTCGTCTATCTTCATATAACACGCGATGGCGAGAATGATGATGTCTTTGCGCTTATAATGATTATGATTGTTGATTCTGTTTATCACTGCGGTGGCGTTGGATGACGCGGGAGTGGTGGGTGCGGTAGTAATGATGTAAGCTAGAAATGCGGGGATGGCGTCGGCGGTGTCAGTGGCGGCGAATGCTCGTCGAATATGAACTGCGGTTGTTTTTAGATGATTGAATTGGTGTGATTTGACAAGTCCGTCGGCGCAGCCTTTGTATTTGGGATAAATATGCGTCACATTTCCATTGTTCGTGTAAGCGTGTGTATATAACCGAAATACAATAGTGGAAGTGTAATTTCGGCGTTTTAACATATTCTTTATGATGTCGGCGAGTGAAGTGCTCATTTTTTTTTGTATATAATCCTCCATTTTGGGGTTGTGGATGGCGAAGAACATGTAATAGACGAACCATATCACGTCGGTTGTGGTGGCAGTAGCCGTATTTAGACAATCCTTCAACGGCTTATTTTGTTTTATTTTCGCAAATAGTTCTTCGCATGTATCGATGAATTTTTTGTCGTATTCCATTTCTGAATAATTTTATGTTGATATATAGTATAACGAGTATATAAGCTTTATTTCGTTCAATTTTAAATGTCTTCTACTGCTCCTCCTCCTCCTCCTGCTCCTGCTCCTGCTCCTTCTATGGATTCTCCTGCTGCTCCT
>Ga0078894_10002027_pt1 | contig 15221 bp, 19 predicted proteins | sample LauGreSu1BDMLBSD_2_FD_67506 | JGI IMG/M metagenome (GOLD analysis project Ga0078894, IMG submission 67506) | Freshwater lake microbial communities from Lake Michigan, USA - Su13.BD.MLB.SD (version 4) (version 4) | ecosystem: Environmental > Aquatic > Freshwater > Lake | place: Lake Michigan... | reverse complement strand
CTGTAAATCCTGGCGTTACTGCCTATAAAATTTGCGTTATACATCTGTCAACTAAACAACTCGCATATCTTGGCGGAAGCCGAACGACCGCAAACCATATTTATACCATTGCTGGACCTCCTGGACCTCCGAGTATTGCATCTGATGATCATGATATATCAGCCACGCATTCCGGTGTTCGTGGTAATATATATGTTGATTCTGCTGGAAATATTTATTGTATCTCTGATAATGGAACCCAAATTAAATTTATACCCAAAAGTGGAGGATTCTTTTTTGGGGTAAATATGCGAGCCAGCTTTATATATAATATTGCTGGTGTATATAGAACTACTGGATATTCTGGAGACGGTCTGCCTGCAATCAATTCCCTGGTTGAGATTGGTGATATACATGTAGACTCATCTGGTAATATTTATTGTATTGGTGGTAATCGAATACGGTTTATACCTTCGATTTCTGGAACCTATTATGGTCAAAATATGATAGCCTATTTTATTTATACTATTGCGGGAACCGGAAGTTCTGGGTTCGGCGGAGATGGTGGACCTGCAATCAGTGCTACTTTCAATTCTCTAATTTATATACATGTAGATTCGACTCGCAATATTTATATGTCAGATAATACTAATCATCGAATTCGATTTATACCCTTGATTTCTGGAACTTATTATGGTCAAAGTATGACAGCCAATTACGTTTATACTATTGCGGGTAATGGGGTTGGTGGATATTCTGGAGATGGCGGACTTGCAACCAATGCTAGTATATGTCAGCCAAGATCGATATATGTAGATTCAGCTAAGAATATTTATTTAATTCATCAGACCAATACTACTTCTTATCAAATTACTCATATACGATTTATACCCGCGGTTAGCGGAGCCTACCATGGTGTAAGTAATATGACAGCCAATTATATTTATACTATTGCTGGAAATACGTCGGGCAACTCTGCAGGGGAAGGAGTAAGTCCAACCAGTATTCAACTTTACTTACAAGACATGAGTGTAGATGCATCTGGTAATATTTATTTATTGGATAATACCTATCAATCGATACGGTTTATACCTTATTTGAGTGGAACCTATTATGAAATACTTATGGATGCAAATAAAATATATACAATTTCCGGTGGAAACTTGGTCAATGGAAGTTATTATGGATATTCCGGAGAAAATGGCCCAGCAAGTGGGGCTATGTTTTCTACTCTTTTGTCTATATTTCTAGATTCATACCGAAATATTTATGTTGTGGACGATAACGGCGTGTTGCGGGTTATATCCTCAGGTAAAAGTAGTAGTCTAGATTTATATACGTATTCAAATCCAGAAACGTATTCTAACAATTTTAATTTGCCCAATTCTGGATATTTTATTAATAATAAAGACGCCTTTTTCTATGGTTCTAATTATTTGTCGCGTTCTCCATAGATTTCCTGACTTCGTCTTGTGTGTAAGTTAGTTTGGTTTCGCGTATTCTATATAACCGACTATTCATTACATCTTTGCTCATTTTACACCTTTGAACAATTATACCAGTTAAGATTTATACCTTTGAAGAATTAAAACCGCACCAAAAGGTGCGGTTCAAGTTCAAAGGAAACGTTGCCGATAAATCAGTGATGCTTTACCTGCTAAGATTTCGATTCGCATCCCTAGGGGTGCTTGGTATCTTACTTGAATAATTAATCCGCCGTGCGGATTTAATTCTTCAAGGGTGTAATTATTCAAGGGTGTCAAATAATGATTCGGTTCGATGCAGAATGGCAACAAATATATATGGGTATAATAAATGCTTCTTGTTTTTGTCTACATTCTTGGTGTCTTGTTAATAACTACTCCGGCTTGGTCTATCCAACAACTCTCCTTTAGCGGTGGAGGTGCATTTGGAGCCGTGGAGATTGGTATATTGAAGAAAATTCGGGATAGTTATTTACCACGACCCGACCGCCTTACCGGCATATCCGCCGGAGGACTAAATGCCGGATTTTTATCCCATTATGCCGACCTCGACGCCGGCATCGCTGCCGCGGAGACACTGTATTCTACGATTCGCAATAAAGATGTCTATGAACTTGTTCCCGCTACTGGCAACTCTCTTTTCAATACGCGCCCTTTACATAATACGCTCACTCGTGTTCTGTCTAACCTTACCGCCGAACCCACGACGAATACTTTGATCGGTGCGGTCAACTTATACACTGGCAATCTTGACATCTATTCGTATTCTGATACTCTTTCCACTGAAGACCGGGTCTTGTTATTGATGTCTACCTCGGCGATTCCGATCGCATTTCCACCCGTTAAATATAAACAGTATTTGTATGCGGATGGCGGGACCCTGAGCAATGAATTGCTCGATGTTGTGCATACGGGGGATTTCTTGAATATTACCTATATCACTCCTTATGGCCTCATGGCCGAAAACGATGATCCGATTCTTACCCTTCGAGATATGGTGATACGGACTTTTCAAATTGTGAAAAAAAACTACAATAATCCTTTTGTTCGTTTAGACCATCAATGCAAAACACCGTATGGCGAGATCCATTATTATTATGTAGACGCCTCTGCGCTTGAGGGCTATAGCATGTTGAATTTTGATAAAGGGTCTGAGCTCGTTGATATTGGATATAAACATATGAAACGGATGACATATCCTTTGTGTTAGGATTGGATGATTTGGATGATTTGGATGATTTGGATGATTTGGATAATTTGGAAAATTGATGGTCCTTTCATTGGTTATCTTGTTTCATATATGATGAAGATGCAGATGTTTTGGTCGCGATGCTTTGCTTGTTTCGGTCGGAGCGCATATCTTGTCAAAGATGTCGTTGAGTGGGAGGATTGTGTGCCGTTTGTTCCGCCCATTACGGGTGGCCAGGTTATCAAAGTATATGATGGGGATACTATCACCGTTGCGTCTCGATTACCGTATCCCGATTCGCCCCTGTATCGGTTTCCCGTCAGATTACTTGGGATTGATTCACCGGAAATGCATGGCAAAACGGATGGCGAAAAAACGGCTGCGCATAGGTCTCAGCGTGCGCTCGAGACACTCGTCTTACATAATCGTGTTATTTTACGCGATATATCACTCGAAAAATATGGTCGGATTTTGGCGAATGTGTATGTTGTTGCCGAAAATAAAGAGTTGTTGGTGAATACGTGGATGCTGGAGAATGGGTATGCCGTGCCGTATGACGGCAAAACGAAAATGCCGTATGGTTCTACATGATTTCTTTGGCGAGAGGGGGAGCAGCAAAAAACCTGGTTTGTCGCTGGCTATGCGGTTGTATACCATGCGGGTCTTTCTCTTTTTTTCTTCCAGCTTGCGATTTTTTGTTTTTCTTCTGACATGTAGTAATTTCGATACGAAACAACCGGATCTGTTGTTTTGTATTTGTCTGGCATGGCCAATGCGAAGGGGGTGAGTCGACTTTCTGTGAATTTTTCTTTTTGGGGGATGTGTTGCCTTAGACAGATGGCCACGAGGTAAGAGCTGTGGAATTTTGTTTCTGGGTGTCCGTATCTGTATCTCCATTCCTTATGGAGCTCTTCGACCAAGTCCAAAACCCATATGAAGTTCTCTTGCGATGTCCTACACCATATGGTTACGGGGTGATTTAGGTGGGCCCTTTTGTATAACTTGTCGTTGATTTCGTCGTCGGGGTCCAATACTCGCTTTGCTGTGCATAACATTTGGACGGCTTCTAAGAGTATCTTACTTACATGCTTGTCCATCATGTATTCTGCGATCTCCTTTTGGATGAGGGATAGAATAAAGATATTCATTCTTTTTGATTTGTGTTGTCGTCGTTTTCTTTTGAAAAAAGTATTCAATTTTATGCTCGCGTTGATGTTGTTAGCGGGGGTCATTTGTGAGACCATTCGATGATCCTTTTGTGAGACCATTCGATGATCCTTTGGGTGGCGTGGGTCTTGTTGAGGATCCTTTGGTGAGACCATTAGATGATCATTTGGGGGGCGTGGGTCTTGTTGAGGATCCTTTGGTGAGTCTTACGATAGGGGATGAGCTTGTTGTGTGGGGTCTTACGATAGGGTCCTTTGGTGAGACCATTAGAGGATCCTTTGGTGAGTCTTACGATAGGGGATGAGCTTGTTGTGTGGGGTCTTACGATAAGGTCCTTTGGCGAGACCATTAGAGGATCCTTTGATGAGTCTTACGATAGGGTCCTTTGGTGAGACCATTAGAGGATCCTTTGGTGAGTCTTACGATAGGGGATGAGCTTGTTGTGTGGGGTCTTACGATAAGGTCCTTTGGTGAGACCATTAGAGGATCCTTTGGTGAGTCTTACGATAGGGTCCTTTGGCGAGACCATTAGAGGATCCTTTGATGAGTCTTACGATAGGGGATGACTCTTGATGCACTGTCCCACTACCCGCCCCACATATCCCACTGTGCAACCCGCCCGCACGCCGGTCGACACACCCCCCGGCGGGAACCCTCCCACAAAACCCTGGGTAAATAGTTATCGAGAAATGAGTGGGATATTGAGAAATGAGTAGGATATCGAGAAATGAGTAAATTCAATAAAATTGATTCCTTTTTTGTATACTTATAACTCAACATCAAATAACAATCGAAGGTTCTTTAAAAGACTTCAATCAACCCTAAACGCGAAGATGGCGTCATTTATGTTTCCAAAGGATATTCAATATTATATCCAAGATATGGTCGATCAAGAGACCAAATACACGTCTCTCATCACGAATCTGAAGCGCGACATCAAGAAGTATTATGCCCACTTTGAATACATCCCCGAAAACATCGTCGTTCGTCTTTTCGTCCATGGCATCTACAATAAGTTCCTTTGCAGCCCCTCTCCCACCACCATGCGCGCTCACCTCATCGGCAACCCTGGACGCAGCTCTCGCTCGGCCGTTTCCGTCCTCGCCGACCCTGGCCTTAACACCCACCTGACTGTCCTTCTCGACACCGTCTACTACGGCTACTCTCTGTCTCCCTCGGCCTCGGAACAACCCAACTATCGCTTCGGCAACCTTTCTAGCGGCTCCTTCGTCGCAACCTACGTCCCCTGCCAGGGACACGACTCCCTCACCTCGTCCATCTCTCCAACGGATCTTATGCAACTCGTGTTAAGCCTCGCTCATTTCGGCGACAAGTTCGATCACTCCTCCTCCGGCTACAAAACCACCGCCTCTAAGGAATTCATCCAGAAACGCGACAAGATCATCTATGAGTTCTTGGTTCTGCTTCAACATCTCGGCAACAAATATCGCGCACGCCACGCGATTCAGCAAAAAGAAGCCGCCAAACTCAAAGCGATCGAGCAAGCAGAGAAACTCGCCGCTGCATTGAACAAACAGCGCGCAGCGGAAGCACGTAAGGCCGAGAAACTCGCCGCAAAAGAGGCAAAGAGACACGCTGCCATTGAAAAACAGCGCGCAGCCGAAGCACGCAAGACCGCGAAGTTAGCCGCCACCGAGGCAAAGATAAACGCGGCACTTGAAAAACTTCGCGCAGCGGAAGCACGTAAGGCCGAGCAACTCGCCGCAAAAGAGGCAAAGAGAAACGCCGCATTGGAAAAACAACGCACGGCAGAAGCGCGCAAGGCCGCAAAATTGGCCGTCATTATAAAACATACAAAAAACGCAAAACATACGAAAAAGGATCCCACACCCCTCCCTCTATAACTTCGCAACCCTGCGCCGAGTTATTGGGCCTTTTTTCCTCCTTCCTCTACAGATACTTCTCCAATTCTGCCAATTGTTCCTTCGTGTTTACGCCCAACACCTCCATATTTCGATCGCGGCTCAATACACAGGTTCCTATCGGTTCGCCTTCTCCTTTTTTTATCAATTCCAACACATCCGTCAGATAATACTCCTTTTGCGCGTTTTCGGCCGTGATCTTTGGCAGGTAATCGCACAACAGTTTCGACTGTATGCAATACACTCCCGTGTTTATCATGTTTATGCGCCGCTCCTCCTCCGTGCATTCCTTCTCCTCCACGATTCTTCGGAACTTGCCCTCCTCGTCGAATACTATCCTTCCATATCCCATCGGGTTTTCTACCGTGGTCGCCAGGACGACCGCTCGCTCTTCCATCTCAGATATCTGTTTCATCGTGGACGATCGGATTAGCGGCACGTCTCCGGACAATATCAACACCTTGTGGTCCGGGGTTCGTTTCAAACTGTCCAATGCGCACTGCACCGCATGTCCCGTCCCTAGTGCAACCTCCTGTAATACGAATTCCACCTTCTCTAAATCTACATAGGCTCTTATCGTGGATTCTATGATCGACCGGTATTTTCCGACAATCAGGATGATTTTAGTCGGCGACAACTGCATTGCCTGTTCCAACACGCGCACCAACATGGGCTTCCCTCCCACCTCGTGCAACACCTTCGGTAGATCCGATTCCATTCTTTTTCCTAATCCTCCCGCCATGATCACCACATCCAATTCGAACGATTGCGACATTATAGTATATGCCAATAATTCATATTTCGATACTGAACTAGTCCGATCGCTACCCAAACACTTTTGTTTTTATTAAAAGTTGAGAACCTGTTCAAAAACCGATCCGATTTCCGCCGTTTTCGAGGGTTTTACACCTTTCTCATTTACTATGCTTCGCCGAAACACCGATTTTTCACAGCACATTGGCTCCGATGTCTTTCAGATAATTCATATTTCGATTGAAACCGTTTGGACAATAATATTTTTTTTCACTTTTATTTTGTTTTTTTCTTGTTTTTGATAAAGACCCGCCTCTAATATTTGAGAGTTGTATTTCCCAATCAAAATTTGAAAATACTCCCTTCAAATAATAGTTCATAAACTCTTTTATCCATGGCCTTAAAAGACGGCATCTCTCTTGTTTTGGGATTAAATGAAAGAACTCCGAATAAGTTTTAGAGTTTGTGTAAAAGTTTTCAAGTTCCACACGAATATTCATTGGGACGTTTGTAATTTTAAGAAAATCAATATATTCTCTTGGTTTTTCAGTTATATCATTTAACATTTTATTAACACGAACGCGGTAAGCATTTTGTTTTGTAATATCTTCTTGAACCGCACGAAAATATTTTTCATACCAAGATTCACCATTGTATGCAATTGATAAATAGTATAATGGTATTGACCGCTTTTTTTCCAGGTCTTCGTCAGTTGCGCATTCAATTGAAGACATATCATCAAATCTAATTTTTTTCAGTTCTGGATGCAAACTTTTAATATGCATTAAAAGTGTTTTTATCATAATAATAGAACCTTCACCTCTACCAAGTGGCTCATATAGACAGCATTCTTCGTCATACATTGCGGGTGGAATAGAAGCCGAAACTGCCACATTGTTATCAATTTGAACCGAAATATTAACACAATCGCGGATATTTCCACCGATTTTATAATTCATTCCGGTTATAACACCATTCCATGTTTCAATATTATTAGTTATAAAAAATGTATATTTGCCCTTTTTTACTTCCATTTGTTATTATATACAAATAAACATTTGTCCTCTTTTTAACAATTTATTGTGATAAATGTGTCTTTGGTGTAAAAGTTGAGAACCTGTTCAAAAACCGATCCGATTTCCACCGTTTTCGAGGGTTTTTATAACTAGGTTCTCCACCTACTTATAAAAAATCTATCAAAATACCTAGACCTTCGATTCTATTCTCTTTATCATAGCATCAATGCCTTCCTTCCAGACTTTCGCATCGTTCCACACATTATTTCGTTCTGTATGGACATTTTGGATGTTTTCGTTTTCAAATTTTTCGCTCGATGAATTCACAAAATACATGTTTTTCACTTTATAGCATTGCATAAATATTTTTTGTAGTTTCAACACATCTTTCGTTGGGTATCTACACAACACTATGATCGGTTTCGGCTCATTTATGATCCGCTTAAATCTTTCGATTCGTCTGCTGTATTTTTCCAATACTATGCTATAGTATTCTCTCCATTTATCGCTTATACACTTTCCACTTTCGGCAAATGTTCCCTCGCCAGCTTTTTCAACATCTATCGTATCGCTTAGGGGATAATCATGCGGGAATTGAAAACCATAGCAATCCACCAGTCGGGTTTTGTTCTTCGTAAAAGTCATGTTTTTATGAAATAACTCAAAATCCGTTTCAAAACACATTTGTATCGCATTTATATTCGAGGTTACCCAATCAAACGGCAGAGCAAAATCTCGCATACCGAGTTCCCTCAATGCCGCTGCCGGGGAACAATCATATCCCACCGTTAAATAATTACAGCTCATATTTTATTTATTATGCGACGTTTCTTTATTTGTTTTTTTGATATGATTATTGAGAACCTGGACAAACATTCATCCGAATTCGAGCATTTCTTTTCTACCAGTGAAGATTTAAAACCGCACGCTAAAAGCGTGCTTGGTTTCAAACCATTACTGGTATCTTACTTGAATAATTAATCCGCCGTGCGGATTTAATTCTTCCAGGGTGTCAAATGCGTAAACTTTTTCTGTGTAAAATTATATATCATGAACGAAATCGAATTCTTTAAGAAGTATCAACGCGCTCCTGTAGTTTTGTCCGAAGTTAAACAAGGACAAACTTACGGCTTGATACATCACTCTCTACCCAAAAACTATCTGGAGGTTATTGCAGACAATAACGGCACTGCCTTATATACAGACTCTCTTATCGTTCGAAACGGCTCGAATATGATCGAACTATTTCCAAAAGCGGACGACACAACGATATCGGCGGACAACCAAACATTGCATCCTTTACACCTTTGCGCATTTCAAATGTGCAATGGTGTAAAACGCGCATCCGTCCTCAAAGCCGGGTCTCGCAAAAAACGCAAGGGCGACCGTCGATTAACTTCGCGCAAATCTAAATCCAAAACTCGGTCTGTGCGGGGGACTGCCACACCCAAAACAGAGATCGAATTATGTCCGATTTGTTTAGAGGAACTTGCTCCTGGACAACATATTCCCAAATTAAAATGCAAACATCGATTTCACAAGGCTTGTATCGAACCCATTTGTCGGCAAAAAGGCAATGTGGGGGTTCATTGTCCAATTTGTAGGGGTGATATTTCCTTTTCTTGTGCTGCGGATATCACACGGGTTTCGCCGTGGAAATATGATCCGTATACCGATTCCACCCCTTTTGATATGATTGAATTAAATAATATGACGGTGGCTGAAAGACGACTGGTGCATAAAGAAATTCAAAAACACAGAAATAACTTTTTGGCACGGCGCAGAAAAACACTTCGCAATGAAACGCACGAACAACGGTCGATCCGTATCGAAAATGAATCCACCTCGGATACCCACATGCCTCACTCTCCACATTGATTTACACCCGATCGGGATACAAACACTTTTGTTTTTTATAAATATTGAGAACCTAACCAAACACAATTCCAAAATACCCCAAAATCAGAGGATTTCGAACGGATTTATATTCAGGTTCTCCATCCTTCGATAAAAACAGTAGAAGAACCAGCCCCCCACCAATCAACCGCGTTGGATTTTATTATCATCATATTTTATAGACATGAAATATGATCACTTTGTAAAAAATGTTAGTCATTATGGAGATATTTTAGCAATACCTTTCTTCGCTTTATTGGCGATTTATTTTTATAATATCGAGCATAAATCTATCCTAGAATATGTATTATTTTCCTTTTCTATTGGTGGATTTATATTAGACATTTTGTATACGTATATTTTTTTAACCCGGTCCAATTACTCACCCGCGTAAAAGGACACGGTTAAACACCCACAAAGTCTGCGAACTTAAATGTTCATTGGTGTAAATATTGAGAACCTAACCAAAAACTATTCCAAAATACCCCAAAATCGGAGGATTTCGAACGGATTTATATTCAGGTTCTCCATCCTTCGATAAAAACGGTATAAGAACCAGCCCCCACCAATCAACCGCGGTATACCCAAACACTGTTGTTTTTTACAAATATTGAGAACCTATCAAACACTTTTCAAAATGAAACATACGGCTCGCCCGATTTCGTTCTTCAAGGGTGTAAATCATGATGTGAAACAATAAATAATATCGTTATAATATATTATTTATGTGTCAAATTTTAATCAGTTTAGACAATCCGAATGCAAATGATCTACTCGAAACTTTTTTCAAACAGAGTCAACCCACTTTTTTGAGTTATGGGCATGGAATACTACATCAAAATAGTAATGTGTGGTCCTCTTATAAGAATTTTAAGCCACCGTTTTTAGATGAGACCTATAAAAATATGACTATTTCGACGAATGTTATTGCGCATATGAGACAAATATACACTACAAATCTCACACCTCATCAAATACGCAATGAACATACTATGCAAAACACTCAACCTTATAAATATCAAAATACTTTTTTCATGCATCACGGTGATTTATTTCGCACAGATTCTGGCAAACCATTAATATTCCAAACCAATTATAATCAGCCCGCATTCAAACTACATATTGATCGCTTACGTTCGTTAATTGATACAAAATTATTGCAAAATATTCACGGCAATACTGATAGCGAATTGATGTTTCACGTGTTTTTACATTTTTTTACGTTATCTCATACACCCATTTCTAATTATAGAAATTCTATCGCTTCTTCATTGCGAAAAACATTCACCGCATTACACAAACATGGCTTTCAAACGGCTTCGAATATCATAATTGCACACGATAATTACATCGCCTTTTCTAATATTTACATCAATAATACTGATAAACTGATTAAACCTTTGCGATTATACATTGATAAACGGAATGGAATCAATATATGTAGTTCAAAATTAATACCTGGTTCGGTTGAAGTAAAACAGAACGTTTTGTATATTTACAATATTATTTCAAAACGAATTACACTCCATAACATGCAGATCTAAGTTATACATCTTCCGTTCATATATTGAGAACCTAACCAAACACTATTCCAAAATTCCCCGATTTTGAGGGGGTCATACTATGTGTTTGTAATATATGCGATTTACTTCACCACATGCGGGACAACAATCGCTATAGTTTCGACGATTAAATATATACTCACATTCGTCGTGCATCGGCTTATTACATATTGCACACATGATATAATATTCTGTTATTCGTTCATGGCAAAGCACGCACGATTTATGATTTCTCAAACATGATAATACTTTTCCCATTGGATATAGTATACGTAGTTATATTTTTATCCACACTTACCCTATTTCATGACACGCCTTGTTTACACGATCACCTCGCCACTACTCCCTATTATACACTGTGCATCACACACACATTGTATAATCATTCCGATTTATTGTTCCACACTACCTTTTCGAGAACATACACTGGGTTTGTATCAAACACTCGTTGTTTTCGCTATATCCAGAAATGAGTGGGATATTCAGAAATGAGTGGGATATTCAGAAATGAGTGGGATATTCAGAAATGAGCACAACATGCGATCTGGGGGAACTTTTGATCACCCGAATAAGTATTTGTAATAATCGTGTTCTCCTATTTGCAGAAAATTGATTATTATTTATGCATCCTTCTTTATCGCATCACACAATCGGAGCTCACTCCTAATCTTTCAAACTTTTTCCAAACATGTCATCCCCCGTCGCTACCAAGACCAAGACTCTTGCTGCCAAGCACGCCAAGTTTATTCAATATGGCTTCCATTTGATTAAGCACATGGCCGCGCTCGACTCCTCTATTGACGCCGATCGTCTTCACACTCTCGCTCGCACTTTCGCTGATCCCATCTCTCAGCACGAGCTCGTCGAACACTTCCTTTCTAATTCTAAGGCCGTCTCCGCTGAGATGAAAAACATCATTGCTCAACATAAAAAAGATGCTAAAAACGCTTTGAAACTCGCCGCTAAGAACGAGCGGGCTGCCACCAAGGCTGCTAACAAGGCCTCTAACAAGAAATCTAAAAAGGCTCCCGTTCAAGACGATCTTGTCGCCGAGCTCGTCGCTCTCGCTAAGTCCAACTCTATTAGCGAAACTCCTTCCGCTCCTTCGACTCCTACTCCTGCCAAGGTCGAAACTCCTTCCAGACCCAAGAAACTAACCAAAAAAAATACTGATGCTCCTGCTATTGAAATCGCTGTTATGCCTCTTGCAATTCCTTCCAACGCCGAGTCTCCCTCCAAGACTGAATCTCCCATCAAGGCTCCCACTAAGGCCGAGTCTCCCACCAAGACTGAATCTCCCACTAAGGCCGAGTCTCCCACCAAGGCTCCCACTAAGGCTGAGAAACCTGCCAAGGCTGCCAAGGCTAACGCTGAGAAACCGGCCAAAGCTGAGAAACCTGCCAAAGCTGAGAAACCTGCCAAGGCCGAGAAACCTGCCAAGGCCGAGAAACCTGCCAAGGCCGAGAAACCTGCCAAGGCCGAGAAACCTGCCAAGGCTGAGAAACCGGCCAAGGCTGAGAAACCGGCCAAGGCTGCCAAGGCAAAGGCGGAAAAACCGGCCAACAACGACGACGATAAGCCTGCGCCTCCTACCACCGACGAACCCGCCGACGTCGAACTTTCCGTCTCCATCTTCAAGTTCAATGACAAAACCTATCTCATCGACGAACAACAGAATGTTTACGACTTCCAATCTCACGACATCATCGGCGTATTCAACAAACAGAAAAATGACATCGATCGGGTTTAACTTTATACTGCCATATCCTGCCTAAAAACCACGTTTTATAACTTCATCTTCATGATTTCATACACTTTTATTAAATCATGCGGTTGCTGTTTTTTTTCCTTCACTTTCGCGCTCGCAGAAAATTGATTGTTTTTTTATTATTTTCACTTCAATCATCTATTAACAACCATGGTTCGCAACTTAAAAGGCGGCACTGGCACCAAGGCTCTCGGACGCAAATATCAGAACTCCGGCGGCCATTCCGAACACGTTCGGATTCCTTCATGCGCCGCCGAGCAATTCGCGTGTGTCACCAAATTGTTCGGCCATGGCATGTGCGAAGTTTTCACCAACAACAACGTTCGCTTGATCGGACATATTCGCAACAAATTCCGCGGCAAACAAAAAAGACAAAATACCATCACTTCTTCTATGATCGTCCTCGTCGGTCTTCGCGAATGGGAATCTTCTCCCACCAATTGCGACATTCTTTGTATTTACGACGACCGCGAGCTTGAACTTATTCAAAATATGCCTGGCATTTCTATCGAACACGTCATTCGTCTCAAAATTTCTAATTCCAATTCTAACCTTTCTAACCTTCCTAACGACTCACTTTTCGCCGACCTTTCTAATCACCTCAATAACGATTTTATTACTTCCAATCATATTAATAATCCTTTCAATATTATTCAACACGACTTTGACCTTAACGACATTTAAACTAGAGACTTTTATTTTATCTTTTTTTCTAACATCAGCGAACGTTTTACTTAACAATTTATTTGATAAGAATCGCATTCGGTCTTGTGTTTTTGATAACCATACCACGCAGTATAACCTTGTTGTTTCCATACGGTATATGCACAATTTGCATTATGTTGGCAATCAAATAAACTAGAGCACGCCACTTTACATTCATTATATTTCGATGAAACATCTCCGGAGCACCAATAATAACTGTTTATCTGCATTAATCCGTAATCAGTAGTTCCATCCGTATTTTTATTGGTAGCATCACAATTATACGAACTTTCATACTTACTAATACACACCATAGTGGGGATGGTGTATCCAGGAAAACCCGATTTTTGTAAATAACTAGATACCTGACACTCACTCTGATAACTCGACCGTAGCATATTCATGGGATAATGAATGTTAATCTTATAGTTGCAATTCGTTTGTGAAACCATGTCATATTTAAAACCGTATTGATCCAAAAATTCGATAACTTCTGTATTATATATTTCAAAAAAAGTGTCAATGTCTCGCGTCAATACCCATAATGATATACCCGAAGGTGTGGTAATAATACTATATTGATATTGATTGTTTTTAACCTCACCTAACTTGATAACCCAATAAGGCGAATCAACCGGAACGCCGTCGAGATGAACGGTTAATTTGCCTGGTTCAGATACATTCTTATAATACCCATAACCAGTTATTTGTTCTATTTCATGCCGTTGGTCAAGTTGTGTGTTGATAACATTGATATTTCCGTTATCCAATAGTCCATAGTCCGCAGTAATACAAGTTCCATATCCTTGAAAAATGACATTCGTCGGGGCTTGATATGCTAGTGTCCAATGACCTAAATAACTAGCAACGTCTAATGTTGAAACCGGCGTTATAACATTTTCACCTTTTACAAAAATAATACACAGTGCAAATAAACAACTAAAAAACATTGTATAGTATAATATGTCTATAATATTATATTATTTTTCAAGATATATAAACTTTATCATTCGGGCGTTTGCTATTCAAATATCGCCTTCTACGAATAAGTAGTATTTTTCTTCGATCGACAAATCGTCCCAAGACATCGTTTGAACATACACTTCATTATTTTTTACACAGCCGATCCATACTCCAGCTGTGCCGCCCTCTTCCGTCCATTCGTTTTTTATCCAGCAGTTCGGATACCTCGCTAATAATTGATTAAACCAATCAAAATCTGGTTTCAAATAGCTGGTGGTTTCAAATATGATACCTTTCTTTCCTCTCGTAATAAAAACTACATCAGCGTTATACATATATTTTTCGTCTGGTTTATGTGTTAATTCATTATCAATAAGATTCGTTATTTCATCCGCATATTCACATACAATAGTAATATAATTATGACAATCGTTCGGCATTGTTGGCTATCCTTGAACAAATAATATGAGACAACTCCATGTTGTTTTACCGGATTTATACTTCTTTGGAAGTTGAAGACGCCCATTTTTATGTAAATATTAATGTATGAAATCTTTCAATAACAAACCCTTCAATTGGACTTATATCATTGCCTAACATTTCAACAATTTTTAAATAAAATTCTTTTGGTCTTTGTAAGATTTTTTTTTTGGATACTATAAATTGAGCTCCAGCCCCAAATTTGAATTCCATATATTCCTTCCTTTCACCAAATATTTTTTCATAAGTATCTATTAATGGTATTCCTGAATGATAAGGACACCCACTTAAATTACAATTTAAAACGCGTTCGCTTAAAAACTCAAAATCAATACTCAAATCTGTATTATTAATATATTTATTTAAATTAGATATT
>Ga0078894_10002025_pt1 | contig 15225 bp, 33 predicted proteins | sample LauGreSu1BDMLBSD_2_FD_67506 | JGI IMG/M metagenome (GOLD analysis project Ga0078894, IMG submission 67506) | Freshwater lake microbial communities from Lake Michigan, USA - Su13.BD.MLB.SD (version 4) (version 4) | ecosystem: Environmental > Aquatic > Freshwater > Lake | place: Lake Michigan... | reverse complement strand
GAGTACAATGGAATGGGATATTCCTTCCGAACAATATGTTATCCAGCAATGGACTGGGGAATATGATAAGAACAGAAAAGAGATTTACGAAGGTGATATTATTAGTTCATATTCAGCAGAATTTATTAACGAAAATTATGAAGCTGAAATAGTTTTTATGGATGCAGCTTTTCATGCGAAGATTAATGAAAAAGATTATAGAGGCGTATGGAGTGGTAAAGATATTGAAGTAATGGGAAATATATTTCAATTACCATGCAATCCAGATCATAATGGAGAATGTTTGGTTTGTGATTGTTGGTTGAGCGATTGTCCTTTTAATAAAGAAAATAAAATATGAAATTCAGAGAACCAGAAATACTTCAATTGCTTTTAGTTGGTTTTGGATTTGTTTTTGTTTTTGGATACTTTTTCGGAGAAACTTTTAAAAATAAAGATTGACGTGACACTCAAGCAAAAAATAGTATCTCATGTAATAGTAGGTGGTTTATTCAGACTTTCTGAATTCGTTGCAAATATAATCATGCGGTTAATGAGATTGTTTAAGACTAGAAAACCTCATTATCTTTATGTATATTTGAAATATGAACAAGACTTTCTTTATCCTTTAGCAGAAAAGATTTGCTACTGTTTGGGGTTAAGAAAAGAATGGGATTTTCATCAAAAGGAACTTGATAGATCGGAAAAATTAATTTTTGGAGAAAATGAAAATAAAAAAATTTAAAGTTTGGGATTACAAAGAAAAGAAGTTTGATTATTTTGAACTTTGGAATATTACAGTAGGTGAATATAGACTTTCTTACGAACGCCTTTATCAGTTTATTGGTATTTGGGATAAGAACATGAAGGAAATTTACGAAGAAGACGTTGTAAAGTTTAAAACAAATACTAGAGAATATGTAGGGATTGTTAGATATATGAATGATTGTTGTTCCTATGCAGCAGAAACAGAAAAGGGTTTTGTGTTGTTTCCTGATATTTCCTTTGACTCTTTAGAAGTTGTTGGTAATATGGTTGAAGATTATATGTATAACGAAAAAGGAGAATTGGTAAAAAAGCTTGATGTGTCCTAACAACTATACTATTATTGACTACATGAAGACGCCAACACTCAAACAGAAAGTAGAGATGTATGAAAACTTTCTACATAAGATCAATATTTTTATAATTTCGGGTAATAATGATGGTATCAGAGAGTTAATCGAGAATGCCGATAAATGGAGTTACAGTCATCGGGTTTCTAATGGAGAGTTTTCTGATAGAAAACAACAACAGGTTATTAATAACGCATTTTGGAAACTTTTAGATACACCAAATGCTGATAAAGCTACTAAGGAAAGACAACAATTTTGGCAAAAAGCGAATGTACCAAAATAGCAGACTAAAGCAGTATGGGTGGAACAGCTTTAAATCACTTAGGATTCAAATCGAGAAGAATTTCTAAAGAAGAATATTTAAGTATAGTTTTTGAAATTAAAGAAATAGCAAAAAACTATGTTTCCCAATTCAAAGACATTCTTCACTATACAAGCAAACCAGATTACGGAGACATTGATTTTGTAGGTTTATATGTTGGTAAATTGTTTAACATTAAAGAAATTTTTAATGCTGAATTTTATTCCAAAAATTCTTGTGTTCACTCGTTTGATTACAAAGGTATTCAAATCGATTTATCAATACTGGATAAATCGAACTCCTTTGATTACTATTATTTGTTTTCTTGCTTTTCGCCTATTGGCAATGTATTAGGAAGAATGATTAAACAGAAAGGGTTAAAATGGGGTATTGATGGCCTAACATACCCCATTAAACTTTCAGACTCAGAGCAACTTGGAGATATTAAAATAGATATTGATGGCCCTTATACTACTTTTGAAAAACTTTTAGATTTTGCAGGGTTAAAAAATAATTTTGGTGATTGCTTTGAAAGATTCAGAAGTAACTTTATAACTCAAGAAGATATTTTTAAGTGGCTTTCGGATTCTAATTTATTTAACAAGGATATCTTTGCTTTTGAAAATTTAAATCATGTTAATAGGAAGAGAGATAGATTAAGAAACGACTATCATAATTGGCTAGATTATATTAACGATAAATCTAATACTTTTGTTGGAAATTCTGACAAAAGTGTTTACATCGAAGAAATAAACAAACATTTTAATGTAGATATTCACAAAGAAGCTGAAGCTTTAATTTCAAGACATACCTATAAAAACTATCTCAAAGAAAAATTTAACGGAAAAATGGTTTATGAGTGGATAGGATTGAGCGGAGAGAGTTTAGGCAAAGTGATTAAATCTTATAAAGATAGCATTAACGATTTTAATTCTTTTATTCAATTAAAACGCCCAGAATATATTAAAGCCCATTTTGAAGATTTTTACAAAAAAATGGTTGATTAACAAAATATATTTTGTATGGTCAGGCTTGTTTTATAAATTTAATGAAACTCTATCTTAAAAAACATTTTGTTGAGTTAGGTTCAGTAACTTGTAAAGAACCTATTTACATCGACGTTTATTATGTAGATAGAAAAACACGAGTAGTTTATTATACGTGGGACTTCGGAATGGATGGTTGTTTTAGTTTAAATAACTTCAACATTAAGCACATTAAAGGATTAAAAAATAAAATTTTGGCGGACGTTTACTTTGATGTTGGGCATGCCTTTTTTCATTACGAAGGAGATCCAAATTATACCTACTATCATTGGGCACTGCGTGCGTGGTTAGACAAAAAAGTTGAAGTACAAGATGTTGATGGTTAGTTACAAACTCTTCTTTATAGCGTTATTTTAGCATGAATATTACAAATCAAGTAAAAGTGGCCAAATTAGCAGCTGCCTCCGTATATCCAGTAGCGGTAGCAGAAGAACCGAAAAAATCTCCAATTCAAATTGTAAACACTTATACAAAAGCATTTGAAGAAAACGGAACAGTTGTCTGGTATTTATATTTAGTCACTTTCGATGAACAAACATTTAAGTACAAGCTAGATTTTTATGAGTCCTGAATTATTGCTATACTCAAAAAAAGTTGATTCTGTCAGAGAAGTTTTAAAAAATTGCGGCTTCGAAGAACTACAATTTTTTTGGTATTCTGACGGATTTTACAATTCCGGTTGGAATAATATGTCAGTGGCAACAGAAAAGCCAGACAGTGAAGAAGCATTTACGATGTGGCAATTTGGGTTCAAAAGTCATAATAACATTCACAAACGTCTTCACTTAGAAGCTCTGGTTCCATATACAGAAAATTATCTTCGATTCGAGTTGAGATATTACCCTGAAATAAAATTACATGACAGAGAAGGTTATATGGGACCTGTAGCTCATTTTACCGTTTCAGACATTCTAGAACAAGACTTGACAAATCTTCAAAATCATATAGACTTTCTTATTAACTTGATATGAAATATAAAAATTTTGAGGCCTTTATAATAGGTATGCAAAAATTGCGTGATAGAAGCGAGCTATTATATAAATCAGGACTAGACACTATTAACTATAATGAAAATTTTTATAAAATTATTGAGCTGCTAATGGAAGAGGCATTTTCCGACTACAATAAAGAATGGGTTGATTGGTTTCTTAATGAGCGAATATCTCATGATGGAAGAGTTCTTAAAGCATATAATGCCCAAGGAAAAGAAATTTGCTATGATATTAAATCTCTTTGGGAGGAAGTAACGGGATGTCATTAAATTGGAAAAAAAAATGGTTAGACGATAAGTCTGGTTATTGGTATCAAGCGAAAGTTCCGTGCATTGGCTGGGAATATATTATAGATGCTTATGAAGAAAACTCCGCATTTGAAGTAGGATTATTTCTCAGCAAAAATGATTCAGACGTTACTCAATTTTCCAAAAAAACATTTAAGACTAAAGAATCAGCAATGAAAGCGTGTCAAGTTCATTTACAACAAACATTTAATAAATTCGAGCAACTACTAAATAAATCAAATTATGGAAAATACAGCAACAATTAATGGTCTTTTAGACGGAATTTCCGTTCTAGAGAGTAATAACAACAATCTTCAACCAGCATTTCATACTGACATTCTTTATAATGACAAAGAACCGATTGATTTCAATTTACAGGAAATGTATTATGATGAAGGTTACTCTGTAACAGAATATCAGGTAGAAGATTTTGGACAATCTATTACATTGCTAAGTACAATTACAATGAAAGAGGCTATTGTAGGGTCAGAATCCACGAACGAGTATGGATTTAAATATAACTATTAGTACGACTAAGCAAATTTTTCTTGACAATTCCAACTTTTCTTGTACCATAGGTTGATTATGACATTATGGCAAGAAAAGTTAAAAGCGTTGCTTAAACAACAAGATGCACTAAAAGAAAGCGAAATTTTATCTATCTTGCCATACGAGTCCCACGCAACGTGGGATAATTTTATGAGAGGAAAAACCTGCCCAAGATTAGATAATGGGGATCACGGAGTATATAGTTGGGATTTAAAACAATTTATATCAAAACACTGTTAATGTATGAACGAAGAAAAATTTGCAGCTAGAAACCACTGTTTAAATCTTCCTTTAGAAGAGGACAACAGCATTTTTTATAAAATTCGTAAATTTATTTTAAATCGTTTTGGAGTATGGGACTTTGTAGACATACTTCCTTACAAATGGAGAATGTTTTATTACGATCACATCAGAACAATATTTAAACCGTATCACAAAAAACTTAGGAAGTCCATTCCTAGACAGTGGGCAGATATTTCCAGTCTCATTGTTGACGTAAATTTTAAATTTGTTGAAGTGTTTTATGAGGATGAATACAAAGCTGATATTGTAGATTGGAGTGCAACCGAGCATCACAAAGAATTTGCTAATTGGTTAGAAACAGCTTATTCGTACATAACTAAAGAACGACCTCAATTACACATCGAGTTGGATAATGCATATCCCCCCTCTAAGCCAATTAGTGATATGTTTAAATTAACTACAGACGAACAAGGAAAACAAGTATATCAAATGGTTGATGATGGAATTCCATATAATATAAAATATGCAGAAGTTAACAGAATTGAAAAAATTATAAACGACAAAGACACAGAACTCTTAACAGAAATCATCAAACGTCGCGATTATTTTTGGACCTAAAACATGCAAACATCTTTAGACATAAAAGTTTCAGAACGTTTTGGAAGTATTATCAAGAAATTTAAAATATTGCATTATAACTGGGAAATGGACGAAGTTGGCTATGTGATTTGGGATGGAGTTCAAACCAAAATTATAACAACCGATCACAACAAACTCAAAGAAACTAATACTGACTATTTAAAAAACAAAATTAGTGAATATCAAACTATCATTAACGAAACACAAGAAGTAATCAATTTAGTCGAAAATGGAAAAAATAAGATATAAATTCATAGAAACTACTGGTTGCACAGCATTTGATTTTACTGTTAACGGTAAATCATTTTCAGACCTCTCCGAAGAAAAATACAATGAAATGCTGGAATACCTTTTTGGTAAGGTAAAAGAGGGGTTGTCAGAACAAACAATTCTTTTAGAAAACCTCATTCATTTGTTTCAATATGATGATTACGAATATGATGATCACGTTTGTGAACAGTGTGGGGATACAGTAAGCACAACGACTTGGAATATATGATTAACAAAATAAAAATAACAAATTTGGCTGATGCTGAGAGTTACAGCTTTAATAAAAATAATAAAGATTATGATGTTTGGATTTCTGTTGTAGGTCAAGAAGATAAAAAGCAAATCAATAGAATGAGAAAAAACTTCCAAGAAAAAGGAATTAAGTTTTTTCATCAATTTTTTGCTGACTGGTCAGATGAAGATGGAATTCAATGGGGACATTTAATTAGTGAAGCTCCACAAAAACAACACATTCAGAATATTATAACATTTTTAGCTCCTTATACTAAAGACAATATACCCCACAAATTAGGAATTAATTGTTTTGCAGGCATTTCTCGTTCGACTGCGGTAGGCATTATATCTCTTGTTATGTCAGGAAGAACTATCGATCAAGCATTGACCGAAATTCTTAAAAACAGACCGGAAGCATGGCCAAACATGAGAATTCTTGGGTTTGCTTCTGACATCTTGCAACAAGATATAAAAACTCACGTAGCCAATTGGAAGCAACTTTGTTTAAATTCAACTGAAATTTTTGTTGCCCCTGACAGAATGAGAGAAGAAGATTAATATACATGAAAGTTTTAGACGATAATAAATCTTTACTATTTTTAGGAGACAATCACGGAAATTGGAATGAGTTGCTTTTTATATTAAATGCTAAAAATATTACTGATACCAACATTATTTCAGTAGGCGATCTCGGAGCAGGGTTTAATCCAAAACGAGATTTATCTACCTATAAAAACCTTAGTGAAGAGTTTAATAACAAAAATATTAATTTTTACGGCATTCGAGGAAACCACGATGACCCATCTTTCTTTAAAGGGTCAAAAAGAATATCTTTAGATAATTTTGAATTAATAGAAGACTATTCCATTTTCAAATATGGTAATAAGCAAATCCAACTTATTGGAGGTGCTGTTTCTATTGATAGAACTGGAAGATCAGTTGATATATCTTATTGGGAAGATGAAGGAGTTTTTTTTAATAAAGAAGCATGCAAGAAAGTCGATATTCTAGTGACGCACACAGCACCATCCTGGTGCTTTCCACAGCAGTTTAACGAAATGGTATATGGTTGGGCAAGAGAGGACGCTTATCTATTAGAAGATTTAACGGACGAAAGAGCAGTAATGGATGCAATTTTTAAATTATGCAGTCCTAGCTTGCACCTTTATGGTCACTTCCATTCTAGTTGGACAGAAAGAATAAACGGAGGTGTGTCTAAACTTCTAGACATTAATGAACTATGGGAGTATCGATAGAGAAGGGTTAATTATTAATATGAAAAAATACAACGAACGAGTTGATTCTATTATTAAAGGCTTAAAAAAACCAAAAACGGAAGACGAACTAGCAAAGAAGCATTCCGAAGAGTTGAACATGCCTCTCAACAAAGCAAAAAAAATTTTAAAAAAACAAATTGAAAAAGGAGAGAAAGTTGAACAAGAACACACTACCTCAAAAAAAGTTGCAAACGTAATAGCCAGACATCACGAAGAAGAAAAATTAAATTATTACGACGCATTAGCTAAATCTAAGTTATAGTAAATGAAAGTACAATTACCTATAGAAGATGGGTATTTTAACATTATTCCTAATACGTTTTGTGAACTGGAGTGTTATTTAATAACTCCACAAATTGATGCTAAATGGAATAAAAACAACTTATTTTTTCGCTCTTTAATTACAGATAAAGAGGGAAATGTTCTTTCTTCTGGTTTTCCTAAGTTTTTTAATTATAGCGAAAAACCAGATTGTTACCCTAATCCTGAAAGCTTTAACGATTGGAAACTAGAAGACAAAATAGACGGTTCATTGCTGATTGCAGACTATGTCAACGAACAGTTTTCGATGAGAACGAGAGGGACGGTTTCTTATTCTTCTCAAGAAAATGCTAAAGATTTTGAGTTATTACCAAAAAAATATCCAAAGATAGTTGAGTTTCTAAAAAAAAATCCACATTTTAGTCTTTTGTTTGAAATAGTTACACCCAATAATGTTATTGTTGTTAGACCACAACAAATAGAATTTTATTTTATTGGTGCTATAAACAAAAATGAAATGTGCGTGGTTTCTTCCTCTGATTTAACAGATATATGGAGAAAGGTTGGGCCTATACCAATTCCGCAATCATACAACTTTCTAGATACTAAAGATCTTTTTAAAATATCAGAGACAATAAAACACTGGAAGGGCAAAGAAGGAATCGTTATCTCTTATAACAACGGACAAAATCGCATTAAGTTAAAGTCAGATTGGTATTTGTTTATTCATAGAGTAAAATCCCAACTCAATTCTCAAAATAACTTAATTGAATATTATGTAACGTCTGAATTACCTAACTATGAAGAATTGTATAAAAAAATAGAAACAGAGTTTGATTTCGAAATAGCTTTACAATTAAAAGACGAATTAAAAATTATTTGCGATGCTGGCGAAAAAGCTAAAAAAACAGTTGACAGCATTTTAGAAATGGTGCATGATATTAGAAAAATCGAATCTAGAAAATTACAAGCAGAAATGATAAAAAGGTCATACCCTACAAATTCGTCTTATGCTTTTTCTATTCTCGATAATAAGCCTATAACAAACACACAATGGATAAAGTTAATAACACAAAAACTAGAAGCAGAAAAAATTTAAAGCCAGAAAGAATTAGTATAGAATTCGACAAAAAACATCTGCCTATCCTTATTTCTGCGTTAGAAACTTATTCTCGTCTCCAATCTGGACAAATCGATATGGCTATGGATATTGTATACGCTGATAGAAATCTTTCTTGGGATGAAAGAAAACATATAGAAGGAACGATTAGATATATGGCTTTTCCTGCTAATCCAAGAAGAGAATATGACGGTCACGGGGGATTTTTTGATCAATACTGCAATGAGTATAATGAAAATGGAGTTATTATAAAAGAAAGTGGGGATTGGAAGAGCAAAAAAAACAGACCACATCTTGACCATCCTAATTCATCTTTTGGAGTAGGTTGTAAGGAAATGAACGGTGGCACGGCTGCTTGGGAAATTAAAAAAGCTATTGAACAATTTTTACATTATGAACGAAATAACGGATATCGCGATATGGGCGTGGATGGGGATGGTGTTCTTAATATTACTGGCATTCCTAACGCTAAAATAATCGACCCACAAACAAATGAATACTGGCAGCCAATAAAGTTGTTTAAAGTGCCTAAGCGTTTTCAAGATAAAATTAAAAAATTAATTTTTGCAAAAAGCTACAAATTAGTTTGGAGTGTTATAGAACAAGCTTTCAAAAAAACTCCATTGCCTAGAGGAACTTCTTTTGAAATAAAAAACATCTCAGACGTTTTTTATGTAGCAATTAAAGAACCTCACAAACCATTAATTTAAATGTTTATTTTTTTAACTTCTGCTTATAATTTATATACATGAAACACAAACCGACAGGATACATTTTAAATGGAGAGTGGATAGAGTGTAGGTACGATCTTTTAAATAAAGAATGTCAACAGTTGGTAAAAGATTTAGTCGATTCGTCTTTAGTTTCTCAGCGTTGGTCAGAAGAGTTAAAATATCAATATTTTGTTAAAGCAGTTTCGATTGCATTTAATGAAGGCACATCAACTAGATTGAGTAGCTTTAAACAAATATTAAATAATATTAAACATCGTTTTTTTGTTTTTGTTTCTAGACTAGTAGTTTACATTCCTTAATTTTTATATGTATTTTAACTTTTCTATTTTAAATTTTTTTCGAAAAAAAAATAATTGGGACAAATATTTTTCTTTTACTAAACGAGTTTCTAAACACAAGTTCTTAGAAATTGAAGGAGGAAAAGACGGGTATCACTTTCTAAGCTTTGAATTTAAAATAGGGTTCAAAGAGGATCATGCGGGTATTAGGATGTCTTTTACCGTCTTTTGTAGAGAATTGACTATATCATTTTATGATTGCAGGCACTGGGACTATATCAACAATTGTTGGGAGGCATAAACATGGATTTTAATCATAGACTAGATTCTACATTTACTTTTGAAGAGTTAAGCGCGTTGCCTTTGGAACTACAAAATGAAAAATTAAAGCAAAGAATTATTGAGATAGAATTTGACAACAAAGAGCTATTAAGGCACATCGGATTTCTTCAAAGTCAGATTTCAAAATACTCTGATTTATTATACCTGCAACAAATTTCGTTTGTTGATAATTTAACATAATAGGTTACAATTTTTTTCTTATGACAGAAGAACTTCAGCTTGAACTTGTAAGAAAGTATCCAAAAATTTTAAAAAATTTTAGAGGTGATCCTAGGCTAACTTGCATGGCTTGGGGACTAGAGTGTGGCGATGGGTGGTACAATTTGCTTGACAAAGCAATGGAAAAAATTCAATATCTTTGTGATCTCTTTTCTGCTAACGACACAGAAGTACAACTTACAGCAAATCAAATTAAAGAAAAGTTCGGTACTCTCCGTTTTTATGCAAGTATGGTTGGAGCAAATAGCACAGAATCAAGTATTATTGATGATATTATATCAGAAGCAGAAAGACGATCAGAATACGTTTGCGAAGAAACAGGCAAGGAAGGGTCATTGTGTAAAAAAGGAGGATGGATGAAAACCCTTACATATCAAAAAGCAAGAGAACTTGGATATACAGCGTACAACGAAGAGTTGGAAAAATATTGGAAAACAAAAGATTCTGAAAATGCAACTAACCACTGAACAAGAAGAAGAGGTAGCTTTTTATGAAAGTGGGCTTTCTGCTCACGGATGTCTTGAACATTTAGATTCTTATACTAAGTCTTGCATAACAAGATACGGAAGATTTCTTGTACAAAAAGAAAGACAGAAAATTATAGAAGGATTTCAAGGATGTTGTTATACTTGCGAGCCTGTAGGCATTTTAAATCAAAATCTTTTTAATATCGTTGAGAGCTTTTACGACATTATTCAAAGCATACAATCTCATTCAAAATATGATTCTATTATAGAAAAAAACTCGCTTTTACATAATAAAATAACAAATTCGTTAAATCTCTATAAAGAATTTCAACACGTATGAGGTGGCAATATCTCGGTACAATTTTAACAGGAGTTGCTGCATTAATAACAGCAGGTGTTGGTCTTTACGATAAACTACATACAGTTAACGTCGAATTAAATAAAGTACTATATAAAAAAAACATTGCAGTAAAAAAAGAGTACTGTTTAGTTGACGATAAAGACGGATGGACGTACTTGAGAGAATCTCCTAATACATCCTCTCCTATTCTTGCTAAATTGCTTAACAACACAAATTTAGAAATTGTTGACAAATCCGGTAATTGGTTTAAAGTTCTAACAGAGAGCGGGAGAGAAGGTTACATTTTTAAAGACAGAGCAATACTCATACCCTATGAAAAATAAATACAACATAAAAGCAGAAGAAGTACATCCCGAAGATGCTATTTTTAAAGTAAAAACATTTATTAATGAGCTTCAGCGGGTTCAAGAATCTTATTTTCAGGAGTTGTCTAATTCTCTGAACTTAACACAAAACGGCGAAGATTGGCTTTTTGATTATATTTATAATGCTTCGGAAGAAGATAAGGTAGAGGATTTTGAACATTATTTGTCTTTATTTAAACAAAAATATATCAACTTAGTAAGGTAGCTAATTTTTTTAATTTTAGATAAATATTAATCTAAAATATGAAAAACGATTTAGAACAAATTATCGAAACAAAATACGGAAAAATTGTTTTTAAATTTCCCGTTTTGCGTTTCAGCGGATCTCCATATGATTGTCATGGGTTTGTTGTAGAAGATTTGTCCCAACAGCGCTTGTTGATCTTAACAAAAGATAATGTTCCTTTTATTTCCACTATAGAACAGCTTCAATCTAAACTTGCTGAATATACCAAAGTTAATTTTGACACTAAAAAAGCTTTAACTTTGTTAACTAACTACAAAATTTAACGAACTTTATTTTCGATAGTTCTTATTCTAGTCTCATGGTCATTAAGACTATTTTCATGTCGTTTGTCAGCTTCTGCGGAACTTTCCATGCGTATTAAAATCTGCTCAATTTTTTCTACTCTTGCAGTAATTTTTTCAGTATGCTTTTGAAATTCTTCCTTTGGAACAAATTGCGTTTGCAAGTATGCCAACAACAAAATTGCAGTTGGAGATAGATATTTCCAGTAAGAACTAATAATGTTTAAAAAGTCTCTGTTTACCATAAAAGTTTAACTTTTTTTTGCAAAAGGAGTTAAGCTGTCTGAAGCAGCAGAAGGACTAAAAAACGTTTCTTTATCTTGAATAATTTTATTCATTAATCCTTCAACACGTTCCAAACGTTGAAATAACAAACTTTGTGCTTTTTCGCTTTCTTCCTTAGTAATATATGTTGTTGATGCGGAAAGCAAAACAACAATAACAGCAACTGTAATTATACTATTAAAGACAGAAAAAAATGTTTCCCAACGTTTGATAGCCATATATTATTACTTAGTCTATTTTGCTTGGTTTTTTGTTGAATATGTATAGGTTTGCGGTAAGTAAAATTCATTATGAACACACGAAATGTTTGCGGAACAGAAGCCAAAATAACAAGCAATTTAATTCAACACACTATTTTGTTTTCTAATAATCGCCAAACAATCGGAAATGCAGGTCACGGAACCAATGCTTTTTTAATCTTTTGTGGAACGATTGAGGAGTTTGATAAAAATGAAACGCAAGTAAAAATCTTTAACATTAAGACAAAAACCTCATTTTGGCATGTTTTAGAAGATATTTGCATGGAAGAAGATTTTGGCGTTTTAACAGAGGAAGAAATAAATCAGATTTTAGCAGATGCAGAAAGACGACATGAAAATTGAAAAAATTATTCAACTGCTAAATAATAAAAGCACTACAGTTACTGATGTTATAAATTTTTTTCAACTTTCTATTGAAGAGTTTCAAGAAAAATCAATAAATATCAAAGCACAAGAACTAAGAGAACAATATAGTAATATTGACGTTAAAACGTTAGATTTAAACGAACAAGCTAACATTATGTTTGATCTCATTCAAAAAGAAACTGCTTTGTTTTTACAAGATCAATACACAACTATTACAGATACGATTTTAGATCTTATAAATGAACGCAAAGTAAATAAGCACGCAGCATTTAACTTTATTACTATATTATCTACAATTAAAGAGTTGCTTGACGAACAACAAGCAGCTAAAAGCTCAATTAAATTCTAAGACTTCTAGCAACGCCAGCTAAATTGTCCATTGCTATTGCTAGTTTTTGTTGTTGCCAAATTTCTAAATGTCCACCTGAAGCACAAAACGAAGCTACTTTGAATATAGATTCTCTTATAGAATTAAGATTATCTAAGGCCATTTCATCTTCCTCTTGCTCTTGTTCTTGTTCTTGTTCTTCTTTGTGTTCTAGAGTTTCAGGCTCATTTGTCAAATGTTGGATTTCAGATGGTTCCATTGAAGTCGCTTTTTCATCAGAAAGCGCTCCTTCTTCATTTTCATCTTCAATCATTTCTACGTCCACTCCTGGAGCAGGCTCAGTAACAGGGCCAGAGCTAACAATTGCTTCTTCTTCCTCTTCTCTAGAAGATGGAATGTTTTGAGGTTTTGGGGTAATTGCTTTAGAAAGAGTTAAATACGCTCTTTCTAATAAAATTTGATCTTTATCTAGCATAATGTTATTTATCTATTTTTGTTGTTTTTTAAAATATAGTCCATTTATTATTTAAATATGTTACTAGAGAATCTCGTTCTGAGCTAGAAACTGCATATTTTAGAACAACAATTTCAGCAATTTCTCCGACTAAGTCATAACTGACGGACCCCCATGTGCTTGATCCAATACTGTATTTTAATGCTCCAGTAATAGTTTGATTAGAAATGGTATTAACGCTTTGTGTGTTTCCTGTTGGTGCTGATGACGAATAGCATGAATATTCCGAATTTCCAGTGCCAAGTCTTCCTACAGCAGCATGTATACAATATACATCATTTCTTTGCTGCTTTATTGCAGATGTTGCTGTTGGGAATGCTGATAGCACAGGGTGAAATAAGAAATTGTCTGGAGAACTACTCCAACCAAGTTGCATTAATCGGTTATTGGTATTTACAGAACCAGAAACACCTGCAGCAAACAATAAGGTGTATGGATCTAACGAGGATCCATTTCTTTTTGCCACAATAAATATCGAATAGTTAGATAAATTTGAAATATCACCAGCAAGTTCTTGTCCTCCAACAAACCGTAAAGTATTAAGAGCATTAAGTCTTCCAGCTAAGATAGTTGGATTGCCAGAAGAAGTATCTAATGCGTGACGTTCATTTCTGCTTAAGTCACACCATTTTGTTACGGTTTGTCCGTTAAGAGAAGCAGTACCACTTGATCCATATGTTCCAATATTAGAATCAAACCACATTTCTATATTAGAAGTAGAAACAGGAAACGGAAGAGTTGGAATAGCGTTTCGGTTTAGAGGCGTCGAAGTTACTGTCAATGAAATAGTAGAATACTTTGTATTCAAATATTGAATAAATCTAACTGCAGGTGTTTGAAAAACATTATCCGCTGTTAACAATATAACGGAATCGTTTGTTAATCCTCCAAAGTTTATCCATTGTCCAGTAGTTTGATCGTACGTTTGCCATTGAATATAATGAGAAGTAAGAGGTACAGATACAGTTACATCAAACTTTATAGCACTCATTTCATAAATACTTGTTGCAACAATGCTGCCAGTAGAATTAATAACTATCGGGTATGAGTGTTCATAATTTATTAAATTATCTACATTAGAGTTGAATCCAGTTAATTCGCTAATGATTGTTGCTTTATCTGGAGGATTTGATTCGTAAAGTACATCATATATACCATAATTCGACAAGCCGAGTAGCTGTACCGCAAATCCACTTAATTCAGCAGTTAGTAATACATTTTCACCTATTATTGCAAATTCTTGTTCATTTTTTCCTATACCATTATATGAGGTTAGCTGATTAAACGTGCAATTGTATCCTGATGTTTCATAACTAAACGTCGCAGTATCAGAGGCATTAGGAATAGAAAGTATATATTGATTTAATAAATCGTCACGTATTGCATACCCAGACACTTCAACATTTAATGTGATTTGCTCGTTTAATGGAATTCCATATACGTCAGAAGAGTTATAAAGCGTAATATTTTCCAAATTACCAGACCAACCACTCAAAGCAACTACTACTTTAGTTGTATCTGTATTTATACTGTTTTCGACGTCAAAACTATTTAAATTAGTTAGTAGGCAGCTGTATCCAGACAAATCAACATTAATAGTTGAACGTTCTAATGAGTAAACCGAATTATAGTTTCCTCCAACGTTATTTAACCCTTCTAATGTGCATGCAAATCCAGACAACTCCCAGATATATCTACCAACATCTTTAATTGCTTTGCCTTTAAATCCGCCAAAGCTCATGCCTTCTACATTAGTTAGATAGGCACTATTTGAAAGGGTTAGGGTGACTGGTTCTATTGCTATTTTTCTGCACAAGTCTTCTCCTTTAGAGCCAGCTATAGTTTTGTCTACTAAAGACGGAAGT
>Ga0078894_10002016_pt1 | contig 15256 bp, 14 predicted proteins | sample LauGreSu1BDMLBSD_2_FD_67506 | JGI IMG/M metagenome (GOLD analysis project Ga0078894, IMG submission 67506) | Freshwater lake microbial communities from Lake Michigan, USA - Su13.BD.MLB.SD (version 4) (version 4) | ecosystem: Environmental > Aquatic > Freshwater > Lake | place: Lake Michigan... | reverse complement strand
TAGTAGTTGAGGAGCACCGCATCTTGCTCTTCGACAAAAATCACATCACCACCGGGGTGTTGAAACCGTTGAACTTTTGCCACACCCATAGCACTTGCTAGCTGATCACGAGCGCGACCCTCGGGCAATACGATATCGCGACTATAAGGTGCAGCACGCATAGACGCCGTGAATTTTTCCATCATGTAGAGGAGATCTTCCTCTGCCATGGCCTTGGTTGGCGTAGAGAGTAAAATAAGGGCAAGCAGAGAGACGGGACTGACTATTGCTGCAGCGTTGATGCTCGTCAGAACATCCTTTGCCAACTCCTCAACTACGGGTGGCATCCAGGTTGGCTTGACATTACTGTTTACAGCTTCATTTTCCCAACCCGGATGTTTATTGTTAAGATAGTCGGTTAGATATATGGGCTCAGCAATTCCGATATATGCCTTACCAAAGTTAGTTTTTAGTACACGCCTAGCTTTAATTAATTGCCCTGCAGATTCGGTTCGCTTCTTAGCGCCTCGCAACTCATGTTGATAGGTACGAACCTCGAAAACTTTATCGTACCCAACATAAATTGGCACAATTGCTATAGGGCGCTCAGAATTCCTCAGGTAGCTGTGGACAATCATCGCCAACATCCCAGTTTTCGCAGGCAGCAGTCGACCTGTGCGACTCCTGCCACCTTCAGTATAAAACTTGAGAGAATAGCCCCGGGTCAGGAGATAATGAACGTATTCGTTAAACACCACCGTGTATAGTCGGTTGCCGTTAAATGTGCGGCGTATGTAAAAAGCTCCTGCTCGCCGCAAGAACCCGCCGACAGGCCAAAAGTTTAAATTGATACCAGCAGCTGTGTGTGGGGGCGTGAGTCCCTGCTGGTAGAGTGAATAAGTTAAAAGCAGGTAGTCGAGATGACTCCTGTGAGCTGGTAGGTATACGAGCTCATGCGTTTGCTCGATAGACCTTAGTCTCTCGGCATGCCTGATATCAACACCATTGAACAAACGATTCCATAGCCAGGCAAAAAACAGATCCGACAGCCTAATGATGGCGTAACTCTGTTCACATGCTATTTCCATGATATAGCGTCGAGCGATGGCCTGAACCTTGGTGGCAGGCACCTTTCTCTTCCGCGCCTCGTCTTCTATGACCTCTTTGAGGGCCTTACTTTGGAGGAGAATTGCGGCTACGCTGTCACGGCTCGGTAAACTTGGGCCGAGCACAGTATTCCGTTGTCGACGAAAGTGAACTCGTAGCACTCGCCGCAGTTTCTTGGCCGTCTCTGCGACTCCAGCTTTTTCATCTACTAGAGCACGAAGTGATATAGGTGCCCCAAAGTTCACGAAGTTGCTCCGCCCCTGAGCAAATACGATAAACAACTTCTGCAGTATTCCAGCGTGTTCAGCATCAAAGAAAAGAAGGCGCATGATGGATCGCTCTTCACGCCCAGGATTACGCCCCCAAAACACGCCAACCGGAACGAGCTGAACTTCCAATGAAGGATTTTCTTCAGCCTTTTTTACAAGCTTAGCTAAGGGCGAAGGCGGTTCCTTGCCGCTTTCCCTGTCGACCTGAAGTAATCCCACTTTATTGAGGTATATGTATGAGGCAGATCCTGGCTTAGTAAGTTCGCCGTGATTTATCTCTGGCATCGGTAAGCCATGCTGCTGGCACAAATCCTGGAGAACCAGCAAATCAGACAGGGACCTAGAGGGTAGTACGTAACATACTGGGACTCCGGCCTTGAGGTCGAGTTCTTTAGCGGGAGACGACGGAGCTACCTTGGACTTCACCCAAAGGCTTTGGAGCTTTCGTAACCACCAAAGTGGAATAGCTGAAATGGACGATTGATTTCCCACGTTATTAATCCAGTTCCATATTATCTATGAGACGGGTCGAACCTAGTTTTACCGCCAATAATATTACTGCTGGCTCGTCTAAAACTGTCTCAAAGGGAGTGAGATCGCGGCGCTTCCTGATCTCAATATAGTCAATCAGTAGCTCGCGATGGGCTGCAATCTCCGTGTGGCAGATAGCAAGTAGCTTGGCGGACGATCTCTCGCCTTCGCGATATAGCTGACGCGTCGCCTGAAGTCCCCGGTGAATTGCTAATGCAATTGGTCTCTCCACCGCAGACAAGTAACGATTGCGGCTGCTCATAGCCAGTCCATCAGGATCTCTTAGCGTTTCACAACCGATTACATTAATCGCTAAGTTGAGGTCCTGAACCATCTCTTCAATAAGGCGCCACTGCTGGTAGTCCTTTTTTCCGAAAAATACGACATCTGGCTTCACCAGATTGAACAGCTTTAGCACCACGGTAAGAACACCCTCGAAATGATGAGGCCGTGAGACCCCCTCAAGTTGCAGGGCCATACCCTTTGCATGAACAAAAGTTTGGAAGCCCTCTGGGTACATGGTTGTATCATTGGGCAAAAAGACAGCATCGACTTGCTCGCTTGCTAGCAATTCGAGGTCAGCACTAATGGTGCGAGGATACTTAGAGAGATCTTCATGTGGAGCAAACTGTGTCGGATTGACGAAGATACTGACTATGACACGGTCAGCTTGAGCCCGCGCGGCCCTGACTAGACTAAGGTGCCCATCGTGCAATGCCCCCATGGTTGGAACAAAAGCAACCCTGTGCCCCTCTGCCGTCCAGGTATCTCGACGGGCCTGTAAATCTGCAATTGAGATAAGTGTTGACGGTAGCATCTCTCGTTCTCGTTGAAGTCTTCCAAATTACCCGACGATTGCTTGAAACAGTCCTGTATCACTACAGCAGCCGCTAGATTATGACAATCAGCGAAAGCCCCGTAAATACTGTCAGGGATCTGACGCCAAGCTGCGTTAAGTCCCCAAATACTAAAACCCAACGGCCCGCATAAGCTTTGAGCCGTTGGGATTCAGCGGGTAGTAAGTCAGGAGATCTTAAATCGCCCTCTTGGCAATTTGGCCCATCATAGGCCCGCACATTTCCAAGGGTACTGACGTACCCAATCCATCCCCGTAGAAGCTCAGGTCAAACTGACCCTCAAGCCCCATCCCACTATTCCCAGCGAGGTTTGCACCTTCAATAATGTCTTCGGAGCTTGAAATGGAAACTTTAGCGCGGTCGCCACCAAAACTTAAGGGCGCTGAAATATCAGCGCCCCGAAGTAATACTTATCCTTTAATTACATAGACTTAGATGATGGCGGCTGATTCTGGAAGCTGAGGCGACGAACCCGACCCTTATTGCCGAGGGCGCCAAGCGCTTTGCCGTTGAAGCTAATTTGAACTGCTGCTGCATCGTAGATGAGCATGTCGGCCTTCTTGCTGAATCCGAACTTGTAGGTATCAGGCTGAAGCTCTTTAGTTACCGGCGGTCCTTGATCCACGTCTAACCGAATCCGAACTGGCTCTGAGACAGCAATGACAAGTTGTTGTTGGCCGTCGGCAGTGATCCCAGGCGCCTGCTTAGGATCTTTTTCTTGAGCCTTAGCCGCAGTGGAACCCTCACCAGTGGCGGCCACCCTCTGCGTCTTAGATTTACTGGATTCCGTCTCAGTCGCGTCGGGTGTTGCGGATACCTTGGACTCCTCCCGAGAACTAATCTTGAACGACTCGGAAACATTTGAGGATTCATCTTTGATATCAGAGGCTTTCGAGGAGCCAGATGTTTCCGACGAGGCTGGTTCCTGAGCAGTTACTACAGTCACGCCAGAGGCGGATACCACATCTGTATTACCAAGACTGTTATCGACTGGTCTCAAGTCCAGTGGTTTCGCCTTGATAATACTCGCCGAGTTATGGGAGCTGAAATTGCGCCATGCATTCTGAACCAACGATCGACTAAACCCCAAATAGCCCACTGTGAGCACGGCAAGCACGGGTAATGCGACCTTAACTATCTCACCGCGTCTCATCAGGCTTGCCATATGGGAGACCACCGGCTGAAACCGATCGGCTAAATCCTTAGTTGGCTTGTTTTTGATCTGGACCTTTAACACCGAGGGAGCCGATGCCGCCTCCCATACTGCCGCAAACTCGCTTAGCCAAGGCTCCGGTTCCGCGCCAAAATTTTTGGCAATGTTTTGGACAAAACCGCGCCCAAATACCCGCCCGGGAAGGCGGTCCATGGCCCCAGCTTCGAGAGCCTCGATAAAGACTTGGCTAATCCGCGTTATCTCAGCCAAGGCCTCAATACTAACGCCATGTTGTTCGCGAAGGTCTCGAAGCCTCTGCCCAAACGCTCGTCGCTGCGAGGCCAGATCTGTCTCGGTCGTTGCTGTCGATTGCTGCTGCACGTCAAGGTCTGCACGCATGCCCTGTCCTTCCGTCGAAGCCTCGCGCTTAATTTCACTGCGGTCGGCAATTTCCGCTGGCTCGGCACATCTGCTAAACTTAAGTCAGTGCCTACTCTCCGCCTCGACCTCTCCGCCCAATCGATCACGAGGTTGCCTCATGTTTGGCCAGCAAAGTTTCAGACCGAGCCTCAAGTTCCAAATCAAAGTCACAATGATAAGCACCTTTTTCAGTCTAATCTCCGCACTGTCGGGGTGTCAAACAGGTGGCATACCGAAAGATGGCGAGAGCACGGTTATCGAGTCTCAACGTCAAATAGTCAGAGAGGCGCTGGACTCGGGTAAACCCGAGGCGGCATTGAGTAGCCTTCGGTACCTACTGCGGCAGTACCCTCAAGACCCAAGCATGCACAACCTCATGGGGCTAACGCAGCTATCACTGCGCAACAACCAGCGGGCTATCAAAGAGTTCCAGATTGCCTACAAACTGGATAAGCAAGTCGCTACAGGCCTCAATCTCAGTTCAGCACTAATTAGTTCTGGCGAGCTAAACCGCGCTATCAAACTGCTGAATCAACTAATTGTCGACGCCGAAAAACAAAACTATCCATACCGGGAACGGCTTTTTCATAATCTCGGCTACGCGCACACCAAGGACCGAAAGTTTTCTCAGGCCGAAACCTGGTACAAACGATCATTGGAGGAAAACCCTACTTTCTTCCTATCCCATCTCGAGCTCGCTCACATTTACGAGAATTCAAACCGTCAGTCTTTAGCCATTCAGGCTTACCAAAAAGCTATCGACTACTGCCTGATTTGCTTCGAACCAGTCCAGTCGCTCAGCAGCCTCTATGTGCGCACTGGACGCCCCATTGAGGCACAGAAGCTACTTATAAAATACGGCAAGATCGACGGCATCAATGCCGATGACAAGAATAGAGCTAAATCCCTCTATTCTCAGCTAAGTGCCAATGACGGCATCAATGCAACCAAGGGCTAATCAGACCTTGGCACTTGGCAAAGACGGGTGCCATGCGCTAACTTTTAGAAACCATCCTGAATAATTTACTAATTTACTAAAAAACCCAGGGGGCAACCAGTTGCAAACACCCGCTCACACTCGCTGGCTTCGCCCATGGATCCGTTTGTGTCTACTAACATCGATTGTGAACGCTCAATCGCTAAGGGCTGCGCCTGATGCCGCACCTAGCATCAAGCTTGATAATCGCTATCAACCATTGGAAACACTAGCTCGTGGCATGTTTTACCTGGAAACCATGTATGTCGACGAAGACAAGGTAAAACTTGGCGAGATGAGTACAAATGCTTTGCGCGGAATCATTGAAAAGCTCGACCCACATACAGTGTTGTTGCCCAAAAAAGCGTTTGAACAGCTCACCAGTGACACCCAAGGTAAATTTGGTGGTGTAGGGATTATTGTCTCCCAAGAAAATCAGAAGCTGATTGTCGTATCACCGATCGAGGATACTCCGGCTTTTACAGCAGGCATAAAAGCTGGTGACGAAATCGTAGCGGTAGACGGCAAGGAACTAGCTAAACTCAAAAACACCGACGCAGTTGAGTTCATGCGCGGTGAACCGGGGTCAGTCTTGCGCTTAACCATCCGCAGGGAGGGCGCCAAGGATCCTCTGAACTTTGAATTAACCCGAGAAATCATCAAAGTTAAATCAGTGCGCGGCGAAGCCTTAGCCGACGGCATTCACTATGCACGCATCTCTAGTTTTCAAGAAAATACTGGTGAAGAGCTTACCAATTTTCTTTCAAGCCACAAAAAATCGTTACGTGGCCTGGTGCTTGACCTTAGAGACAATCCCGGGGGGTTGCTCGATCAAGCAGTAAGAGTGTGCGATCTCTTTATCGACAGTGGGGTTATCGTCTCTACCGTAGGGCGCGATAGATCCCGAGTTGAACGAGAATTTGCTTCCAAGCGAGGCGCTCATATTGGTTTCCCCCTAGTAGTGCTTGTAAACGGTGGTTCGGCTAGCGCTTCCGAGATTGTTGCTGGCGCCCTTCAGGATCACGAACGAGCGGTAATCATGGGCACAACTACTTTTGGTAAAGGTTCGGTGCAGACTTTAGTCTCGTTGCCAGACGGTTCTGGCCTAAAGTTCACAGTTGCTCGCTACTACACCCCTAAAGACCGCTCGATTCAGGCCAAGGGTATAACGCCGGACATTCTCGTACCAGCGCGCGCCAGAAAAGATAAACTAGTGACCGCAGTCAATGACCCCAATAGCCAGCAGAAGCAACGCCGTGATAGCGACGATGATGCACGCAAAGAATCGGATTTAGAGGGCCACATCACGAGTAACGATTTAAGTGATCTCGCCAAGGAGTCGGATATTGCTGCACAGGTCAATAAATGGCCTGAAATGCTTCGCTCAGACCATCAACTAGTCACGGCGTTCACCTATCTCAAGAGTTGGACACGGTTCGAGCAACAAAGATCGTCAGCGCGACCCGACGAGAAGTTACCGCCCAAAGTTATCTTGGATGGATCCGATCAGCCCGCTTCACGCTAAAGGCGTCTTAACGGCTATGAAAAGTTTCATACGAGCGAAAAGCGACAGTCCAATGTTCATTAACCAAGCCGGTTAGGACATTGCGACGGCGTGACTGGCAAAAAATCAGATAATTTTGAAAAGCGCGCTCGTTGTCGAAGCATTTGATGATATTCTTACAGTGTCCGCAAACCATCATGGGGTTGTAGCGAACATGCTCCTGAATCGTCGCCATGCAGCATTCGGGAATATTGTTGGCGATAGTCAGCGCTGGCGAGACAACTTGGTCCTCGTCAGTACCGTGCTTTTGCGGTGTAGCGATTGCCCGTAGGCTATCGTCGACCATCGCGACTCCCTAAGAAAATTTTACTTGAAATCTATAATTTTAATTGTAGAGCCTATTTGGTGCTATTGCAAGTGGCAGTGAATTTAGCCTCTTGCGCGCGATAGCAGCATCCCAGTCAGTCTGTCGACTAAGACTGAGGCTGCTTCCGGCACTGTTGGTGCCTTTTGGACGCACTGAGCCATGGATGTAACTCCTCGATTTTGGATGCCGCAGGGGACAATTTTATCGAATAGCTCAAGACTATTGGAGACATTGAGTGCCAAGCCATGCAACGACGCCCGCTGTTTGATCCGAATACCTATGGCACAAATCTTTCGGCTATTAACCCAGACACCAGGGTTGATTGGGTCCGTTACCGCGGTAATTCCAAAATTTACCAAGGAGCTAATGACCGCCTGCTCGAGGAGCTCTACCCAGGTCCTGGGGGTCAAGTTAAACTCAGCCAGGCGGATAATGGGGTAAACGACAAGCTGTCCGGGCATATGAGCTGTGACTTCGCCACCACGATCGGTCTGAACTACATCTACGCCAAGATCTTTAAACTCAGATAAAGCCAGCTTCAGAAACCTGGGGTCGGCGTGTTTTCCTAATGTAAGGACTGCTGGATGCTGAACCACAATGATGGCTGGCGCAGCATGACTTGCAACGACCTCGTGATGCGTCGTTTCCTGCAACTTTAAGGCACTCAGGTAATCAACGGTGCCTACATTTATTATGCGAATATTACTCATGGGCTGGTCTGACATAAGAACTCCAGCGCCTCCAGGCGATCCAAAGCCCCCTGCGGTGATTCACCCCATGCGTAGGTACCATGTCCCCTTAGAACTACGACTCCATGGCTCAAATTATCCATGTGCTGCAAAGCTGCAACCATCTCCCCAAGGGTTATTGCCGGTGGGTTAGCGATAAGTGGGATATCGAGTGATTCGAGATGAGAGGCCGAGCCCAATGCTTTTTGAATCTCTGACCCTCGAAACTTTAATCCCAAATTACCGGAACTTCGTGCCACAGTGGCTGGTGAATGGGCGTGGACGACGACGCGCGCGTCATCTCTGAGTCTATAAATTGCCAGATGCACTGCCGCTTCCAGGGAGGCCCTTGGGGATGCCGGAGTGGCGCTATCACCCGTGTCTATGGAAACGGGTACAAAGTCATTCGGTCCGAGGCTAGCCTTACAAATGCTCGTGCGGCTTACCCAGCAAACCCCTCGTGACCCTCTCAACGAGAAATTACCAGAAGTGCCCGGACACCAGCCTCGGTCATAGCAACGTCGACCAATCGCCGCTAGCTCGCGCAACAGGACGCCCTCTAAAGAGGTCGGATATGGAAAGGGATTCTTCGGCTCATTCACGATGTGATCACGGTCCCGCAGTAAATAAACTGGGATCACCGGCTCCAAGTCGTAAAATTTCTGGATGACCCGAGGTGAGGTCAATGATGGTCGACTCATGTCCAGGCAGCTCTGCCCCAAGATCTAGCACTAGGTCAATAGCATGCCCGTATGTCTCAAAAACCTCGTAACCGAAGCGCGGTGATTGGGGCTCTGAGCTAATTGCGGACTTCAGCTTGATTGCAGGAATAGAGGTGGTCGCAATAGGCTGACCGAACCGCTCCACAATTGTGCGCAGTAGATTGCTCGTTGGTATGCGAATGCCAACTACTCGGCGTTTGTCTTTTAATTGCCGCGGAAGTTGCTTAGTAGCATTTAGCAGTACGGTGAAAGGACCTGGCCACGCTTTACGAAGTAGGCGATAGGCTGCATTATCTATAACGGCGTATTCCGCCGCCATGGAGATAGAGCTGCATAAAAGGCTAAATGGCAACTCGCGGGGATGAGTCGGCTTTAGCATGTAAATTCTATCGAGTGCCTTTGCACTTGCTGCGTCACAACCAAATGCCCAATTTAGGTCATTTGGATAGGCAAGTACGCCCGAGTCCGCCAGGACACGAACAGCCCTGCTGATATCACGCTCAGCTGGTGGGTCATCGTAAGTGTAGAGATGCATCCCCATGGATCACAACTTTTGATTTCTGATTAAGCTGAAAAATTCGTTCCTGGTCTCAAGCTTCTGGAAGGATCCCCTCATGGAACTCGTCAATGTGAACGAGTTCTGTTTAGTGACCCCTCTCATCATCATACACAAATGATAGGCTTCCACCACTACACCGACGCCCAATGGCTTGAGATATTGCTCAATCGCCTCGGAAATCTGGTGAGTTAGGCGCTCCTGAACCTGCAGCCGGCGGGAGAATATGTCCACGACCCGCGGTAGTTTAGAGAGACCAACCACCTTGTCCCTTGGAATGTAGCCGACATGGCAGCGTCCATAAAATGGCAGCATGTGATGCTCGCACATGCTGTAGATTTCAATATCACGCACCACCACCATATCCTGGTAATCAACGTCGAAAAGAGCGCCCGTCAGAACGCTCTCGACATCCTCTTTATATCCGGATGTCAGGAACTGTAACGAATCGATCACTCGAGTTGGAGTCTTGAGCAAACCGTCACGCTCTGGATCTTCCCCTAGAGAAGTCAAAAGCTCTTTAAGTTTTTCACAGTGGTACTGGTAGCTAGCCTGTTCCATAATGCCACCCTATCTGGATCGTAGACGACCCTTTATAGGTGCCCAAGCCATTGATGGCAAGATTCATTAACCACATGCCGCTGCAAGGGAAATTAAATGCGTCTTGTACTGCAACGGGTCAGCGAGGCAAGTGTTCAGGTTGACGCTGAGATTATTGGCAAGATCGGCCAAGGCTGGTTGGTCCTCATCGGAGTCCATGCCGACGACGATATGGCTGCTATTAGCCATATGCTTGATAAGCTGCTGAATCTTCGAGCCTTCAATGACGCCGATGGCAAGATGAACCTGAGTGTGCGGGACATCCAAGGGGAGTTACTACTAGTCAGTCAATTCACCCTGTATGCTGACTGTCGCAAGGGCAGACGGCCGAGCTTCGCCCAGGCAGCTCGCCCAGAGCACGCAAGTAGGGTTTACACGGACTTCGTCCATGCAGCAAAACAGTCCGGTCTCAGGGTTGCCACTGGGCAATTTGGCGCCGATATGAAGGTCGACCTTCGGAACGATGGTCCTGTCACCCTCATACTCAGCTACCCTGCACTTGATCTCTAGCCCTTTTGGCTGGCCAGATCGCTGTCTATGTTGGCGTCCTCTTCGATTCCAATCTTCTGGTAGAAGAGTTCGTCTATGGTCTTTTTGATCAAGATCCAAAGAAGCTCGCGGTCGTTGCATCGCGCAAAGACCCCAATGGGAATTTGAAATCCACCTTTATCCTTGCGCCCGCCACCGTAGTATTTACCGCCCTCATCGGCACCGAAAACATCCTTTAACCACTTGTCAGGGTCAAGGGTGTGAGACTTGGTCCGTAGGGAACCATCAATAAATTGGTTGCCAACCACCCCGTATACAACAACGGTATCTATACCCTCTCGATGTAGTAGATAGTCGGCACACTGTCCGATGCCATCACGGTCTTCGTCCCGCACGAAGCCAACCCCAGAGAACATGAAAGTGCCACGGATATCCTTCCTCTGAAGGGCGATCTGCGTCAGATCCATCGTCTTAGCCGGGATCGATTGGTGCGAAATCAATGACAGCAAATCTTTATCCACAAACTGAGCGAAGTACTCGCTGGCCCGGTAATCGATGGGCTGTGCGTTAACAAAGTTATCGGTATCGCTGCGAATACCGTGCATAAGTGCAGTTGCAATTCGACTCTCCTCCACGGAATTACCGCGGAAATTGATGGGCCCTTCAATCAGGTACTCACCGTATATGCCAGAGGTAGAGCCGGACGACTCCCGAATGTCCACAAACTCGCCCTCTACAGTACCCAGGGCCTTGTGGTGATCGACAAAGGCCAGGAGCTTACAGTCTGGCGGCAGTTTGATCGGTAAATCGGGGTTTTGTGAGTCGTTTACAGCAAAATAGTCGAATCCAGACACGTCAAAATTATTTTCGTATTCAATCATGTCGAGATCGAGCTTTTTGACTAAGGCTCTGTTTTCATGGTGAGAAATAGCTTCAAAATGGATGATCGTGGTGTTGATGTCGTAGTGACGGGCTAGCCACTGCAGACACAGCGATGTTCCGATGTTATCAGGGTCTGGGTAGCCTTTAATGCAGATCAGAAGCTTTTTGCCCCGTGCTTTAGCTAAGGCATGATGCAACCGGTAAGCCGGTGTGTTTTGTATGTCGAATTCCTCACCCGTATCGCCGTTCGGTGTTATTAGCGGTTGCTTAACTTGCATCGGAGGGGCGGATTGAGGTGTCCTGGTCATGCCACGAAGCGGAGCGCTAGGAGCTGGATTAGGCCGGACCGCTGGTGACGATGCGGTGGCCTTGACCGAGGCTTTCACCGTCGGACTCATTGGCTTGGATTTATCGTCGTTCTTAGACTTCAATTCTGTGTCACCCCGTGAAGGAATTGGATGCCCCGACTCCCACTTAGGATGTCGGTCGATTCGACGCCTAACCTTAATTTTACCATATCTAGGTCGAGTGGCCATTTCTTGGCAGCCTCTCAAAGTACCGCTCTAAGCACCCCAATTACCGAAAGATGAGGATAATGGCCCGCAGTAATAGGCTTACTGCCCCTACGAGTACTGTGATTGTCCCCATCTGCAGGCCAATGCGCACCCAGACCTGGCCTCGGCCCCCTAAAAGCGCCTCAATCAGCCATAAATTCCCCAGTATTATCAAAATAATGAAACCGATTGCGGAAATACGTGAAGGAAGCGACTGCCGCCAATGGCGGCCGGGAGCCGGAGAAATCACCCCGCCGTCACTGTGCTCAAATACCTGTGACGCCACTGCGCCACTTGAGATGCGCTTATCGTAATCCATTTGCCTCGCCCGAGATCGGGTGTATCTGCAAAAAACTGCTCTGGCGGCAGCTCCTCTGCCATAAGTTGCCAAAGCCGCACACTTCCCTGGTGACCTATCACGCCTATATCAGACTCGTCATCCTGATAAGAGAGGATGTCCAGGGCAAGGGCTGAAACCCTGTCACACATGTCGCGAAAGGATTCTCCCTCTGGAAAATAAAGCCGCATGGGATCCGTCAGAGCATGCTCATACTGCCTTTGAAATTCGTCAGGCAGCTCCTCCCAAGTCAGGTTCTCGTAGATCCCAAAATTAATCTCCCGCAATTTGTCCGCAATCCTAAGAACTGGGACTTGTGTGCCGGCAGTTAAAATCTCGAAAGTCTCGACAGCTCGCCGACGATCAGAGACATACCAAATAGCTGGTAACTTGCGCGCCTCACTGGTCAATTCCACCCGACGCGCCAGCACTTGGGATCGCCCCTCAACTGATAGCGGCGGGTCGGTCCAGCCACAAAACCGGTCGGAAGGCCCCCTGGTCGATCGCCCGCTCATGATTGTGAAACAAAGGCGACTGCTAGTCGGTCTCATTTTTAAATATCCCCGTCAAGATGCTGGGCCCTGAACTTGTGGCCTATCACCGCTTCCATCAGACGATTGACTACAATGCGCTTTTGCCAGAAAATTTCAATAACTTTGCGAAACAATGAGGATTTATCATGGGACCGAACTTAGCCAAGTTGGCTCTACTTGCCTGCACTTTGGTGCTACCAGAATTGGCCTTTAGCGCTACCTTCAAGGTAGGTGAAAAACCAGAGACCGTGGCCTTCAGTGGCGAAGTAGGAGCCCGGGTCGATGGCACACCGTGGTCCACGGAGGCGATCAAGGATCGCCTGTGGTTGATGTTTTATGTAGCGCCCAGTCGTCGAGACGACAACGAAGCCCTTAAGGAGGCCCTTAAGGCTGAGAACTTCCCCGAAGATAAGCTTGGTAGCATTGCCATCATCAATATGGCGAGCACATGGGTACCTAATGTGATCCTAGAGTCTGCTCTTAAGAAAAATCAGGAGCGTTATCCGAGAACCACTTACGTCAAAGACTTACAAAAGACCCTCGTCAGTAAGTGGCAGCTTAAGGACGACAGTTTCGAAGTTCTGCTGTTTGACCGTAGTGGCAAAGTGCTCCTCTATCGCAGTGGCGACTTCAGCCCTGATCAGATCAAAGAGACCATTGATCTGATCAGACGCAATCTCTGACCACGGGGCCCAATTATTTGCCGGTGATCAACGATTTGGTTCCACCGGCAAAGCGGCCAAGAACTCGAAACAGCGCGGTCGAAAGCTCAAGCATCGCCACCATGACCACACCCAGTAAGGTCCACAATCCCACAACCGGCAGTAGGGCTATGCCGATGACGGTAAGCTTCGGGTCGCGACCGGTGATATCGTTCCGTCGCCACTTGGCAAAACCGCTCTCACGCTCGATGCGGTGCTCTTGATCGCGCGACTTTTCCCGCTTAAATTTCAATTCATCATTGGTGACAATAACTTGCGACAATTGCGCCTCCTAAGGCCGAGCTCGGTATCAGCTTAAATACTATCCGCTACAGCGATTTTGACAAGGCGATAGATTCAACGCCTAGTTCATCCTCTCGATCCTCAAAAGACCGTTCTTATCAATGACCAGGCGATAATACTCTAGGCCCTGGTGCGACCGCTCACCTTTTTCGGTTAGGCGCCAGTAACTCAAAATCATATCGAGATAGTAAACTTTAGGAAATCGAACAGCCTCGACATCGCCGTCCTCGGTGACCAAGTCGACCATCCGTCTTGGCTCGCCAAGCTTTGAGAGACACGCGTCAATATTCAATCGTGAGATATCGTGAACGGCCCTGAGAGGATAGCGACCCAGGATCATTAGCTTTCCACTCAGCTTGATCGATTTCGAATAATGCAAAATTCGCGTGATCCCGCCAGCACCATAAACTTCTGACTCAGGCGTATTGTCCCTCAACTCGACGATTCTAGATGGTAGGTCCTCGGGCTTGATAAATCTGGCGACCTCTTTGACATCGCCAACCGGAGTCGGTTTGCCAAACCGATTTTTGTAGTAAATGCGCTCGCTATGATCTGGAACCCGCCTAAAAACCCCACCACCAAAATAACTTCGACCGACTTCCTTAATTCGGTCCTTGATCACATAGGCAAGAATACCAGCTGAGAGAAACACCAAGCCTGAAAGTCCAATTCCGTCTGCTAGGTCCTTCTCTTGTGCTATTCGCAAGATGATCATGAATTGGGCCACCAATGCCCAAGTTGCAGCCAATCCCGCGGCTATCATGGCTCCCAATTGTCTCTGAACGGCAAATAAAGGCACCGTCCTTATCTCTAAGAAGAGCACTTCCCAAATGTGCCTCTTAAGCTCACCTCGTCGATGGATAAATCGCTCCTTGTCGGCGTTAGTGCTAGTAGGACTTGGCATCATGAAGCCTGAATCTCGAGCTCTTGCATCATGAGCCGCAAGTACTGCCATGATGGATTCTTTCAGCTCATCGATGGCAGGAGATGAAAACCTTACGCTCAACCTCTGACAAAACTGTAAAAGGTAAGATGCTCCGTCTCGCAAGCGATAGTAACAGTACTCTTCGACAATTTGCATTTCATCAAGCAACGGTCGCACACTACCGACCGAAAGAGTCTTAGCAACATCGCGCAATCCCCAGAACTCACGTAGTGTCTGGTCAGCCCGATCAATCATCCGATTTATTTTTAGGCAAACGCTTGCAAGCTCTTCCGGCTTGGCGGAATCGCCGAGTGCCAGTAGCTTTTTAACACGCTTGCGATTACGGTCGATGCTCCGAAAATAGGTCCCAATATAGGCACAGGCAAATAGCCTGACTTCGTCAATAGCATTCTGAATTGGCTCAAGTTCACGCCCGGTTTCCGAGGCATCTAAATATTCGCGCAGGAAGAGTAACGGGGAAGCTTCGTTGTCCTTCCCCCCCACCATAGTCTTGAAACCCATCTTAGGTTCACGGAATCGAAGCATCGGCCGCACGTCAGCGTAGAAACGCTCTTTAGGATAGGTATGCTCATTGATTCCGAATTGACGGGGATAGAACAAGTAGGTGTCGACCTGGTAGCCTACAGATCCCGGAGCCTTATTGTGTCGCCACTGTGGGAGAGGTGAAGCAACGGATGAAGAATCGACTCGAACTGTTCGTCTTGTAATTTCAGAATTCGGAGCCTTCCGCCTAGTCTTATTG
>Ga0078894_10002015_pt1 | contig 15270 bp, 15 predicted proteins | sample LauGreSu1BDMLBSD_2_FD_67506 | JGI IMG/M metagenome (GOLD analysis project Ga0078894, IMG submission 67506) | Freshwater lake microbial communities from Lake Michigan, USA - Su13.BD.MLB.SD (version 4) (version 4) | ecosystem: Environmental > Aquatic > Freshwater > Lake | place: Lake Michigan... | reverse complement strand
CTATCATATACATATAAAGGAAATACGATTTCTTGAATGCCTGGATATTTATTTCTCAGGAACATCAATTCTTTAATAATATTGATACTATAATCTTTACTATAATGATTTACATTGCCTTTATTTAAATCGCTGTCAAATTGTTTTCGTAATTGATAAGAAAAGGTATAATTGATGATATCAACTGGTGTTTGTTGTATTTTAATTTCTTTATCAGCCTCTCTATCACAAAAGTCTCGAATTTTATCAGTTTTTTCTAGAGTACATTTTTCATTAATTATATATTTCCTTAAACTCGTAGTTAAATATTTAATGATTTCTTCAGCTTTCATTAAATCCGGCAAACTCTTATTATTATTATCAGTTCCTAAAACACCGCATTTATATCTGAAAGTCTGGGCTAAACATTTATTAGGAAGGAATGGAGACATTTTTATAGCTACATTATCATTATCGGCATCATTACTTGCGAGAGAAGGAAGAAGTGTGTTGAAGTCTTCACCACCTGATTCACTTAAACAACCACCTTCATTACATAAATATAACAAATCGTCACTATATCTAAAATTTGTATTATCGGCTTCTTTCATTTTATTCATAGCATAATCAATGACTTCGGGAGTTAAAGATTTACTTTTTTGCAATTTAGCTCTTTCTTTTGCTTCGTTAAAGGTATTGACATCAGGTAAGCCATTAAATTCAGTATCTAATAAAACTTTAGTGAAAAACGATGAACTATTGATAATATCTTTAAAATTAGTTATATATTTATAATCAGCCGTCATAAAAGGAAAATAAATAATAACTTTGAGACGATTATTTACGAATGTGTAAGAATTCATAGGCATCGTCATGTATTTCTTATTCAAATCAGGATTTTTCATTTTATTCAAATAAGAATTCATAAAATCTTTAATGGCTAGTGAATAATTATTATTAGGAAAATTAACTTCTATTTTCTTTAAATTGGGGTCATCAAAAATACTACCATTATATTCTAAAGTTCGGGCAAATGCAACATAAATAGGATTTAGAATTTTAGCAGGGGCAATACTACTGACTTTATTATAAACTTCTTGAATTTTAATTTCAATATCATTTTCTAAATTGTTTAACGTCGAAACGAACGTTTCTGATAATGTTGATTTGGGAATATGATAATTTGCATCATAACTTTCTTGAGTAAAAAATATACATCTAACATGTTTTAAACGATTGAATGTTAAAGGGGTTTTGCGTATTTTATTATATTTAGGATTGCTACATTCAAAAGGCCTATTTTCAATTCTTGAACTTCCTCCGCCCATTTTTATATATTATTATAAATATACATTAATAATATTAGACTTATTATAACACCCGAATAAATATATGTCATGGTTGAATTTAAGTTTAATAATATGGCCTGTAATAAGATTATTATAAAAATAAATAAAATCCATAAATAATTAAAAATAATATTTTTGAAGTTTTTAATTATTCTATCAAATCTATTTTGATAATTTGCTGTAAATGCTAATGGCTGATATAAAGATTTCAATTTGGTATAATATTTATCATTAAAATATTTAAGGAGTTGTTGATGTTGTATAGGAAATTTTTCACTTAATAATTTTAAATCGATTATAAAACCTTCAGAAGTTTGAGAAATGAATTGCATAGATTTATTTAAAAATTTGAATTGTTTAAAATCGTCTATATATAATTTCGTAATATAATTATTGGTATCTGGGTTTATTTCGAGATATTGTAAGATGTCATATGAACTATTCAAAAATAATATAGCATCTTCTCCATATAAATTATTAATATTATTGATGGACGATAATAACTGTTCTTTGAATAATATATTTACATAATCAGAATTATAATAATTTTCTTTAAAAATTAAATTAGCGGTTTTATAGAAATTAATATAATTAGTAATCAACGGATGTATTTGAATTATTTTTAAGGATTTTATTAATCGATAGCTAACGATTAACAAACCTATATATAAAAATACACATATTATAATGGTAACATTCATAATTTTATAACTCAATATAAATAAGAATACGAATAATAGTATTGGTATTATATATAAAAGAGGCATAATAATAATCAAATAATTATTATAAAAATCGTTGAAATAATTTGTGAAAAACCCTGATATATTAAATCGTGATTTATAATGTTCTTGCATTCTAAATTATAAAAAAAAAATAATTTTTTACGATAATCTTTTACAACCTCTTTCTAATTGATAAAAATAGTCTATATCATATAAAATTTTTATTAGCCATATTATAACCGTAAATATTAATAGTAAAGTTACCAAATATAAACTTAATAACAACATCTTTTTATATTTTAAAAATATTATAAAAATATGTTATGACAGATATATATCTTGATGAGAGGTTATATATAAAACTTGGGAACATCTTATCCTCTTCTGTTGTTTGTATAAAACTCATAATTATATAAGTGCAGAAAGCATTAAAAATGAATATTCCGATAATATAAATACAACATATTAAGAATGGGAAAAAGGTGCCTGTATATTTAATTATCGATTTATTGACATTGCCTATAATTTGAGCGACTTTTTCATTTACTTTTTGGAAGGCTCCCAATTTATCTGCGGGTATTTGGCTATAAAATGGCAAGGCTTCGTGATATAATTTAATCAATTTTCTTTCATTCGAATCTAAAAACGAAATAAGAGTTTTATCTGATTTTTCTTCGGACAATTTAAAATATTTTCTCAATTCCTCTTTTACAACATCATTCATATATACATACTCATCAAAATACATATATAAATCATACATCAACAGATATTTAGACAAATTAGTAGAAGGTTGTTCAATGTCTAGAACCATTTTACTGAACATATTATCAATTTCTGCTCGTTTTGTGCTATCTGCCATAAGGTCAAAGAAATCATTATCATATTCTTTATTTATTGGCGATAGATTTAAAGCGATTACATTATCAATATTGACTTCATAATTATTGATATCTTTGAATTTATTGAAAGAAAGATTTCTGAATAAAAATTTATATATCAAAAGATGTATTAAACTACAGCTAAAAACTATACCTACAATTGTCAATAATTGGAATTTAGGGTCAATATCTTTCAATCCGCCATTTAATACGTGTGTATATTGATAAATATTAACAAAAATCATTGCTAAAATAAATAATATGACATAAAACAACAAAATATAAATAATATAAATAGTCGTATTAAAAACACTCAATGATGTGAGTTGTTCATTTAGAATGTTGAATATATCATATTTAAAATTGTTTTTGGTGCATTTGATTATTTCTTTTGCTGAATAGCTAATACTTTGATTATTAGTTATTACTGAATTATAAAATAACGCAACAATACTTGATAATAATTTTATACACAAATTAATAACATTAATAAAAGATATAATTAATGTTATTAATGTTAAGAATATGCAAATAACAACTAATATCATAATTAGCATTTTACATATATCAGCAATTCGTTTAAATTCAATAACAGTCTTTTTAGTGTTTATGATATTTGCTTCATCTATTTTATCTATAATTTGCTCATTTGCTTGATTTTTTAATTTTTTTATATAATCATATGTTTTTTGTATTTCTTCTTGTATTTGGTCATCTTTTTCATCTGAATATAATGTATGTAATGTTGTTTCTATTTCATCATAAATTTTTTGTTGTTCTATATTTATTGCATATCCATTTTTTTTAGCGTCAATAACTTTTTTAACTTCTTCTATTATTTGTAGTAGTTCTTTATTTTTAATAATAGGTTTTTTAAGTATCTCTGGAAATTGAGATATTTCATCTTCATTTTTTAAACGTTCTCCTTCTACTTTAGCATTATTAACCGATGTTACTATAGCTTGTTTAATACGCTTAAATACTGAAGGATTATTATCCTGTCCTTCAGCTACTGCAGGTGGCTGAACTGGTTTTAGGTTACCTTTTCCAAATATATTCATAAGGCTAAATGTATTATTAGATATTGGTGCTTGTATTTCATTTGCTCGTTGTTCATCTGCTTGGGTTTTTTTACGTCCAAATAATCGGTTCATTGTTATTATTCTATCTTCTTTAATTTGTAAATATTTATTTTTTAAAATAATATTTAAAGAAATAGTAAATTATGACACACAAAATTATTATACCGTTTAATAAGTAATAATCATATAATGATATCATTTTATATTTACAGATGTTATATATATCGACAATCAATTCTTGTATAATAGAATTATTATTATAAAAATCATTATAGACGTAATTATAGATGTCTTTATTGTTATTGAATGCTTTTTTCATTTTGGGCATTTCATAATTTAGGGTATTAACAGAATTGAAAATAAGTGAATCGTAATTTAATGATAATATTGGATTTATACGGCTAATATATGAACCTAAGTTATATGTTGAAAATAGGTCTTTAGCATCATCCAATAAATTATTATCAACATAATATCGAATTAAAATGAAGGTATAAAAAGCAGAACTCAATTTATCTTTATACAAGACACCGTTCTTATCTTTCATTGTCTTAAATTTTTCTAATGTAATAGCATTGTCCGTATTATAGGCTTCATTAATAACACTAGATATATATATAAATAATTTGTTATGATTGAAATTATATTTTATATCATTACATTTACCTTCTTGAAAGTAATCATCGAATTTATTCTTCTTTTCGCTATAATTGCATATTTTATTTTTATTTATGAATTCTTTATTGATGTTCTTATAAATGACATCTTTTAAATTATGGGTTCTCCGTGATAATAAATTCAAGAACGTATAATTATAAATAAAATAAACAATTCCCAAAACCAACATTACCAATAAAACAGGCAATAATAAATTAAATTCCTTATATACATCATCAATTTCTAATTTATACTGAAATCTATAGGCAATATATAATATTATTACGATAAATAATAAATACATAATCAAATCTATATTTAAAGAAAAATTTTCGGTGAAATAAATAATATTTTCGATTTGTTTGAATTCTAGGACGTCTCTTAGTCGTATTTGGTCTTTAACTAATAGACCTATTTTATATGCCAAAGTTCTATAATTTTTTTGGAATGTATCATATAAAATCCATATTATTAATAATAAAAATACAGTAAACAATACATAATAATAGATTTTATTAATTAATTCGCAATTATCGGGGGTTTCCTGATTGTCGGGAGTTGCTTTTATGTCTAGAAGATGTATCATATTAAGAACAAAATCACGTTTTTCACCAAAATATTTATAAAAATAAATATCAACAAGTGGTTTAATATACTCGTATAATGCTTTTAAATTCATTTAATAATATCTATTTTATAAAGATTTAATTATCCATAAAAATATAAATATTAGTAATGGATAACTTAAACGAACGATAAATTCTTGTATTGGTGATAGAATATTATCTGTCAAATAAGTATTTATATAATGACTGCCTAATTTTTCAATTGATATACCTAATACAACTACAAATGCTAATAATATTAATTTAAATACATCATTTCGAGATAACATCATTCTATCCCAAAACGAATATTGAGGAACTGTCTGATATTGTTGAGGCGGTTTTCTAATCGGAGGCGGTGCTTGTTGTTGATAATAAATTGGTACTTGCTGAGGTGGTTGAAGTTGGGGAGGTTGTGGTGGAGGTGGTGGCGGTTGTTGTTGCTGCTGCTGTTGTGGCGGTTGTTCGGAATGATAATCCATAGCAGAATTATCATCTAAATCACTGTTTCCGCCATTAAATGAATAAGCTATATTTAATTCAGTCATTTGTATATATCTATAATAAAGAATTAATATTTTTTTTAAAATCTTATAATAAATACAGAAAGAGAACTTTTAAATGGGCTATTATGATAATATATTAAATTTAATATCTTTAGTATTAGCATTATCTATATTATTCATTATTTTATTCGGATGTCAATTTCATAAATATAGATATGTAGAAAAATTCACTGATGCCGATACAACAACTGCAACTCCAGAAGCAGCAGCTACAACAACTCCAGCAACTACAACTCCAGCCACAACAACGCCAGCAGCTACAACAGCAAATGAAGATGCAGAAAAAACAAAAGGAACAGTCAAATCTTTAAAAGCTTTTGATGCAAAGATATTAAAACAATTGAACGATGGTGAATTAACAGACGCGGATATGCAAAAAATGATAGATGATGGAACTTTTACGCGAGAAAATTTAGATAATATTCTTAAATACATTCAAGAATTAAAGAAGAATATGGTTTAAAGCCCATAATTATATTTTTGTTCCATTTTTCTATAGATATCAATATTATCTCTTGAAAAATTTTCATTTAAATTATCGACTAAGTCGTCTTCATCTTCATCATTTTCATTAATTATTTCCTGTTCATCATTTGTATATTTATAATTATTAAAATTATTGGTATAATTAGGATTTAATATTGAATTGAAATTTAGATGTTTGAATTTGGGTTCATAATAATAAACAGCCAATGTTATATTATGATTTACTCCTTTAAAATCATATAAATTTCTATCAGCCGTTTCGAATTTTAATGTTAATTTAGATAATTTCCCAATAGGATGAAATTCTCTAATTGGAATTTTTGTGATATATAATTTTTCATCATTAAAACCTAAACTATTCGTACGAAATTTAGCTATACCTAAATTATTATTAGTATAAGCCATAGACCCAAAAGCGTGTTCTTCGATTTCGGGTGACCTCATAATTATATATTTTTCACCTGTAAAACAAACCATACCAGGTCCAATAATTCTATTTCGCATTTTTGGAGTATAATAATTATCGTCATAAAAACTCGCATACAATCGCATAGATTGCATTATATTGCTATATTTAATTTCATTAGCATCATTCGTATCAATCGGTTTTTTAACTGTTAATTTATTGTAATAAGAATATTTAACATTATGGTCTTCTTTTTTTATTAGCATATTGAAACCTAAAGTTTCCGCCAATGTGCTATCATACATATTAAAAACGAATGGGTGAGTACATGTAAATTGAATGGTATCTGTTAATTCAGTAGGGTCAGTTAATCCAGCCGCTTTTAATTCTACATTACTGTCGTTTATAGAATTTTTAATTTCGTCATTAAAATGAATTACAAATGTCGGCAATGAATAATCCGCATAAGACATATTAAAAACCTTGAACTTACCGTTATAAGTAGGGTCATAATTGACAGCATCGACATCAATTTCATTATTTATAAAATCATCTAAAGTTGTTGTCGTATCTGTATGAATATAATAATAAAGAGTGTTATTATATTTATCGATTGAATACATTGTTCTAGGAATACTAGTGTCAATAATATCAAAACCTATAACATTTTTAAAAGGAACATTGAAATTAACGACATAATTACTAGGGTCAGGATATAATTCGAAATCTCTGTTTTTACTGTCAATAAGAATAACTATAGTTTGTTTGATACTATTTTCACGCAAATAATTTATATCTTCTATTGACATTATTTATCTTTAATAATTATATTTTATATTAATATAAAATATGCATATTTATAGTGAATATTTTTTAGGATTATTGACACAAATCAAATTGTTTCATTGGTCTGTTAAGACTTATTCGGCCCATGTAGCTTTAGATAAATTACATTCAGCTTTATCCGACAATATTGACAAATTCATAGAAGCCTATATCGGTAAATATAAACTACAACCTATACCAGTTTTTACAATCAATACAACGGCTACTAGCAATTGTCAAAATATTATCGAATATCTCCAAGCACAACACGATAATATTAAAAAAATAAGAACAGGTGTAAATAAAGCTTCCGAATTACAGAACATAATCGACGAAATGTTGGCTAATATAGACCAATCAATTTATTTATTAAATTTAAATTAGTTATCACTATTTACCATAAAACACAATGAATTGTCTGGACGTCTTTTAGTAGGATTTGATTTTACTTGAGGTAATGAATTTGAATATTTTATTAAAAAATCTGTTATTTTTGTATCGTCATAAGGAAACGTATATATTTTTTGAAATTCTTGTAAATTATACATTATGATAGTTTTGAAAATTATATAACAATAGGCATTTGTATTATCAAACCATACACCATTATTTTTTTTCTGTAATTCAAATAATTGATATGATTTATATAATGAATATTTTAATTCTTCTTTGAATAATTCATAAAAATCTTTATTTGTTTCTTCGCTTATCTGTTGTAAAAACATTATTGTGGCCCAAAATTCAACAATTGTCTCATTCGGGTCTATGTCAGATTTTATATTAAAATGTTGTTGTAATCTCTTAATGTTTATACTGCTAAAAGAATTATTAATTTTTGAAATATGATGAATATATTCATGAAATATAACTTTTCCGAATTCTTCTTTTCTTAATATGTATATTTTTTTATCTATAGGAATAAGTCTATTAATATTTTTAAATGTAAAACCACTATTGATATTAAACCTCGATAAAGGTAATTTAGGAGTTTTATCAAATTCTTTTTTATATGGCGACAAACTAATATAAACATCAATCTTAGCATTATTTGAAAATTTATGAATTCTATTCAGATTTTTAATAATTATTTCTTTATTGTCATCATTGCCATTTACCAAGACATAAAAATTAATGTTGCCTTTGGTGTATTTAATGATTTTGTTTAATGACCGTAGATAGGTAATGAACCAACTGCCGATATACTCGCTCATTTCATGTTTAATTGTCTCAATCATCTATTATATTATTAAAAAATTGTTTTAATTCTTTGATAATACAATTTAAATATTTATCGTCTTTTAGTTTATTGGCGATTTGTAATAAGGTTGATGATTTGATTTGATAATCTAACGCGATATTTATATCATTTTGGACGATTGCTTTATCATCCCAATAATTGCTTCTTATTATGAATGTATTGATAACGGTCGATTTTAAAACATTCTTAAGTTTAAGTTGTTTGTCATCGATGGTATTTTCACCATTTTCAATATATTTCCATACATTTTTTCCGCAATAATTGAATTTATCTTTAATTAATTCGTAAATAACTTTTGAGACATCGTAATGAGAACCATTAGACCCAATACAAATATCTATATAATCATTTAAATTATTCATTTTATATTTAAAAAATATTATTGTTTTAAATATAAAATGTTTTCAAATCCACATGAAATATTGAACGTCAGTAATAATGCCACTATAGATGAAATTAAAAAAGCTTATAGAAAGATTGCGTTAAAATGTCATCCAGATAAATTAAATAATATCAATGACCCAGAAGAAAAGAAAATAAAAGTTAAAGAATTTACTGATGCAACCAATGCTTATAACCAACTTCTTAATAATGACTACGAAGAACTAAATTATGATAATTGGGAACAGACTTTTGATTATATTATTAATAGTAAGCTATTTAAGGATTTTGTGAATGTATTGATGAAACCATCGAATAAACCAATAATTCATACATTCAATTTAGAAATTACTTATAATGATTATTTTAGCAAAAACAAAAAGAAAATTAGAATATTTTTAAAAGATGTTATTGACCCGATTTTTATTGATTTAGATTGTAAAAAATTCCCTAAAGCTGTTATTAGTCATATCGACGATAATGACATCGAACATGAGATTATTTTCAATCTAAGTTTGGCAGCCTCTAATAACTGTTATTATTATCATAATACCAATAATGATAATAGTATAGATATTATTCATGATATGATTATAACAACGGCTGAATATTTAACTGGAAACATTCGAGAACATGTATATTTAAATAAAGAAATATTAATTATAAAAATTGAACCATTTTCTAATAAATTTATTGTGGAAGGTTTGGGAATTAATAAAGGTAATTTTATATGTAATTTTATTTATGTCCCAATTGACAAAAAAGACTGGAATAAAATTTCTGATGATGATAAAAAAACTATTATTAGAATTTTTGACAAATTGAAATTTATATAAAGCTTTATTATTTATATACAAATATAAAAAATGCCAGCTGCTCCAAAAAAACAAACCGTTGCTTCCGCTAATGATGCGAAAACTAAAGTTCCAGAAGAACCAGTAAAAGAAGTTGTAAAAGAACCAGTAGTTCCACCTGCTAAAGCCGCTGAACCTGCTGCGGCAAAAAAGCCTCGTGCCACAAAAGCCACTGCTTCAGCTGCTAAGGCTGAGGCAACAGAACCGGCTGTTCCCGTTGCTGCTGCTTCTACCGAAGAAGGTGCTGAAACCCCATCAGCCACTGAAAACGCAGTTCAAGTTCTAGCAGATAAAATTGGTGCTCTTGCCGCACTTCTAAAAGATATTCAAAGTTCTCTAAAACCAGTTCTTAAGGAACATGACAAGCTCCGAAAAGTAGTTGAGCGTATCCAAAAGAAACGAGAGAATGCCCGTAAGTCTCCATCAGGTTTTGCTAAGCCAAATAAAATTTCTGATGAACTCTGTGATTTTATTGGAGTTCCTCATGGAACTGAGAAATCACGAACTGATATAACCCGTTATATTAATGCTTATGTAAAAGAACATAATCTAAATAAGCCAACTAATCGTCGTGTCATTCTTCCTGATGAAAAGCTCAAGAAAATTCTCAATATTAATAACGAAGAAGAAGTCACTTTCTTCATCCTCCAACGTCTAATTTCTCATCATTTCCCATCACTAAGTGCTAAGAATGCCGCAGCAGCTGCCGCCGTTGCCGCAACCTAAAAAAACAAAAAGACCATTCCTTTTATTTTTATAAAATCCTTCTACACAAAGGACATTTATTATTATAATCAAGCATTTTTTTAATACAATCATCATGAAATGTATGATTACAATAAGTAATAACTATGGTATTTTTATCCATAGGTTCTAAACAAATAGAACATTCTTCATTATTATTATTAACTTTATTGAAATACAATCTTCTTATTAATTTCATCAATGTCAATATTAAAATAAATAATGCTTTGAATACAATGAATATCAAAGATGTTATTATTAACATAATTGAAAATAAGCAAATAAGCAATAATAGTCTGTTTAGTTTTAGAATAAAATATAATTTATTTGATGGCTCCGCCGTAATCATATAAAATTAATAAAAAAATAATATTTTTCATTTTTTATTTAATTAGTAATCATATTACCATTAACATTAACATTACTATTAATATTAACATTACCATTAATTTCAGGTTTCAAACGATTGAATATATTATTGAGTTTGTATTTGTAAATATGCATTCTGTTGTTAATAGCTGTTATTTCCATTTTAATGGTAGTTCTATCAGACATACATCTTATTTTGTCAAATAAATGTTTATTAAGTCTTAATTGTTTATTTCGTATTAAATCATTCTTAACATGAGTTAATAATATATGTCCTTCGTAATTATAATAAGAAAGTAGTTTAATAATATCATCATTTATATTTTCGTCGTCAATATCATAATTGATTTTATCAATCAAATTATATTTTTCATAATTATTTTTATTGACAAATGTTCGTTTATTCATCATATTCATAATTGATTGAACCATAATAAATAAGATAATAGAAACTTCTATTATCATTATTATTAATTATTTATAAAAATAAATATTATCATTCATTTTTTTATTCATAATGGATATACCCAACAATATTAAAAATCTTATTATTAATTTTTTTATAATTATTGGTATGAATACATTCATATTTATCTTTTTGTCTTACTATTATGGCTTTCAATGGTAATGATAATGGTAATGATGATGAATTAAGTTTAGTTATTTTGATAGCTTTTATTGTTAATTCTTTTTTTGCGATTATCTTATATTTTTCGTTATAAGATAATAATATTTTTATTTTGTTTTTGTTAAAATTGAATATCATCTGTAATAAGATTATTAAATCTGTAAAATTATATTTACCTCTTGCCCATTGAATTTTGGGAAATTCTGGATTTTGGCTGATGAAATCATTATAATATTCTTGAATGGCTTTTAATAAATTGATTTTATCATAATGTTTATATTTATAATAAGATTTGAATTCATTTTGAATAGCTATTTCATATTTATTTTTTAATTGTTTCTTGAAAAATAATTCTTCTATTGTTGAATTCTTATTATTGAAAAATGCCAATAACATGCAATCAATATAAGATGTGTTATTTTCTCCTGTTTTTGATTGCATACCCTCAGCTATTCTTCTATCGTCTTCATTATAATAATCTTCGCTTCTAATATTCAATATCTTCATAATGTCTTGTAAATATGAAGAAGAAGCTATTCCTAAACTTTTGAATTTTAAGAATTCGTCTTTTGTGTGAATTGAACATCCTTCTTTTACTTTTTTTAATGTTGGCAGTGCTTGTATTTTTATTTCGCCAGTTTTATCTATTAATTCATATAAACGCATTCCATCTTCTTGTTCTTCGATTGATAATTTATAGACATAATCATTATATTCGAGAGTATTATTATCATCATTAACATTCAATTTTATGTTATTATAACTATTAATATTTAATAAATATTCAAGTTCTTTAATATGACTAATACCTAAATAATCGAATTTCATATCATAAATTGATATTTGATTAGGATTGACAATAGTCAATAAATCATCTTTATTCAAATAATAATTTGATTTAAATTTGATAAAAGATAGTTTATTAGACTTTTTAGCAGTTTTTTTATATTCTTCTTGCTTTTGCTTACGTCGTTTTCTATTGATTATATATTCATCATTGCCTTCATCTTCTAATTCTGAAAAATCACTAGTATTTGATTTTAATGAAGGTAATGTCAAAGAACTTAATTGAGGCAAATTAACATCTTCTAATGAAGAAAAAGAAGTATCTTTAACATAAATTAAAGTCGTATAATTATTATCATTAAATGAAAAACACATTTGGGTTTTATCATGAATATTTCCTAATTTACAACGTTTTTTATCTAAACAAAATTTTACATCATTATTAACATCCCAATCAAACTTCATCAATTCGCAAGGTAATAATAATGAACCAAAATTTGCGGGCATACCTGCATCATTAGTAGTTCTAAACCAACCATTATAAACATATCGGTTATTTTTGCAAGTAATACCTGCGATTTCATGACCACTATCAATTTCAAAACTGTTATTATTAGTCAATAATACGGAATCTAATACATATCGGACACCATTATAATAAATTTCATTATTAAAATGATGAACATCGATATTTATATCAATATCAAAATGTTTCAAATTTATATCTTCTAATCGTTCGCTGTTATAATATTCCTCTAAAAACATTTCTCGATATAAACTCAAAGATGTATCATCGGATGGTGATAATTTGTTTATTATAATATAATCGGTTGTTGTTTCGCTATCGATATCAGACCATTTTTCAAAATCGATATTTAATGTTTTACCATCTTCTTTATAAATATTTGTGAAGAATGGTGGAAGTGTTGAATAAAAGTTTGCATAACAATTATCTTCATAAATAATAATATCCAAAAACTTTTTATTCAAACTTCTCAAAAAAAAAGGTAAGAATGTATCACTATAATAACCGTAATTTTTATTTTTTCTAAATCTCTTAAATAGTTCGGTTTTATCTCCATTTATGTATTTTAATATATTCTCGGGGCCCATAAATTCAAAATATTTATTAGCTTCTTCATCTCTAATGTAATTATGTTTTATTATATGGTTCATTATTCTCGAAAACTTATCTTTCTTTTCTTCGAAATAATGAAACAATAACTTTCTCGAATGCTGACTATAAAAAATAGCCATCAAAATCGCATTAAACCAGCATGTATTTCTGTATTGTGGTATAGTTATAACATTATCACAGGAAAACATATGTCTCTATTTATAATTGTTATTTTCTTTGAAATATCCGTTTTTTATATGCTTCTTGTTTGCCCTTTCGTTCTCTTCGTTCAGCAATATATTCTCGAATTTTGTTCATGTCTCTGTCGTCTATTTCTGAATAATCGCTTTTTTCATCTTTTAGAGAAGGCAATGTTAAACTACTAGTTATACTTAAATTTCTATCTACAGATGGTTGAGCTATTTGTTTAACATAAACTAAAGTTATTTTATCTAATTGGTTAAATGAAAAACATAACTTTTTCTTATCTACTTTCTCTGTCATACATAATTTAGTATTTAAACAAAATGATGCTTTCTTCGTTATGTTCCAATCAAATTCAAATAATTCGCAAGGTAATAAATTATTACCATAAGTTCTTGGTATGCTTTCACCATCGGGTATGGTTCTCATCCAGCCATTATAAACAAATCGTTTATTTTTACACGTAATACCCGCAATAGCATGACCTAGACCAGTATCAGTTCTATTATAATTATCTAATAAAATTGAATCTAATATATATACATTATCATTATATTCAATTTTATCATTTAATTTTGATATATCTTTTATTGTGATACCATAATTTTTTAAATTTATTTTTTCTACGCGTTCTTCTTCAAAAAATTCTGTTTTAATTCTAAAATACGACCTATACGGGTCTTTATCACTATATGATGTTTTATGTACTATTAAATAATCAGGATTAGTTATATCTTCACTTTTTTCTCCAGACCATTTAGAAATATCAGCACGAGTATTAGCTTTAACTTCACTTTCCGTTATGAATTTATCAAAAAGTGAATAAAAATTAGCATAACATTCATCTTTATAAATAATAACATCTAAAACATTTTTATTTAAACTTTTTAAGAAATGAGGTAAAAATGTATTCATGGAAAAACCATAACTTTTATTTGCTTTAAATTGTTTAAATAATTGTTCTTTATTATTAACATTAATATATTTCAATATATTCTCAGGTTTCATAAATTTAAAATAGTCAATAGTATCCTTCGATTTAATATAATTATGTTTTATTATGTCATTCATTATTCTTGAAAATTTGTCTGTCTTTCCTTCAAAATTATGATATAATAACTTTCTTGAATTCTGACTATAAAAAATAGACATCAAAATAGCATTAAACCAACATGTGCCTTTAGTTTGTGGTATTGTTATAATATCTTGACATGAAATTAATTTCTCTTCTGCTGCTGATACTTTTGCTACTTGTTCTTCTTGTTCTTCTTGTTCTTCTTGTTCTTCTTGTTTTAATGCAACATTAAAACGTTTTTTAAATTCTTTTTGTTTTTGTTTGCGTTCTATTTTATCTTCATCGTTTTGAAA
>Ga0078894_10002014_pt1 | contig 15272 bp, 18 predicted proteins | sample LauGreSu1BDMLBSD_2_FD_67506 | JGI IMG/M metagenome (GOLD analysis project Ga0078894, IMG submission 67506) | Freshwater lake microbial communities from Lake Michigan, USA - Su13.BD.MLB.SD (version 4) (version 4) | ecosystem: Environmental > Aquatic > Freshwater > Lake | place: Lake Michigan... | reverse complement strand
TTTTATCCGCGGTCGCCGTATGGTGTGGCCAAGTTGTATGGCTTTTGGATCACTAAAAATTACCGAGAGTCTTATGGAATGTATGCTTGTTCGGGCATCTTATTCAACCATGAGAGTCCAAGACGCACACACAATTTCGTCACACGTAAAATTACGCTGGCTTTGGGAAATATTTTACGCGGAACACAAGATAAATTGGTTTTGGGAAATTTGAATTCCTTGCGTGATTGGGGGCATGCAAAGGATTATGTCCGTGGTATGTGGCTCATTTTGCAGCAAGATGCGCCGGATGATTATGTATTATCTACGAATGAATATCACAGCGTGCGTGAGTTTGTAGAGAAAACATTTAAAATGCGCGGATTTAATATCAAGTGGAAGGGTGAAGGGGTTAATGAAGTGGGGTATGATGAGAATACGGGTCGTGAGCTTGTATTCGTATCGGAGAAATATTTTAGACCAGCGGAAGTGGATGAATTATTGGGAGACAGCACAAAGGCGCGTACGAATTTAGGATGGACACCTGAGTATTCATTTGATACGCTTGTGCAAGAAATGGTTGAAGCAGATTGTCCATAAATGGATATTTATTCTATAATATATATAATCTCATTATATATTATGGTAATATACACATCTATTATAGCAACCCATCAAGCGCGTTTACGTTGTTTTTTGCATCAATTTATATACGGATTTGAAGATAGTACAATGAAACAATTTAGTGAATCGTGGGACGAAGATGATGATGAGGAAGATGACGACGATGAAACTATCACAGATAGTACAAGGTCTAGTGTAAGTAGCGATGACTATTTAACCGCGGAAGAAGATGACAGAGAAACGATTGCGTGGCCAACCCGTTACACAAAAGGTGGTCAAAGTTGTATAGGTGCCTTGTGTAAAAAGAAGAAGAAGAACATAATGCATCGGTTTCAAAACACAAGTATAGTCAAGTTTGTGGTCACGAGCTCTACTATTCAAATTAGCTTGATATATAATGGTGAGGTGGATGAAGAGAAGCCAAATTATGTTTATTATGTGACGCCTGGCACAAATGATCCAAAAGCCAATAGCGGCAGGTATCAAATTGCAGAGTTTGAACCGGTAGAAATTCCCAACACAAAATTCAAAAATGTAGTGCCTGGTAACACCTATGTATTTTACTTAATTCGTCATGGTCAGGCACAACATAATGTATTAAAAGGAATCAGCAAAGCATTCAGTAAAAAGGATACGAGTTTGACAGAGAATGGAATTAGACAAGCAAAAGACGCAGGAGAAGCCATGTTACGTTTAGGGGAAGGACAAAAGATTCAATATATATTTGCGTCTGACTTGAAAAGAACAAGCGAAACTCTGTTCAATTTTTTGAAAACATTGAATGTTAGCTTATGGACACAACCAATAGTTATATTACCTTGCTCACACGAATTGGCCTATACTAAAAATTCGAATTGTGATGGTGTACAAGGTATTCGGGCAAATGAGAATATAGATACGTGTAATCCATATAGTAATAGTACAAATGATGATGTATCGTGTAAACGTATCAATGGAATCAACAAGAATTGGGAAATGTATAAGTCATTTTACAATGGCACCAGAAGTTCTCCTGGGGCGAATAAGAAGCAATGTCGTGATACAAATATGATACTATTGGCGATTGATTATATTAATGCGCAACAACGGGCGCCAGTGCCTGCACCGATACCGGAAGTGGCGAGGCCTGATGATGCAAATGCAGCTACAAAGTATAACATGAACGATACGACCAATATAAACTGCGCGAATTTGTCGTATAGACTGGGTCATCCAATGTCTTGTCCAAAAGAACGACGAGCCAAAGACGTACTTGCGTGGGATAATAAAAATACGAATTACGGCTTTAATAAAGCACCCAACCCAAATTGCAAGAGTTGGTGGTATAGATGGAGAAATTCGTCTGCTTGTCCAGAAAGCCGCCGAAAAATTGATGGCTGGGGCGGAAAATCTGTGACAAAACGTCGCCGCAAACAACCGCGTACACGAAGTGCACGTAAAAGCAAACGCACTAAAAAAACGGAGAAACGACGAAGGAGTGCGCCAAGGCGATAAAAAATTGAAATATATTTTGTGATATCGTATAATACAAAATATAATTATATGAGTTGTTGGTTTCTGTCTGGATATTTGGGTAAGTAAAATGAATATATTTATTCTCTCATTGATTCACCAAGAGATTGCTGAATTTATGATGGATAAACATGTGAGCAAAATATTATTGGAGGCAGTCCAGATGCTTTGTTCAGCAAGAAGACTTGTAGAACCGGATGATGGCAAGAATGAGACCTTGTACAGAGTCGCGCATAAGAATCATCCTGTGACTATTTGGTGCCGAAAGTCCAAGGCGAATTTTATATGGACGCTGGACCTGATTGATCATCTCCATGCCGAATGGAAGTATAGATACGGGCATCCAGAAACAAAGGTTCATAAATCGTATCTTGTTGCGCTTTATTTGAGAGAAAATATGCCAGAGGAAGAAAAATTTGAAGAAAAGGGGTTGACGCCGTTTGCGCTTGCGATGCCGGACCAGTACAAGACGGATGACCCAGTATTGTCGTATAGGAATTATTACATGTCAGAAAATAAACAAAAAATAGCTAGTTGGAATAAGAAGCGGGGAAAGCCGGCGTGGTACCTCCTTAAAGAGGTGCCGGTTGAAGAGGAAGATTTGCGAATAGTGATTAGGCGTGACGGCAGTAGGACGTTGAGAGTTTATCCTGTGAAACATTAACCCCCACGAAGCCGTAGCACAAGATGTAACGTTGCGTTGGTCTGTATATTATAATCCGAAAGTGTGCGTCCGTCTTCTAAATTTTTACCTGCAAAAATCAAACGTTGCTGGCTAGGTTCAATCCCCTCTTTTTCTTGAATTTTTCTCTTGACCTCGTCGATGCTGTCGGCAGGGTCCACCTCAATAGTGATCGTCTTGCCAGTCAAGGTCTTGATAAAGATCTGCATATATACTATTGAAGATTTTATTTTATGTTGAGGTTTAATTGATTTGAAATAGTAGATTTATTTTTTACATTTCTATCTGCAATCAATCGTTTCAATTTAATAAATGGTAATAATTGATTTTGCATTAATTTAATATAAAGCGAATCACTATTAAAAAATATATTTTTATCTTTATGTTTATAAAAATTTCCAATCTTCAAAAAGCAATCTTTGCTTTGAAATATACTAGTAAGTTTTAATTCAATATTAGAAACAACGGATAAATAGTCTGTCAAAAGGTGCCTGACAGATTCATAATGTGTTATAAATTTATGAATTGATTCTTTTTTAATACCAAATAAATATGACTGATAATGATATGTGATTTGTGTACTATCATTGTATCCGTATAAATCAACATTTCTTGTCATCATTAAATTATAAAAATGACATACAGGATTATTAATATAAAACGAGTCATTTGTAAAAACCACATATTTATATGGATGAATTGAGTTGTGCTTAAGAACGTGCATCCATTTTCCCGAATCCAATGCAGTATCATTCAATATTTCTATATATTGAATGCTCATATTATTGCATATAGTTTTCAAATTATTTCCATGCTTTGTATTTTTGCTGTTAATAATAATAATGTCATTATTTTTGAATCTTAAATATTTAAGATTATTTACAATCGTATTTATTCTCAATATTGAATCAGTATGACATGCCATAATAGTGAGATATTTAACATTTGGATGCATAGATGCAGGTGGTCGTGAAAAACGTTTAATAGTATCTTTTAATGACGCAACAAATTGTGTTTCTTTTTCACTTGCTCTAAAATGATTTATTGTATCGGTTAACATATTATATAGTGTTATAAAATATTTGCAAATAATTTATAAAATTGAAATGTTATAAGGGAATATGATGTTAACGCAATAAATTATGTTAACTTTTGTATCAAGTCGTTTTACGAATGCTACCTGGGATGAAAATGCTGCCTATAAAATGCGTTCAAACTTTTCGGGATGCATATATGGCGCACCGCAACAAATGTCTCCAAAAATAGATCCTAAATCATTGGTATTTGTGGTGGAAATGAATAATACGCAGAATAAGGTTATGGGAATAGGACTAGTAAGGAACGCGCATGTAACAAATAAGACGTATAAAATATATGATACAGGTAACTTTAATCGGTATATATTTGTCGGCAAATATCATGTAGACAGGGATGACTTATCAACCGGCTTGTTAGAAATATTAGATTATATCCTTTTCAAAGAAAGGACACATTTAAAGCGGGGTTCAGGGTTGACCACTATTCCGGATAAATTATTTCGTCACCCTATTTGTTGTGAGCGGGACGTAAAACAAGAAATAATGGATGCATTCTTGGTTAAATTTGATATGAAAAAAAATGAAGAATATAAAGAAATATCTACATAAAGTATATGGCAAACAATTCACCTCAAATTGATACAAATATTGATAATTATACTTATCCTGAGCTATTAATTATCTTGGACTTGGATGATGCGACGGACACGGATACTATAGTACAAAAAACAAATACTTATATTGAAAAATACACAAAAGAAAGAAATGATAAGATGGTTATTTTTTTCAAGGAGATGCAAGAAAAGTTATTAGATTATGCGAACCAAATTATGACAAGTGCAGAAGATGCAGAGTATGAGCCGGTTCAAAGACAAACAAATGAATGGCTGCATAATATAGAATCGTTGCCGCAAAATAATAAGGTGCAAGCAGACAAGATAACAGACCGGTTCCAAAAGATTGGAGTTTATTCAAATAATCATTTGCCTATGAATCGAGAGCAGCTAGGTGTAAATGATACATTCCAACTGCCTGTTGCGCAAGATGGTAAATTGAACCCTACGTTGAAAAACACGACCCAGCGGTTGATAGTATTGGACAGCTTTTTCCGTCAAGAATCGTCAGGGGCAAATATTAGCACAGATTATACGTTGGATTTATCGGACCATTTGACTGACGTCTTGTCGCTGCGGTTGTGGTCTATAGAGGTCCCGCTTACATATTATGTAATAGACGTAAATTATGGGAATACTTGTTTTTGGGTGTCAGATGTATCAGGTGGAGTAATTAATAACATTGCAATATCAATTCCGTCTGGCAATTATACGCCTACTACGTTTGTAACCGCATTGAATGATGCATTTGCATTGGCTGGGTTTACGTTTACATCCCCGGTCCTACCAGTATCATATAATTCGTCGAATTATAAAATAACTATGAAGTTGAATGAAGGCACCTATGGGTCACCTGTTATATTTACGATTAACCCGACTACAACAAAATTGATATTCTTTGACCCTACTCTAAAATTGCAATGCGAAACAACCTGTGTCCAAAATGGGTTATATCTAAACCAAACACTTGGGTGGCTTATGGGGTATCATAATTCAACGATTATTGAAAATGGTATAATATTACAAACTGGCGCGATTCGTGTAGACGCAAGTGGAAACACCGCAGATTCAGTCTTGGATTTAAATGGTCCGCGATATTTCATATTAGCTTTAGACGACTATAATCAGAATCACTTGAACAACGGCCTTGTATCAATTACGGAACCTTCCAAAGTGGTGAAATTGCCGTCTTATTATTCCACGGACCAACCCTATATTTGCGAACCATCTGAGTTTGGAAAAGTTGCACAATTAATACAGAGTTCACCGCGAACTCTAACACAGAGCCAGATATATACGATTAATGAGATCTTGAAAAATAACGTGAATAATATGGAAATGCGTGCAAAGGCGCCGACCACAACGGACGTATTTGCTATTATCCCGATTAAACAATCATCGGTTGGTGGAACATTATATGTTGATTTTAGCGGGCAATTACAAGACAATCGGCGCACATATTTTGGTCCAGTAGATATAGAGAGAATGCGTATTCGGTTATTGAATGATAAAGGAAATGTGGTGAACTTGAATGGTGCGGATTGGGCGATAACTATTATAAGTGAAAATCTATACCAGTATTAAGATTATATCGGGGATTGGATTGGGGGAGTGCAGTGAAGGAGGCATCAGTAATAAATTTCTCTCTATATATTATATGTTTGAACATATAATAAATTTTATAGGATTCCATGGGCCGGAAATTTTGTTTATGATGTCGGTTAGTTATTTATATGTACAAAATAGTTATACTACTATATATATTGTCGGTTTTCTAATAAACAGCCTAATAAATTATATTCTAAAAGGTGTTTTTGGCCAACCTAGACCAATAGACGATACTCACTTATTCAAGTTGGAGAAAATATATCGAAAATTGAGTTTTGAGAAGTATGGAATGCCGTCGGGTCATACCCAGTCGATGTTTTATTCCACTATTTATACCTATTTGGTACTCAAGAATAATATGTTACTTTTGGGATGTCTAATTATTTCTCTCGTGACCATTTATCAAAGAGTACAAAGTCAACAGCATTTTTTGTTACAAACAATAGTGGGTGCCATTATTGGTAGCATTATTGGATACGTATTTTACAAATATACACAAAAACATCTTCAAGGAAAATTAAAGCTGAAGATCGATGATTACGCAATGTTTTGATGATATATTATTTTATCTTTAGTTAGTGTAATCAAACAGACTTACAGGCGCAATAGCAATTTTGGCATTATTTTTAATTTTGGCCTGTAAATGAAAACTGCGATGTTCGCAATCTTGGTCAGGACCAGGCCATTGATATGGAGTGATTTCCCCACAAAGCTCAATGTTTTTTTTCAATAAAAATGGTGGTATTAGGTCTAATCTAGGGTTGCCATCATACACACAATCAATAAATTTGTGAGTTCTGTATATACCAAATCCTCCAAATGCAGAATATACATGAATCAATTCACCAGGTGGACAATCGCGTATAGCACTATCAATCGCCTTTTGATATACTGGTAGGGCATGCGGTTTTTGAAAATGCCAACAACTAAATATAAGTTCTCTCATAGAGAGGGCCCATAAGTCATAATAATGACTTCTAGTAAATGATAATGCATCCCAATCGGTTCTTTGTAGGTATGTTTTAAAGAGACCAATATTAATTGGAGGTGTGCATATTTCATCGCAATCCATTACAATAAAGTATTGAAACGTTGGGCATTTTTCTTTGATAAATTGAATGCATGAGTTTCTTGCATGGGCAAGCTTAGACGTTTTACCAACATTGGTAAGTGGTGTTGGATTTACTATTAATGTCACCTTGTTGTTTTGTGTTTGATATTGTTTAATTACATCTAATGTGTTGTCATACCAATAGTCAGATGTATCATAAAAGAACACTACTCTATAATCATCAAATATATTTCCAATAGTTTCCATATTTGTAAAAATGGCATTTAAATGACTACCAACATCTTTTATTGCCGCACATATACAACATTTATTCATCTAATATAACTAAATGTTGTAATTATTGAATTATAAACTCAATTCAGTAGTTAAAAAAGAATTTCTGGAGAAATAGCAACAATAGCATCATTTTGGAATATAGCATACAAGTGAAAGCTACGATGTTCGCAATCTTGATCAGGTCCGCCCCAATAATAGGGTGTGATCTCTCCACATACACGTATATTTTCTTCAAGTAAAAATGGAGGTATAAAATCTAATCTAGAATTTCCATCATAAAAACTATTAATAAACTTGTGGGTTCTGTAAATAGCAAATCCATTAAATACAGAATAGACGGGTATTAATTCACCAGAAGGGCAATTTCTAAAAAGGTGCTGAATGGCATCTTTATAAATTTGATGAGCATTGGGTTGACTAAAATGCCAAACACTATACACAAGATGTTTCATAGAAAGAGCCCATAGGCCATAGTATGGACGTGTCGTATTAAATGACAATCCATCCCAATCGCTTCTCTTTAAATTATTTTTTAAAACGTCTATATTAACTGGTAATGCACATACATCATCACAATCCATCATAATAAAATACTGATAATCTGTAAAATAAGTCTTAATGTGTTTCAGACAATGGTTTCGTGCATGCGCATTTTGATGTGTAATACCCTTATTTTGGATAGGTGTTGTGTTGATTAATAATCTAAACCGGCTATTTTTTTCTACATAATCAGTAAGTAATTTTAATGTCGTATCTTTCGAATCATCATAACATAATATAATAACATATTCATCAAATATGCTGCCAATTTCTTCCATATTTTGTAATACTCTTTCTAAATATTGTGCGCAATCTTTAACTGCTCCACATATACAACATGAATTCATTAATTTGTAATGGTATAATAATAATGTAATTCAAGCGTAATTTAAGCCGAATAAAAAACTGGAAAAAAAGAAAATTTGCTTGTATATTATATGGGTGCAGGGATATTACCAACCACGATTCACAATAACAAGCTATATTTTTTATTTGGAAAGGAGAATAAATATGCCGATACGCCTGGCTGGAGTGATATTGGGGGTGGAACCGACAACAATGAATCGTTCATGCAGACGGCGATGAGAGAAGGTAGTGAGGAGCTGACAGGGTTTTTAGGGATGGAAAATGATATCAAGAAGTTATTGACGCGATATGGCACGTATAATATTGATTGGGGCAGTTTAGGTGGGAAGACCTATAGGATGCACATATTTCCAATAGCATATGACCCAATGTTGCCGATATATTATAATAACAATCATCGGTTTGTTGAACGCAAATTGTCAGAGCATATGATAAAGCATAGCAAGATATTTGAAAAGGACGAATTAAGATGGATATGCATAGACGACATTCCAAAAATGCGCAAGAAGTTTCGTTCCTATTTTCAAAATACGGCAGATATGATAGTGGCTCAACAAGGCCAAATTGATGCATTTATTCGGCGTTCTCTCAGCGGAAAAAAAGGAACTAAAAATAAAACACTAAAACATAAACGCAAATAATACTTATGTAGGGACACTTCTCTCTTCGTTTGAAATATTAGAAGAAGAAACACTGATTGATTCTTCAAATATGCGATGAACTTTTGTTTTTTTGTGAGCTGTCATATATCCCATTGAAACTAATTTGCCACATTGACACGTAATTTTTTCTTTTTTCATGCGTAGAATCTCGTCTTTCTTGGACTCGTAATAACTCTTTTGATAGTCCAAATATTTATCATGGTTTATGAGATTGTATTCAATCTGATAAGCCACCTTGTCTTCTCTCTTCAATGCATATTGTTGTTGTATTTTTTCTTTGTTTAATTGGTAATATGTTGTGTTTGTTTGTGTGTCAACGGCTGACATGGTAGTACCTTTTGTGTAGACTGGGATAGGTTTGAAGGCGGTTTCAATTTTTTTATAAATTCGGCGTGTTGTATTAAAAATTGAATTTGAATATAGGTGAATAGTATATGACATCAAGTATATAAATGTCTTCAATAGAGAAGCAATTGCTAATAAATCGGGGGTTGAAGAAGCTGCCATACGACATAGTGGATATGATAAAAAGTTATTGTTTTGAAACAAAAAAAAATGCGGCAATTATAAATAATACTAAATTAAACAAGGCCTATCTGTTGTGCGCATTAAAAAGTATGGAATTTTGGAGGGTGCATAATTACAATGATGATCATTGGATGATAGGATTTAACGGAACATCATACGTCAGCTCATACATCAGCTATAACGTTTATAAAATGATAGAGGGCATAAATTGTAGCGACTGCGGTGAGTATTTGTCGGTAGGTACTATGAGGATGCTTAACGCAATGCCTAAATCCATATTTTGCAAATGTCCAATTACTATAGGCGATGCTGAAGAAGATTGGGATTATTAGGGGGGTGGGACCCAATTCTTTTTCTTTAAGTTCAAAAACAAGAATATTATATCTGGACGCGGTCGTGTCTTCTTTAAGTTCAAAAACAAGAATATTATATATGAAAAGTGGAACTTAGAGGCCTTCTTGCGAATTTACGATTTTTTACTCTAAAAGTAATTTGGAAAATCCGAAAATGGACATTTATTTTTGTCCATTTTTCAGAATCCCAAAAGACTTTTGGAAAAAGGTCCATTTGTGACCATAATGAAAAATTAGCGTCTCAGCACAAAAAAAATAATTCAAAATTTGTGACGATAATTTTTTTACGGAATATTTAGGCGCTTTTTTTGTAGTCCTATATAAGACTACATATGACTACGTTATGCGCGCATTTTGAGAAACCGAATTATATTTGTGAAAAATGCGCATTTAAATGCTCTACTAAATATGAGTATACACGTCATACAATGACACGTAAACACGAAATGACTACGCTAGGACTACAAAAAAGCGCGGTCGATGAACCCAATAACGTCTGTGATTGTGGAAAAACATTTAGTTGTAGACAGAACATGTATCGTCATAAAAAAAAATGCTCAAATGTATCAATGATTGAACAACCGACGGCGCCATTACAAGACGATATACAAATACAAACAAATATAATTTTGGAGTTAATCAAGCAAAACCAAGAATTCAAACAATTGATAGTGGACCAAAATAAACAATTGTATGAAAAACATGAGGAGAATATAGATTTGCAAAAACAATTACTAGACGTTGTAAAGGATGGTAAATCATTTAATAATAATAATACTATCAACAGCCACAATAACAACAAGACATTCAATTTAAATGTTTTCTTGAATGAGACGTGCAAAGATGCAATGAATATGAAGGATTTCATAAAATCATTACAATTGAATCTGACCGACTTGGAAAAGGTGGGGGAGCTGGGTTTTGCAGAAGGCATATCTAGAATGTTTTTAAGAGGGCTTAATAGTTTAGATGTGACTAAGAGGCCAATTCATTGCAGTGACGTCAAAAGAGAAATAATGCATATTAAGGAGAATAATAAATGGGAAAAGGATAATGCAGCCCAAGATATGCTAAAAAATATTATCAAGCAGCTCACGCACAAGAATATTATGATGTTAGATGACTGGAAACAGGCAAATACAGGTTGTACAGAATACAATAGTAGGAAATATGACCACTATTTGAAGCTGACTATGGAATCAATGGGACCAACAGATGAGGTGGCTGAAAAACGTGATTTCAATAAGATAATCCGGCGTGTTGCTGAAAATACGGCCATTGACAAGAAATATGTCATGTAACAAATAAATCAAATATTATGTAAATGCGTTTACATTATGCAGTGATATTTATGATAATTGCGCAAACTATAAAACAAACTCAAGAAGATGAAATTCGTATAATGCAAGATACATTGAATTCTTTAACAAATTAAGGTAAGTTTATCATATTATTATATTTTGATAAAATAGTGATAATATGTTAAATCATGTAAATAATAAAAGTATAAATAAAAAATTAAATTATAATTTAAGGTTCAATAATATTGATATAGAAAGGCCAAATATATTGATTAATACTAGAAATGCTAACAAGTCAAACTATAATTTAGTAACAGAATATTCAGTTAGAACAAAGAAGACAGAGTCAAATATAATACATGATAAAAATTCAACGGAATCTGTAATCCCTCAATTAGAGGTAGATATAAAGGATGATATGAATTATAGCGTATATGATGTATATATAATTAGTAACATATACGGAGGAGGAACAATGAAATATAAAAGAGATATAGTATCAAATTATACAAATGTGAATTTTATAGAGGTGAATAATGCAAAAACACTTTCTAGTATAAAATTCAAGATGGATGATATTCTTTTTGTGCAACAATTATTGTTTTCCGATATAGTTCCACTAGATATAGTAAATATTAAAAATATGTATGGTAGTAAAATAATTATAGCTATTCATGATTATTGCTGGTTTACAGGTGTATTAAATAATTATCCAAATACACCATATTATCATTATGCTTATCTTGTGCAAAATTTAAATATACATTGCGATATAATAAAAATATTCGATTGTGCAGACCTTATTATTCATCCATCGTTATTTACATATGAACAATATAGTAGATGGTTTAATAATAATAATTTCATAATATCCGCTCATAACGATTATCTTGTTGATTATTCAACAAAAAGGATACCGATTATTTATAATAAACAAATAAATATAGGTCTTCTTCATGAATACAGCGAGTACAAAGGTAGTGAGATAATAGATTACCTTTTGGAAAATATGACACAATATAAAGATTATATATTAAGATATGTTATTGTTGGAAAAAATGTGAGTGTTTATAATGAAGGAGAATTTTATGATTATATCAAAAGATATAATATAACCTTTTTGCTTTTACTGAATAAATGGGGTGAAACTTATTGTTATTCATTAACAAAATATATTAACTCAGGATTACCTATTTTGTATAATGACATTGGTGCATTTAAAGAGAGAATTCCAAAAAATATTCAACATTACAAGTCAGTAATAGAACAAGAAAAAGATTATGATAATATTAATAGTATTATAGGTAGAAAATTAATAGAAATGTTAGAATATGTTATAAAAGAAAATGGCAAATATAATATAGAGAATACATCGACTATTATTAAACACACGACATTATACAATAATTTATTTAGTTCAGATATTAGAAGCATTAATTATAGTGATATACATAAAAAAGTAAAACCATTTTGTATATATTTTCCACAATTTCATCAGATATTAGAGAATGATAAGAATTATTATCCAGGTATGACAGACATTACAAACTTACAAACATATTTGCAACAAAATAAAAATATAAATAATCTAATGACACCATCTAAAAATATATTAGGATTAACGCATATAACTGATTATAATTTAACAAATCCAAGATTGATTCAAAGACAAGTAGATATTGCGAAATTATTTGGTATATATGGGTTTGCAATATATTATTATTGGTTTTCAATAAATTCAATATCAAATAGACATTTAATAATGGAACGTTGTTTTAATAATTTTTTTAATGGAGAAGTAAATTTGGGAAATGATTTCAAGGTTTATTTTATTTGGGCAAATGAAGATTGGAGTAATAACCCAGCGTTTAATACAACAGATAAGATATATAATATATATGATGCTAAAAATTACGCAGAAAATATTAAAACTTTAATAGGTTATTTTAAACACATAAATTATTATAAAATTGATAATAAACCAGTATTTTATGTACATCATCCTTGGTGTATTCCAATATCAAATTTATACATGTTTAAACACATGTTAAATAAAGAATGTATAAATGCTGGATTTAATGGTATAAATCTGGTTGTAAACAACATGCAAGATCAAACAGATAATTTGTATGTGTATATGAATAAATACAATCATTATCCAGATTATAAAAAACGTTCAGCAATAACAGATTATTTTAATCATTTCACTATAAATGAAGTTATCAATAATATATCAGTAAACTATCCAGCAAGTATGTTTTTTGATTTTAATAATACGGCAAGGTTGTATATTCCTAACAAATTGAACAAGGTTACGATTATAAAAAATACTAATTATCACGCACAATCAAACATATTAAATATTTTACTTAGTAGATACAAAAATGAAAGGGAAGAGATAAATAAGATAATATTATTTAATTCTTGGAATGAGTGGGGCGAGAATATGGCAATTGAGCCAAGCAATGAGAAGGGTTACGCATATTTAAACATGATTAAATTTGCTCTGTTACGATTTATGTAAAATATCGTTTGATTTCATATATATAATTACTTTAATATGTATATGAAAATTGCAATAGATGAATTTAATAAAAATATAATAAATACAAATAAAATATTAATGAATAAAATATTACAGACGTCACGTAAATCATACGAATTTGTATAGCTGCCTAATATTTTCTCCATATCCAGTAGATATTTTATAAAACAAGTATGGATAATCTTTTAACATTTCAGTAAATACTACCTCATCAGAACCACAACGCCAATCTCTATATTTTGTAATACAAATTTTAACATATTTATAATACAATGTATGTATTTGGTCAATTAAATCTTTATGTATAATGTGAATAGTACTTGCGTATGAATAATCATCACTAGAAGGAAATGGCTCACTATAACATACTTTATTACGAGGTAAACTATTAACATCTTTTAGATTTAAACGTATGCTTGGTGGAGGTTGATTTCTATAAATAAATGCACCTGCATCATACCAAATATAAAAATCGGTTGCATTTTCTCCATCCATGTCTTTAGCTACTTTCATGAGATCAATCTTTTCGTGTAAAATTTTACTGCGTTCTTTGGATAATTTATTAAATGGGTCAGATACAAATTTTCTATAATAGTTGATAGAAAAAAAATTATTGAGAGGATGATCAACAAAAATAGTCTCCAATCCTTTGCGGTATGGTATAATAGTGTCTTTTATAGACGGATCACAAAAAAAATACATGCGTTGGTTGATTTGCATTGTATTAGCAAACCATTTATAATATGTTTCAGGTGTATATTTATTAGAAACTGGCCAATAACCTGATACTATTGTAATATTATCTTTTCTCTCTGTACTCATATAAATTATATAGAAAAAATATATCATTGAAAACGGAATATTTTTTTGTCAGTGTAATATATGAGAGAATATAATACTATTCTAGGCCTGATTTCTATGTGTTTGAGGGTAGTCGGTATATTATACCTTTTTATCCTGCAGTATTTTAGTAAGATAAACATCCCTACATCGGTTATCACGTTGATTACATTAGGATCATTGGGTAATGCGGTGTTTATTGAAATAAAGGACACAAACGAGCATATATACGGAATGGTACTGAATTATATACTTGCGTTAACAGGTATTCTAATTCTTTGCAAAAAGTTTGGAAGCAAATAATATAGATGTCCAAAGGTGTATAATATGTTGTAAATATATTTTATGGATTTACAACATAATCATACTATGATCTAATAAAATATACCATAGTATCGATAAGGACAAAGATGGTCATCTTCATCACAATAAATATATAAAGGGGCGCCGCCACCATAATAATAGTTATTGCCATAATATCCTCTACCTCTCCATCCACGTCCACCCCATCCACGTCCTCTCCATCCATATCCTCCCCATCCACGTCCTCCCCAACCACGTCCACCCCAACCACCACCTCGTCCTCCGCCACCAAAACCACGTCCGCCACCACCACGTCCTCCGCCGCCTCCACCATGACCTTCTATGATGTTTTTACCATCATTAAAAAATTGAACAACTAAAAAACAAATTAACAATAACAACGCACTGACAATAATTATTTTTGTACAAG
>Ga0078894_10002013_pt1 | contig 15275 bp, 1 predicted proteins | sample LauGreSu1BDMLBSD_2_FD_67506 | JGI IMG/M metagenome (GOLD analysis project Ga0078894, IMG submission 67506) | Freshwater lake microbial communities from Lake Michigan, USA - Su13.BD.MLB.SD (version 4) (version 4) | ecosystem: Environmental > Aquatic > Freshwater > Lake | place: Lake Michigan, USA... | reverse complement strand
AGCTATCGACCACGGAGACCAAGGTCCGAATCGAAACTCCGTCACTCCTATTTCCTCCACTTCCATTTCTAGCGCAAGTGGGACACATCAACGGCAGGAACTGGGACCGTGAATACGTTCTCGTCACTGGCATTACCGAAATGCGAGACCCAGTTTCGGGTGACAAAGAAAACATCACCGAACTGACGGTTCAGCGGGGTGTGAACGGTACAACGGTACAGCTACATCCAAGCGACTCGCTGTTTGCATGGAGTACCAATGGCTTTTGGAAAGCGACCGATAAGTTCGGGCTACCCGCCTACGAAGCCTTCTCACGAGAACGAGTGTCTCTTACATCATCGATCACCCCCTCGACCAACATCCTGCAGATCGATGATGCCAGTCGATTTCCTCCGGTCCCATTCAACGCGCAAATCGTCGCACCTCCGAGCTACAACTCTGACGGCAGTTTGGTCACAACGCCAACCACGGAGAACGTGACGGTGACCCAGGTCAGTGGCTATCAAGTGACCGTGGCTCGACCACCGAGCACCACCAATTCATTCGCTTCTGGATCTGCATTGTTTTTCTCGTGGGCGGTGAACACACGAATCGACCCGCGTATCACTCGATATGTGCCGGTAGGATCGTCCGAATCGATCGTCATGCCATTGGCAGACAGTCCAGCACTCGACTCAGGGATTACCACTGGGTTTTCTGGCCAGAATTCCGTCATTGATTCTAATTTGGCTGCAAACCAATACGTCATCAACAAGCGAATCGTCATGTCGGTCGCGACAACATTCGAGTCGACCACGGAAGGTTATGCATTCTTCAATGACACAGAGATCGCCGTTGCGAGCACTGCGAACCTTCCTACCTTACCATTTGTGGCCAGCGTCGACGGGGAACTCATGGATGTCACCGCCGTCAACACAACCACACGCAAGCTCACCGTTGTGCGTGCTCGCTACGACACATCGAACTCCGACATTCGGCCAGGTACGAAGATCGCCTTTGGCAAGGTCCTTTCAAACTCAGGCTCCGACACCCGTTTCTACTTGGAAGACACAGCGGGGCTTCCGCTTGCGCCCTTCTTCCTGTTGCATGGAACCGAGATCGTTCGTGTAGACAGCATTGACAGCGTTTCGAAGACGATCACGGTCTCGCGCGGGATGCTTGGATCGAGTGCGTCATCCCACCCGATACGATCCTTGTTTTCGGGTGGCTTCGAGGGACTTGATTCAGCGAAACTCCATTTCCAGTACAGTGGTGCGATCGATGTCCAACTGATTGAAGCCGTTGGGATCGCAAAGATCGGCAATGCCATCAACGTAGCCGACACGTCCATATACGTTCCGAATCTGCCCTTTCCGTTAGCAGGAATGGTCGGCGGAAAGATTCGCCTCGGAACGGAAGTCATGTATGTCCGTGGCGGCACGCGTCCCGATCCAAATGCCGATGGCCACTTCCTTTCCGTTGTGCGCGGATATGAGAACACGGCGCCGGTTGCCGCGGCAAAAGGTACCGTGGCGGAACTGACCGGCTTTCTCTTCTCAGCCGCAAACTCAGTTCCTGCGACGAATGATCCAGGCTACTTGCGTGTCGCAGACATGATTCTGCCATTTGATGGCATACGTGCAGGAATTGCCACAGACCCCATTCCGGTCAGTCCGTCGCATGCATCGCGTCTGATTGTCGCAATCAACGACAAGAAGCTGGAGGCCATCGGGAACAACAGCGGATTCGATTTCGCTGCCGCAGCCAAAGAGCAGACCGTTCTCGATGCCGTTTACGGTACCGATGTGCTCGCGGGCACAGCTACTTCGATCCAGATCAATGTGGAGGATACAACTCCACTACCAGCCGTACCGTTCCTGCTTCGCTATGGAGCAGAACGGATGATCGTCACGGCGCTGGATCACGCTAGAAACAATATGACGGTAACGCGTGCAGCTCAGGGTACGACCCAACAAGTGCAGCCACTCGGGATCGTGCCGGACCGAGGCACATTCGTCACAGTATCCCCAGGTTTCCAGCTTCCTTCGACTGCTCCTTTCGTAGCTCAATTTGGACGGGAAACGCTTCAGGTTCATGGCATCGATCCCAACCATCGTTTGTTGACCGTCAGTCGCGCTTTGTGGAATGGCACTCCGTTGGAGCAACGCTCCGGTCAACCCTTCATTTGGGGTAACGATCAACAGTCGCCCGGCTTCAACAGCTCGATGCTGGTTCTGACTGCGAGCATCTCAGCCGCCGCTACCCAGCTGATTGTCAAGGGCGATGCGACGATCCCGGACCTTTCAACCCTTCAGATCCGAGACGAAAAAATGCTGGCGACGGTTGTCACTCGAAATAACGATGGCACGACCCTCGTCAACATCGTGCGTGGAATCCTCGGAACCGTTGCGGCAAGCCACCCTGCTGAATCCAATGCCATCCTGCTTTCGGATACCTATGGCGGTTTCAGAAATCTCAATTCAACGATCGACCGCGGCGCCTATGAAGCATCAATCTGGCGAGTGAACACATCGGCGGATCTCCCCGATCTTGCGCCTGGGGATGGGCAAGTCACCACCAGTTCGGGGCTCGTCAGCCTTCGAGCTGCAATCATGGAAGCAAATGCTCGCCCTGGTTTTTCGTCGGTTGTTGTTCCTGCGGGCGACTACTCCCTGACCAGTGAATTGCTCATTTCATCGAACGTTGAGATTCAGGGGATCAATGCAGCCGACACCTATATCCACGCGAACGGATCTCGGGCCATGCGTGTCTCAAGCTCCGGGCGACTGCGCATTGCGAACATCAAACTATCCGGAGCCGCAGGTTCTGGAGTCGGTGGAGGCGTCTTCGTCGATGGCGGAACACTCGTTGTCGATCGCTCTGCATTGACCGGTAGTAGCGCTGCTAACGGTGGTGCGATCTCGAATCTAAACGGGTCTGTGACGATCAATAACTCGAGCCTGTACGCGAACTCCACCGCGGGGAGTGGTGGGGCCGTGCACTCCATCGGCGGCACCGTCACGGTTTCGGGAAGTACTATCTCCGGAAACACGGCAACCGTGTCGGCTGGTGCTGTGTATACGAATTCGACGGCGAATTTGACGATCCTCAGCTCCACGATTGCGAACAATTCGGCACCCATCATAGGCGGCGTCGTCGCGGATGGACTCAACAACCAATTCGGCAATGCACTTGTCGCAAAGAATACCTCTGCGGGACAGCCAGATCTCAAGGGAATATTCAAGTCGCTCGGAAGCAATCTCATTGGCGCTCCACCGATCGCAGAGCGCAGTCTCGCGTCCGTTATGACAAGTAATCAGTCGTCACTGGCAATCGACGCGGCACCCAGCGTAGTGCCAGCGCTTCCATTTGTGGTTAAAATCGACGCCGAGTTGCTCCAAGTCACAGCGATTGCTGGCACCACCTGGACGGTACTACGGGGCTACAATGGCTCAACCGCTGCTGCCCACGCAGCGAATGCACCGATCCGAATGGACGGATTCTGGATCCTGAATGACCAAACAGGAACCGTAGCATCTCCGATCGACCCCAAGCTCTCGGCGCTCTCATCGCTCACGTCCACGTCGTTGCCAGTACTGGCTTTGCAGTCAAATAGCCCTGCCATCAATGCCGCCGATGCCGCGCAGGGGAACTACCTCCCCAAAGTTCACGTGAATGCGGTCAGTTCTGTCATGCTTGATTTTGATCATCCCGAGTCGCTGCCGCCTACTCCCTTCATGATCATGAGTGCAAGTGAGATACGAACCATCACCAGCATGAGCGGTAGCCGAGGTGTGCTGAATCAACCGTTTGTGAGTCTCGGACTGTCCACGGACGTTGTCGTACTCACCGATGGCAGGTACGCGCCACGACTTTTCAACTCCCAAAACACGGGAAGCACGGGGGTCGCATCCTACACGCCGAGCCAATTGACGGGACTGGACATCGGAGCCTACGAATTTGTACCCATCGTCACACTTTCAGCCTCTTCCGCAACCTCGGCCACCGAAACCAACGCAGGTACGACCTACTACAGTTTCCTACTTACTCGGAGTGCTGTAACGACTGGCACCCTGGACGTGGGATACACGGTTGAAGGTATCGGCACCAATCCAGCAGATGCAGAGGACTTCGTCAACAATAAGATCCCGTTCGGAACCGTGAGTTTTGCATCGGGAGAGCTCACAAAGACGGTTCAGATTGCCGTTAAGGATGACTCCATTCTCGAGTCCACGGAACAGTTCCGCATTCGCCTTCTGTCTCCGAGCAACGTCTACTTCCCTGTACGGCAAATCGACGCAACGATCGCTCCGGACAGCGACTCTATCTCCTTCACAGTCTCGTATCCAGCAACCATCGCTGAGGGAAGGGGTGCGAAGTATGAGGTGACAATGCAAGGGGAAATCGAGGGTGGCATCTGGTTGTTGCACGACGTTGTCCATGGCACCACGAACGCAGCGGACTTCGCCCCTCAGGACGAGGTGAACGAGTTGATCGGCGCGTCTTTCTTCAACGGCCTGAATGGACAAAAGCGTACCTTTGCGATTTTTTCGAACCCTGACACAACCAACGAACCCAACGAAACTTACTCAGTTTCGTTCCAGCACTCGACTCCCGCGTTGAGCGCATACATTACACTCCCCTCGGGCGTGACAACATCGATCACGAACGATGACCCGGTGTCGACTCCTGTGGCCAAGGTTGTCGTGGACAGCGTGATCGATCTCGAGAACCAACCCACCCTGCAGTTCAAGGTCCGAATGGAAGGGACTATCTCGGCGCCCGTTACGGTGCAAGTGGCAACAAATGCGCTGACGGGATCGATCCCGGAAGTCTCTCAGAATTTTGTCTTCACGTCGAATACGCAGTCCTTCACCCTTTCCGTGCCGATTACGGACAACAATCTTCCAGGTCCCAACCGGGTGTTTGAAGTCGTGCCGACGCTGATTAGCACGGGGGGGCAATCCATTGCACTGGCTCCAGCACGTGGAGGAGTACTGGACGACGATACCAACCCAACCCGAATGGCAATTCAGGCGTGCAAGGCTGTCCCGGGAGCGAAGCCAGGTTTGCTCGATACAAACTCCACACCCTACGCAACGCCAGCGAACAAAGTCTTCCCGCCGAAGATCTCGGTCACCTCGACAACCTACACGATAGACAACACATCCTTCCTTCCACAGTACAACAACTACCAGATCGGTACGATGGCGGGATGGACGGAAACACTCGTCCATATCGAAGAGCAACAATGGCAAGTCGGACTCTCCGGATCCTTGCCCATCAAGAAATGCGGAGAAGAAGACGAAGATAGCCTCCCCCCTATTTCTTCGGAGTTAGCCGACGTCGTCAATGCCGACTGGGTCGTCCCATTGAGTCAGTCACTGACATTTTCGCCTATTCCAAGCCACGACTACCGACGCGACGAGGACGTGCGATTGGAGGTGCCGGGATCGCTCAGTTTTGGAACGGCAACGGCCAATACCGACGGAACCATTACCTATGTCCCAAATACGGGGGCAGCACTCAAACCTGAGCTCGACGCCGACGGACACATTATTCGATTCACCGGGCTAGAGAAGTTTAGCGTCAGCTATGTCGGTATAACCACCGGGAAGAAGTACGAGACTCAGGAAATCAAGCTTGCTGTCACCAACAATTTGCCTGCGCTCATTGGACATCAACGGCACCAAGTCGATTCCAACAATCGGATGTATTTGCCTGGAACGATTTATCTCGAAGCCCAAGAAGACTACTATAACGAGAAGAGCGTTCGAATTGACCTGCGCGACATCTTTACCGACGATGGAACAGACCTCACCAAGCTGAAGATTGTCGATGTCCGCGATACGCTGTTTGGCTTGGACACGAGCAATCCCAATGCGACGCCGCCGACGGTCGACCCCTATCCGAATGATATCCGAAAGGAAGTCGGGCAATTCGTACTAGGGTCGACAACAACAAAGCGCAATTTGATCGTGACCAAGGTCGATCAGTACTCGATCGACATTCGGAATGAAGTTCGGATCGCTGATATCCAAAGCACCAATGGACAGTGGACCGCAGGAACCACCTCGCCAACATTGTGGCTTGTCGTTTCCGACGGCTCGACCAAGCGTGAGAAAGAAACAGATTTACAGGGGAATGTTACGTACAAGACCGTCGAGCACCGATGGGAAGTGGAGGTGCGGTTTCGAGTTCAGAACTCATACTTGACGAATTCCTTGTGGAGAGCATCAAGTGGTGTTCCGGATTTTGAAAGCCGACCTTGGATTCGAACCGTCCCCGAGTTGGCGCTTCAGACGCTTCCAGTGAACGCAAATAGCTTCGAAGTCTCAACCTTTACGTCTGCAGATGTCCAGTATGGAAACATGAAGTATCTGGGTGGAGATATCGTAGTCGACACGTTCACGGGGGATGTGCAGACGTCGCACTCCATGATTCTCGACAAGTCGGGCGGCAAAGCAGAGCTCCGCCTCCAGGGACTCATCCATGATTCGAGTTTGGTTCGAGACGGAAACGCCAACGCGCCTATCATCTACGCAGTTGTCGCTCGGAAGAATAGCCAAACGGCTCTCACCTCGCTATCGGGAAAGCTCAAGCTGTATCGCAATCAAGTCGAGGTCGGTTACCCATTCTCCACAGCGAATGTTGCCGTTACAGCTCAAAGCGGTGAGAAGTACATCCTCGCGATTCAGCCCCAGTCGCTGCCGAAAGATCCTGGCCTGTATATTTGGGAACTTGAGTTAACGGTCAACTCGGGTACCACCCCAGTCGTCTACTCGATCAAGGGCGAGATTCCGATCCTGGTCGGCGATCAGTTGGAGGTCGTTAGCGCCACCAATCCCAAAGGACTCAACGAAGAGTACGCGAATCCGTTCGGAGCTGGCTGGATGCTCCAGGGGGTACCGAGCTACATCTTTGACGATCGCGGAACGACCGATGTGGAAGACGATCGAATCCTCATGCACTTTCCTGGCGAGGGCACAAAGGTCTTTGATGCGAGTCCGGTCACGCTCGCAAACTTCGGATATTCAGGCGAACTGACTCCGATCCAAGTTGGAGCTAGCGGATTCGGGATCGATTTTCCTGACTACCAAAAGCCACCCTTGGAATTCGGTCGATTCACCGTTTCTGGCGGCGAATACACTTATACAACCGCGGATGGAACGCAGTATGTGGCTAAGAAATCGACGATGCACAACAAGCCGTTCCTGCTCATTGATCGCATCGAGCAGCCCGGTGTCAATTTCGTTCATGCCACCACAGCGGAATCGCAACGCCGTGGTTTATCTTTTGTTTGGAACACGTCCGATTCCCTACCTCATCCGGTCATCACCTTGGCGCGAGCTAGCGACTCGAGCGACACAACGTTTTTTTATGATGCAGATTACATGATCGATAAGATCGTGATCGGATCGAGAATCTACGATATCACTTTGCAGGAAGTCCCTACGGCCGACACGACCATGAATCGTAAGCAACTGGTGAATATCGAGGAAAACAATGCCAGCGCAGGTGGATTTGTAGCCCCGGGTGCCAATCATCAGTTTCAATACAATGCTGCCGGTTTATTGACGGCAGACAAATGGCTCGATACTCAGACAAACGTACTTTCTTCGGTCGCTATCGAATACGCCACAGGGCGCCGAATGGCAAACAAGGTAACGGTCGGCAATCTCGACCCATTTTGGTTGGACAACGCAGGAACGGTCGGGTTCTCGAACACGCGGAATCGTCTTTCGCAACTAGTCACCGAACTGAAACAAGTAATCACTAGTATCGACAAGTTCGTTGGCCCCGGCTCCGTGTCCAGCGCTGGGACCTGGCGCAAACTGTATCAATTCAATCAACGAGCCCAGCACGTAGGTACCGAAGAGCAATTCGCAGGCAACAAGATCAATGAAACCCAATACGTCTATAACGGTTTGGGGTCAGTCCAGTCCGAACGAGAGTTTGTCCCAGGTGCCAATCAATATCGAACGACATTCTATGTTTACGATTACCAAATCAAGCAGTCGTACAAGCTGGCTGCGAACGACTCGATTGCCGTCGACGATGTTACCCCCAAGTACGATCCCACCGACTATCGTGGAAATGTTGTTTATACGTTGAATGCCGGTGGACATACCGTCAATGAATACGAGACCGACAACGAGCGTGGCGCATCGGTCGGCGCCTTGGTCGTTTCCAAAGTCAATGCACCAATCGAAGGTTTCGACAAAGGGAAGAACAAGAACCTTCTCGAACAGACTACCACAAACTACATCCTCAATGACGATCGCCGAAAAGCAAGTATGTCGATCGATCGATACCTGAATTCGGACTACACGGAGTCATGGAAATACGATGGCAAGCAGTACTTGCTCTCGCACACGGACACGCTCGGCCTGGAGACCAAATACACATCCTACAACTCGCGAGCCCTTCCGGAAAAGGTGCAGGTTCTGGACGGAAATGATGTCGTTGAATCGACTTTGACCTATGATCCGGGCACGGGATTTCCGACATCCAAAATCACCAAGGTTGGATCGCAGACTCTTTCGACCGAGCTCACAACGTACGATTTGCGGGGCTTTTTGCGGGAAGAGAAAACCATATCCCCCCAGGGGCCGGTCCTTTCAAGGACCCAGTACGAGTACTTCGCCGACGGCAAGCTCTTCAAGTCCATTGATGGCAACGGCATCATTACAGAGCATCGTTACAACGCTGCCAGGAATTTGGCTGGAACCAAGGTCGCAGCCGGATTGCAGTATTTCAACCGCAACCTCGGCGCCAACACAGGTGTTGGTCAGGACATGGAATACACCTATTACTCGGATGGCAGCCTAAAGCAAACCAAAGACCTCATCAACAACAGGGTTCTGAGCGTCAATTACTATCAACACGGCGCCAACTTGGTCTCAAGTTCCGGCAGCTACTTTGGCACCCGTTCTTGGATCACCACACCCAACGTGGCCGGGGCCATTGACGCGAGCGGCCAACCGACAACGAACCAGGTCGACGTGGTCATGAACGAGACGGATGGACTAGGCCGAGTCCATTTGACCGACAACTTGCTGCAAGGTGGCCTACAGAAGTTCACGTACGGCGACATTCGCATCGATCGACCGACCAGAATTGAAAGCTCCCAAGCTGCACACGCTAGCGGCAGTCAGCAACTCATTACCGAGATCCGCATGGACAATCGCGGAAACGTTCTCTACCAAAAAATTGGGGATGCAGCACCGCAAATCAATTCGTATGACGAGCTGAACTTGATGTACCGTTCCGATGTCAAGGCAACCTACGGTCAATCGTTCTACCAAATCACAGGACCGACGGGTTTAGTTCTCCTTTCGACCGAAACACGTCGCTCGAGCGCGGCTCAACCGGTCACCGCCGTCACCGCCAATCTGTACGACACGCGTGGTCGGCTGGTCATTTCCAAAGATCCCATGTTTGGAATTGAGGAAGGGGTCGGAATCAGCACGGTTAAGTATTCTTTCGAGAACAACATGCTGCTAACCCTTACCACTGACCGAGTTGGCAATTCCTCCTCCACCAGAACCGATGCGCTCGGACGGGTCGTCGAATCCATCAGTCCACGCAAAGTCTCGACCACTTATCAATATGACATCATGGGCAACTTGAAGCAGCAAAGCTCTCCTGTTGATACCGGTGTGAACCTAACCCAGTCCTGGGAGTACGACCAACTCAATCGACAACGTCAATCGACCTATGCAGGTCGCACTTCGTACACCGATTATTTTGACGATTCATTGACCGTCGTCAGTACGGATCACAACGACTTGATCTCAAGGACGAAGACCGATGCACAGGGGCGACTCCTGCAAGTGACGACTCCGAGCCAATTGTCTACGTCGGGCACCGCCGCACTCCCCAAGCTGACCACGTATTCATACACATGGAATGAAGCAGGCGACTATCGGATCGAAGAATCTATTGATACGTTTGCCGTGGCGGGTAGCAATGGACAGAGCCCCAATATGAATCATCCTCAGCTTCAAAAGTGGAAGCGGAAGATCTCAGTAGCGGGTCCCGTCGTTCAATCGGAAAAGGCATTCGGGACAGGTTCGTATACGGTCGACCGCACCGTCAACCTCGACAAACTTGGGCGTGCAGAATCCTCGACAACCAACCTGCGAACCACCACCTCGACTTTCGACGACTCGGAAACAGGGATCGGCATGTCTCTCGGCGTCATTCGAACGGGCGAGGCAAATATTACCAATGCCTTCGACTCGGCTGGTAATCGCGTGCAGATGATCAAAGACCAAGAGCGGACCCGAACGGCTTTCGATAGCCTTTCTCGCATCGCCTCGCAGTTCGTTATCTCGGTCAACTCCGTGTCCGATTCGATCATCCGAACGTACAAAGGCAAAGAAACTAGCAGTATCGACGAATCGCTGGCAACAACTATTCGAACGACCAACGCCTCGACGGGCATATCCACGGTGCAGAGCTCCAAACCGTACACACCGGAGCACTCGATTTCGATGAGTTCCGACTACCTAGGGCGAACCAAATCTCGGACAGAGACCGGTCTGGGAACCTCGACCTATATCCACGACATCTACAGCAATCTACTCAGCGAAACGGATGCCTTTGGACGGACGCAATCCTGGATTCGCGACGCCTTCGATCGCGTGATCAGCCACACGAATTTCGCCGGACAAACGACGACCTGGACCTACGACGCTTGGGGAAAAGTCTTGTCGCAAACGGATCCGAACTCCCTGTCGACATCGTACACCTACGATGAAAGGAGCCGAGTCCTCAGCGTTACCGATGCCGATGGGGGGGTGACAACCACGGTCTATGACGTCAAGGGCCGGAAAATCTCTCTAACGACACCGAACGGCCAAACGACCTCGTGGACCTACGATATCTACGATCGCGTTCTGACCGAGACCAATGCCCTGACTCAGACCAAAACATTCGGTTACGATGCGGCGGATCGCAAAACGCTGGTCATCAAGCCCGACGGGAACAAGATCCAGTATACTTATGGGAACGGTTCGAACCCGACCAAGGAAGAATGGTTGGTTGGGACCAACGTGATCGAGACCCTCAACTTCCAATACGACGCAGTCGGCAAAATGACCTCGGCCAGTGACTCTGCGACCAGCCTCGAGTTCACCTATACCGATGGATTGCTCTCGCGGGAGAAACAAACCCTCGCGCCGAGTATCATCGCCCAGTCGGATTACATCTATGCGGGCGGCCAAGTCCGAGAAGTTGCTCTCAGCCTGGGAGCTTCCGCCACGTTCGATTCGAAGGTTTCGTATACCTATACCGCCAACGGCCAAGTTGCGACGCTCCAACAAACCGGTCCAATGACCGATACCAAGAGCATCCGCTACAGCTACGACCAGGCCGGAAACCGGGTCCGCACCGAGCGATTCTCGGATGTTGGGTATGCGGCTCCGGTATTCGAGACCCTCTCCTCCTACACCAACGCGCAAAACCAGCTCAAGTCGACCGTGCAGTCGATCAAGCACCAGCGAGCAACGGGCACCGTCCTTGCCAGCTACGACTTCGTCTGGGACGCTGGAAATCGGCTAAGTTCGGTAACGTCGTCGGCGGATGGTCTGACCACCTACAGCTACACCCCCACCAACCAGCTCAGCGCGATCGACTATGCCAACGCCCCTGATCAGAGCTTTACCTATGACCTGAACGGCAACCGGACAGGCTCTGGAAACGTCACTGGCGCGGACAATCGCCTGACATCGAATGCGACGTGGGATTTCCTCTACGACGCCAACGGGAACATGACCCGTCGGACGCTCAAATCGGACAATTCGTACATCGAGTACACCTATGATCATCGAGACCGATTGACGGACGTTCGGTACAGAACCTCGGCTGGCACACTGACCAAAAGAGTGCATTTCGGCTACGACGCGCTCAATCGCCGCTATCTGCAAACGGTGGAAAACGGATCAGGCACGATTCTCTCGACGGTCTACTACGTTAACCAAGGGTTTCGCAAAGACCACGGCGATGCTGGTGATGAGATCGCGTTGCGGTTGGACGGTACTGGGTCGGTGATCAGCCGCTACCTGCACGGCTCTTTGGTGGACGAAGTCCTCGCGGAGGAGAACATCGGCTCAGGTGGCGTACGTGACGTATTGTGGGCGATGACGGACCATCAAGGCTCGGTGCGCGATCTAGCTCGAGTGACGGCGGGAACGGCGTCGGTGGTCAATCACATCGTCTACGATGCCTTTGGCAAGACTGTCTCGGAAACGGATACTGCCATCGCGCACCTGTATGGCTACACGGGTAGGGAACTCGACAAGGAGACAGGCCTCCAATACAACCGCGCACGGTACCTCGACCTAGTCCTCGCCCGCTTCATCAGCCAAGACCCGAAGAGTTTTGCGGCTGGGGATACGAATCTGTATCGCTACGTAGGCAACCATCCGAGCTATGCGACCGATCCGAGCGGGTTGGTTGATCCACAGAGTATTGGCGTACTCAATTACACCGAAGAAGAACTTCGGAAGATGGGTATTCCTCAGTCGACAATCGATTACCTACGGAAACAGGGATACATGATCAATCCGACAATCGGTGACTTGTATCGCAGGGTAGGTATCCCTACTGATGGAACGCAGCTCTGTGAGGACGGATTCATGGAGTCCTCTGGAAATACTTGGGTATACGGCACGCGGTACACTGATCCAAACGGCAGGTCATGGTACGAGACAAATGTCTTTGCACGGGACGGCAAGGGTGGATTGGTAAACATTGGTAGCCAGTACTGGGATGACTATCAATCGATGATGCAAGCACATGAGGACCAGCACATACTGACCTTGGCGGGTGGGATGATTGGAACGGCAGCAGGGATCGGTGCATCGGCAAACATTGGAGGAAGCCTGAAACTTCCTGGAAGACCGCCATTGAGCGTGCCTGCAATGCCACCTCTTGGTTCATTCGATGACATTATCCTTAATCCGCTTTCGCTCTATGGAAAATCAGCAGATGAAGTTGCGGAGATTCTGGGTCCCGGCTGGGCAGCAGGGCCTTATGGTCGAACTGGTACTGGCTGGGCGTTCCGCAATGGCGACAAGGTAGTTTACTACCACGAAGGGGGTAAACATGTGGGGCCGTACTGTGGAGTGAGAAGCGGTTTATACAACTTCAAGGTTGTCGGGCCCGGTTACAAACCATTGCCAGGTGACAAAGCAAGGATAATTCCGTCAGTACCCCCTAAGCCTGTTGGAAACTTGAAGTGATTAGTGCGTTGCAGTCCTTGAGAGATGGGTTTCGATGGGGACTTTCGACTAATCTCCGATTGTCGGATGACGAAGTTTTGTACAATCTACTCGAGCAGTTCGATTTATTCGTTTGTTCAGATCTTCACGAAACTAACATAAAGCCGTTGATTGCGAATGGAACAATCCCAAATCAAATTGCTGAGCGAATTTCGGAATTGCGTGAAGTATGGTTTGAGTTGCTGAAGTCCGATCGGTCTATCGAGTCGATACGCGGGAAGGACGCACGATGGGCAAAGATATTTCAATTGAGCGATGAGTGTTGGGTTTACTGCTGCAATCGACTTTCAAGACTTGGTGTCGTCGAGCAAACAGTAGTAGAGATAAACGACACTCGTCCCGAACCTATCGAACACGATTGAACTGAAGCGGAAACGAAAAACAAGGACAGGCATTTGCGTATTGTTTGGTTAGGAAATGCTCTCTTTGCAATGGTAGCTCGCTTGGGGGAAGATAGGCGAACACGAACCCCCGCACCCTCTGCTGCCAGTCGATTCGCTAGCGTTCAGCGGTCAGGCATGGGATACATTGCATGTTCTAGTTCTTCCTTGCTAGTTCTTCCTAGTTCTTCCTGTTTTTGTGTCGGCCTTTCAGGCCTTTTGTGGGGGAGTTGTCTGTTACGGGCCGAATTGTGGTCGTATTTTTGGCCGAATTGAGACGGTAGAGATTTAGACCTTTTTTCGGTGTGATGGCCGAATTGTTGCGAATTTTGGAGCGGACCAGTACGATGTCACGGGCGGAGTCGACACTCGTGGGACCAGGTTCTGATTGGCTGAATTGCAGTCGTATTTCAACCAACCATGGTCATCGATTCCAGAGCCGATCGACTCTATGTGCGCTCGAGCCGCATCTACGTAAAAAAAGTGCGATCGCTCGATTCGAACGATCACACTTCATACGTCTTTTTGCGCCGTGGATTCTACTCGCCGTATACTCTATCCGCCACGGATCCTACTCGCCCGCCGAGTGGGCCGAAGGTGTACGACGCCCAAGTTCGCGCGAGTACTCCATTAACCACTTCTCTAAGATGCCCACGGCCGGTAGGAAGTCATGCCCCTGGATCATCATTAGGTCGATATTGTTGTAGTTCTCCTTGCAACAGAAACAATGTGCTAGATTATTGCTCGGGTTCACTGTCGCGCGAAGCTCTTTGCAGTTGGGGCACTGAAACCGAAAGTAACCATCGCACTGCTTTGCAATCGGACCGAAATTGCCCAGCCGCTGAATCGTTAATTTCATCGGTAACTCATTACGTATCCGCCAGAGTAACTCTTTCGTGATCATTATCGTAAATCCTTGAGATTTGAGTAGTGAGGTTGGAGTCAAAAATCTTTCAAGTCGACTTGGTGTTGCCAATGTGGCTGCATCAAGACGCGATTGATAACGTCGATGTCGATCGTTCGACCGTTGGCCGCTCGAACGGCTTCGAGCATTGCGGACAAACACAGATTGCGACACCGACGAAGAACACCATCTGCCGAACGAATGATGAGCTCCGTCGCACCAGTCGTGAATGTACTATGCGCTAACCCAATCCGATCCAGTTCGCGATGGATAAACTCACGTACCACATCGTCATGCAACCGCTTGGTTACGACCGAGTAAGTCACTCGGCTCTTGATATCCTGATTGACGGCCAAGTCCAAATTCGAGAGCAACTCCACTTGGCCAATCAGAATCAGGTTGTGATTCTTGGGAAAGTCTTCAAGCAATAGCCTGAGCTTGCGAAGGTTCTCCATCTCCATCAAGTGAGCATCGTCGATGATGGTGACCAGCATTTTGCCGCTCCGATTGAGGCTGAACGCTTCCGCGATCAGTTTGCGCTCGCATTGGAAGGCCGAACTCTCGAATTCGATGCGAAAGGCCTCGCAAAGAATCTTCACTGTGTTGGTGTACGTGTGTAGCGTACGGGCGACCGTCGCTACCAGATGCTCCTTTTCCGAGAGTGTTTTCAGAGATTCTTTGATCACGGTCTTGCCCGTGCCAGGTCTGCCAACGACGAGGCAC
>Ga0078894_10002011_pt1 | contig 15286 bp, 8 predicted proteins | sample LauGreSu1BDMLBSD_2_FD_67506 | JGI IMG/M metagenome (GOLD analysis project Ga0078894, IMG submission 67506) | Freshwater lake microbial communities from Lake Michigan, USA - Su13.BD.MLB.SD (version 4) (version 4) | ecosystem: Environmental > Aquatic > Freshwater > Lake | place: Lake Michigan, USA... | reverse complement strand
GTTTTTATTATTAAATAGATATGCGTTTTTCCAAGAAAAAATAGAAACATTTGTATAACATTTATGTATAAAATCTTCAGGAGATGGTATTTTTATTTTAATATTATCAAAATAATCTTTATATTCATAAATTTTTATTTTGATAGTTGTAATAATTATAATTTTAATTAGCTCAGCTATATATTTGCATTTAGTAAGTTTAACAATTCTCTTATATTCCTCATTTATTAAATTATTATTCCATTTTTTTATTTGCACTAATTCTTTTTGAAATTCCTTAATACTTCCTTTGCGTTTAGAACAATCACACCATATTTCATATATTTTTTTAGATATAGGTATTGTAATTACATCTTGTATATGTTCTATATATTCATTTCTCGTATCTAATAAACCATCCATGTATAATAAATATTATTTAATATTCTTTATATAACGAAAAAATAATTAAATTATTACTATATTATACTACTTTATATTACTTTATAATAAAGTTGCGTATGATTGTTGAACATATACATCTTCTGTAGCTCTATTTAGACTTTTGAAGATGTAAAAAGAACCCTAATTATTATTATATCTAATTATTATTATACCTGAGCCACCATTTCCCGCATTTGCAAATCTTGCTCCGTCTCCACCATTGCCTAAATTTGCTGTTGCGTTTGTGGCATCTCCACCACCATACCACGGACCTCCATTTCCTCCTTTTGCGTATGTTGTTGATGTCCCCGTAATATTAATACTTCTACCATTTCCGCCTAAACCATATATATATCCAGAAGATGGAGATGATTCGCCGACAGATGCCGAACCACCACCGCCTCCTCCACCGCCACCTCCGTAACCTGAGTTAGGATCTGAATTTCCTCCATTAAATCCTTGATTTGCTGTACCTGTTCCGGCACCTCCCCCCCCTCCATAGTCCCCTCCTCCTCCGCCAGAACCACCATTTGAACCAGCAGTATTAACATTTGCTCCTCCTCCACCGCCACCACCTGTCGCTACAATAGTACCAAAACTACTATTACCACCATTATTACCTCTTGATGAACCTCTTGTTCCTCCGTTACCAACTATTATAGTATAAGTACCAGCTGCTAAAATATAATTTTGCATATATATTAATCCTCCAGCACCTCCTCCTCCACCTCCTCTATTATCAGCTCTATCATTACGACCTCCGCTACCACCTCCCGCTACAACTAATAATTGTGCTGTTATAGTTCTTAAACATTGGATAGTATATTGGGAACCATTATGAGGAAAAGATAGAAATAAATCATTTGTATTTGCAATACTTTGAGGTAATATTGTACCACCGCTTTGAACTATTATAGCTGCCTTATTTTTTCCACGAAAAAGATTTAATCTTATTAAAGAATTGATATTTGGGATATCAGATATACCGCTTGTTAACCCCGATGTAGCATTTTGATAATATTCGCTTAAAGTAATTGGATTAGTACCGCCCATTATAGTTTGTATATTAGATAATGAAATTTGCCCAGCTGTTGGTAATGATCTTTCAATAGGCAGTAAAGTAGATGTATTAGTAATTGTATCTGTATCATTATTCGTTGTTCTTCCTAATTGCCCATATCGATTATTACCAAAATTATAAATACTCTGTACATTGTTGTTAGTTGTTATAACATAATTAAAATTACAATATAATCCATATCCAAATACATCAGATACAAATAATGAACTTAAAGCACCTGCGATTTGTGCTGGAGAACCTATGGGATTAGTTGTATTACCAAGACCTATTCTTCCGTCACCATTATAACCTACGCCATATAATTTACCATCACTCGCAAGAAATCTTCCTCCAGCTGCTCCTGATACAACCTTTATTATATTTAAAGTTCCAAAATTGTTTGCTGTTATTTGTCCCGGATTAGCATTTATAAGTGCTCCAGCACTTCCCCATCCTAATTGTGCATGATCATTAGAACCGCATGAATATACTTTTCCAGTGTTAGTAAGAAAATACGATGAACCATTTGGGGCTCCATCTACAACATAAAAACTACTCATTACTCTACGGGGAATATTAGGATTATAATCGTAACTCCCATTTGAACCCGTATGCCCCAATTGGCCGTGCCAATTATAACCACAAGCGTATACTTGTCCATTATTTGTAATAAAAAATGTTTCTTGTGAAGATGCTCGTATCTTCGATATAAATAATGTACTAAACGACACGCTGTTAATATCAATTACAAGTTTAGGAGTTATAAGCGGATCGTGTATCCAAATATTATCAATAAGACCTAAATTTCCATAGCGATTATAACCACAAGAATATACTCTTCCTCCATCAGTAAGAAACAACGAAGCTCCGCCTCCACAAGCAACTTGTACTATATTTAAAGAACCAATTGTTGCCGTTATTTGTGTAGGTACAGGATTAATATTACTTACTGCTTTTCCTAATTGACCACTTCCATTATGACCACATCCATAAACTTTTCCATCGTGTGTAAGAAATAATGAATGATCGCCTCCGTATATTCCTCCTGTAGAAATCCCAGTAATATTTAAAGAACCAATTGTCTCGGTTATTAGTGTAGGTACAGGATTTGCTATATCTGTATCGTTGTTTATAGTACTTCCTAATTGACCATATCGATTATTTCCGCATCCATAAACTCTTCCATATTCACTTAAAAATAAGGTATTATGTTCTCCTGTATCTATAGTTTTAATTTTTTCCAGGGTTAAATTGGTAGTTCCGCTAATAATAATATTACTTGTTCTTAAAATAATTGACATATTATATTCTATAATATATTATAGCAATTTTATATATATTATATATATAATATAATAACGTAATTATTATACATTTACAAAATAATTATACTAAGGTAGCGTATGATTGTTGAACATATACTCCTTCAGTAGTAGCTCTGTTTACATGAATATAAACATATCTATTATTTGGATGAAATGGCGTCATGCTTCCATATCTTTGATATGTGCTTGTTAAAGTATTTTTAAATGCTTTTGATATATAGCTTATTTGCCAAGTATTAGCAGATATTTCAGGACCATCATATATATATACTCCTATATAATCGGGATTAGATAATACATTACTTAAGATACCTTGCATAGTAATAGTACTTTTTGAAACTTCCACGCGTAAAGCATACTCGTCATCGCTGATATAACTATTGTTGAAATATTGCCATATAGTTTGTACAATTATTTTACTTTTTCCTCGAAAAATATTTAATGATATAACAGAATTGATATTTGGAATTCCTGTTATACCTGAAGTATATGCTTGAGAAGCATTTTGATAATATTCGCTTAAAGATATAGGGTTTGTACCACCCATTATAGTTTGTATATTTGATAATGATATTTGTCCTGTAGAAGGTAAAGACATCTCTATATATAGCAGTTTATATTAATATGCTAATAATTATCAGAGTAAATATCTAAAAAAATAATTATACATAGATATAGGAAGACCTATAGATGGCATAGGCATCTCATATAGATATATATATTTAATAATAAATTTAAGCGATTACATGCAATTTTAAGCAACTACATGTAATGAGTAAAAATTTCCTGATGCGTATGATGAACTGGCAGCACTTGTATAATTATTATACGCAAATATTCCATAACTTCCTGGTGCTAAACTTGCTGATAGTGTATAATCTATAGTATCAGTATGACTTCCATAAGCTCCTATACTTTGTACAAGAAACCAACCACCACCAAGATGTAACAATAATGAATTGATTTCATAATCACCAGATGATTGTGCTCCATTTTGTACTACAAATCTTAATGCGTCTCCTGGTTTTGCTTGTAGAATTAAACTTTGATTATTTATAAAATTAGCTCTATTTCCTCCATATGATCCTATATTATTGAATGTTGTTCCTCCAGCTCTTGTTAAATTTGTTCCACTTGCTCCTGTTAGCCATTCATAATTTGTATTAGCAAATGGCCATGGGTTTCCGAAAGCTGTTTGATTAGTTTGTACAGCAACCGGAGGGTAACTAACTGATGGTGGTGGTGCTGTTTTGCTTTTGCCATAAAACATTTCCATTGAAATAATAGCATTGATATTTGGAATGCCTGCTACGCCTGATGTATAACTTATAGCCGCATTTTGATAATACTCTTCTATTCCTATAGGATTTGCTCCGCCAAATTCTGTCTGTATATCAGAAAAAGAAATAGGAAGTCCTGATACTGGCGTAGGCATCTATATATATCCATATATATTTAATAAAATTAATAAAATTAATAAAATTTAATAAATTTAAGCAACTACATGTAATGAATAAAAATTATAAATTTACATAGTGATTATTAAAAGCTTGCCAATTATAACCATTTAAATCACCTCTTAATACAACACTTCCCCCCGTACCGACAGGAGGAGCACCGCTAAACGGGTTGTAAAATGAGCCGCCGTCTGATATATTCCATATTCCACCCACTCCTGCTGTCCAATTAGCCATTCTTATTTCAATATACTGATATGCCGGTCCTCGTATTAATCTTATCTCCATTTGAATTTCGTAACCTCCGCTACCACTATAATAATTGTGTTGAACAGCAATAAATCTCTTGATATTATGACCATTACTTGAATATGGAGCAAATTGTGTTGAGTAAGTTGTTCTTCTATCATATTGACCCATTAAGACACCTGGTCTAACATTAGGTCCCCAATTTACGTATTGAGAACTACCTCCTCCAAATGTCATTACATTATTTGTCGTCCATTGTATATTATTACTTGAACCATAATCAACTCCAAACCAAAAAAATGGAAATGCGACATTACCAATACCGGCAAAACTATCATCTACCCCATCTATACCCATTCTTCCACCACCACTTTCATTCATATTTCCACCTACGTTACCAGATAACATATATTCAACTGATGATGGCGGTGCCGGTTTACTTTTGCCATAAAACATGTCTATTGAAATAATAGCACCTGCGTTCGGAATGCCAGCAACACCCGATGTATAACTAGGATTAGCATTTTGATAATATTCGTCAATACTTGTAGGATCAAGTCCACCAAATTCATTTCTTATATCTGAAAAAGATATAGGGCCTGATGCTACTACAGGCATTTAGAAAAATTTAAAAATAATTCTATTATATTTAAATAAAATATTATGTAGGCATTATTTTATTATATTTATCTTCTAATGCTGTATATTTACGATTTAACTCTTTTATCGCCTGTAATAATACAGGGACTAATCTTTCATAATCTAATGTTAAATAATTTTCACCAGATTTAGATATTATTTGTTTTGTTTCTTTATCTAAATCAGCATCAAATGGTGCTATAGAAACAATTTCTGGATAAAATTTTTGAATTTCTTGGGCACTTAAACCTATTTCTTTTTTACTCTTATCATATCCGAATGATTCAGCTAAATCATTACAATTATATTTAAATACATTTATTTTATCAAGGGCAGGAAGAACGTCGCTTACATATTCAGTAATATTTTTCAATCTTTCATCAGAATAATATGCTGTAATATTTCCAGTAGCACCGAGATTACCATTAACTTGACATTTATAAATTGCCGGGTCGTTAGTTCCTATACCTATATTTCCTGTATTAGCATTATAAATATTAATTCCTGATGTAGTCCATTGAGAACTTCCACCTCCACCAACAGACGTTATAATACCCGAAGCATTAATAGTAATAGTAGTACCATCTACTTTAACTCCTCCTAAAATACCTCCGGCTCCCGAACCTGCTATAGGCAATCTTAAACTATCAATAGTTCCTGAAGATATATTAGTAGCATTAATATTTGTTAATAAAGAACCATTGCCACTTATAGTTCCTGTTATTTGAGCATTTCCAGAAACAACAAGTTTTTCTCCAATTCCTGTCTCTGTACCTATACCTACATTACCATTTGCTAAAATAATAATTCTTCCTATATTATTTGTTCCAAATACCAATGATGTGTTTTCGTTATTCCATAAAAAGGTATCTCTATTACTATGTATTCCCATTACAAATCCACGATTGGCAGCTGTTGTTGTATTATTATTTGTAAAACACAATCTTAATACATCCGTTGTATTATTCATATGTAAATGAAAAAAATGTATTGCAGGAGTTGTTCCTATACCTACATTGCCATTTTCGGCAATTCTCATTCTTTCAGCATTATTTGTTGCTAAAATTAATGGTGTATTTTCATAATTCCATAAATATCCAATATTATCCGTTCCCTTTATTAAATGTAATCCACGTGTTGTACTTGATGTCGATGTGTTATCCGATATAATCATTCTTACATCTTGAGCTAACGCATTTTTATGTAAATGAAGACTGCTTAACGAACTATTTGTACCTATGCCTATGTTACCATTTGCCATAATTCTCATTCTTTCAGTATTACTTGTTCCAAAATCTATATCTGCATTTTCACAATTATATATATATGCTTTTTGAAGACTATCTTTTCCTATACAGAACCCATCAGTTGTAGCAATACCCGATGTATTATCGGAAAAAGATATTCTAACATTTTGTGATGCCGCATTCCCGTGTAAATGTAAATTAGCATTAGGACTAATTGTACCTATTCCTACGTTACCAGCATTACTTATAGTCATTCTTTCGGCATTATTAGTAGCAAATAACATATCAGTATTTCCATAATTCCATAAATAAGCTTTTTGTGTACTATTTTCTCCTATAACAAATCCATTTGTTGCTCCAGATCCTGATGTACTATCTGTAAAACGAATAGCAACATCAGAATTAGCTGTTGTATTATGTAAATGTAATCTACTTACAGGATTAGTAATTCCAATTCCTACATTACCACCACTTTGTAAAGACATAATATTTAACTCATCATATTGGTTATGTGCTAATGTAATATCTAATCTTGTTCTACTATTTGGAAAACTATTTTCATATCTACACAATTTAAAACATGCCCTCGCACTAAATGCTTGATTTGCTGTTCCAGTACGACAAAGATTTAAAACTGCTTTTGGGTCATTCAATACACTTGAAGATGTTGCGGTTGGATTGGTTATTGTTAGCGGTGCTTCACTATGATCAAAAGAATTAGCAACCTCTGTATTAATACCATTAATGGTTAATTTTGATTGTATATCAGCATTAGTTCCAATACCTATGTTACCATTAGCAGCAATTCTAAGTCTTTCAGTAGCATTTGTAGCAAAATGCAATGCTGTATTTTCAAAATTATATATAAAACATGTGTTAGCGACGTCTTTACCAATGTGAAACCCACGAGAAGCTGCTGTTGTTGAAGTACCATCTGTAAATAGCAATCTTACATCTTGTGCTGTCGCTGTTTTATGTAAATGAAGACTGTGTTGAGCACTATTTGTACCTATTCCTACGTTACCATTTGCTAATATCCTCAATTGTTCAGTAGCATTTGTTCCAAATGCCAAATCTTTATTTTCATAATTATATATAAACCCTGTCTGGTCTGTTTCTTTTATTATATGTAATCCACGATTAGCCCCCCCTGTTGTTGTACCATCTGTTAATGCTATTTTTATAAATTGTGATGTGCCTGTTTTATGTATTTGTAGACTATTTTGAGCAACAGGGTTAGTAATTCCTATACCAACATTATTACCTGTATCTATAACTATTCCAGGAGATGTCGTTCCACTTTGTAGAACCAATTTATTAGTACTTCTTATAACCATGTCATTAATTGCTGAATTAGTAGAATATTGTCCAGCTGTTATTACTCTATTAATATCACTATTAGCAACACCTTTTAAATAAAATGAAGTATTTGCACCTATACTATTTCTACTTTCAATAGTTCCATTAACATCTAATAAAACTCCAGATGTATTAGATGTAGTTCCAATACCTACATTACCTGAATTATTAATAAAAATTGGTGTAAATTGTGAATTAGTTACAGCACCCGAAGTTTTTAAGTTTATTTGAAATGTACTACCAAAATTACCATCATCTGTTGCTATTATACTACATGAAGAAGCATTAACTCCTGGATCATAGGTTGATAAATTAATTTGAGATTTAGCACCAATATTACCTTGACCGAAAATAGATAATATAGGATTTGTCCCTTTAATATTTAATAAAGATGCTGGGTTAGTTATTCCAATACCTACATTACCAGTACTTGAAACATTAAAAACATTGGTAGTTGCTGAATTTATAACATTAAATATATTATTAGTATTACCTGCTGCGGTTTGTTTAATTGTTAAAGTTGGATTAATAGTCCCGCTATTAGTTATCTCAAGTCTTTCTGTTGTATAAACATCTGTATTAAGAGTTGTAGATGTTCCGTGAACTATTAAATTAGAGTTTACAACCAAGTCACCATTTATAGTAGAATTACCATTATATGATAGTAAATCTACCGAAATAGTTCCATCACCAGCTATATTAATATTATTACCTTTCTTAACACCTCCTATATCACTTGTCGTTGCTACTGGTAATCTTAAACTATTAATAGTACCCGTGGATATATTATCAGCATTAATATTTTTAATTTTATACCCTATTGCTGAAATAGTTCCATCAGTAGCAATTGATATATTTCCACCTCCTTTCACACCACCCAATACATTATTTGTAGCAGGCAAAATATCATCTGAAATTTGCCAACTTCCTGTATTTCTAAAATTAATATCATTTTGATTACCAGCAACATATTTGATAATACTATTTTTCTTGTAATTGTATTGTGAAGGTATTGCTTCACGTCCATATATATACCATTCGTCTATATGTATAAAATCTCTGCCATTGTTTTTATTAACTGTTATAGCATAGTGACTATAATAATTATATGTATTAACATCCTGTTCATATATATGAGCAAATTTGCCAAATGTAGCAGAAACATCCATATGTGTAATATTTGCTCTCTGATCTAAAATATCCCATGTAGTTCCGTTAATACTTCCATATATTCGGAAATCTTTTGGTGCTGTAGCAATGTCATAGGAATTTTTGAGAATATATGATGTCAATCTAATAGATACTGGAAATTGTATTTTAACACCATCTCCCGGATATAAAGTGTCATTGACAATAGATAATGTTTTATTATAAACACCATTTGTATAATTATTTGCCCCCCATATACCTCCTCTATCTTCAATTTCATTAAATACTGTAGTTGGTCGATAATAATCTACTTGTTGTGATGTATAATGTATAGTATAATTACCATTACCATATTGTTGTCCAGATACTGCTATTGTTGTTCCTGATGCTCCTGTAAAGTTTCTTATCGGTGGATACATACGGACGTTTGTTTCAACATCTTGCATTAAATATGATGTAGGTTCAATTATTTTTAATGTATCATTAATTATTGTATGAATAGTTCCGTCAACTTTAACTCCTCCTAAAACACTTGTTGATGCTGTAGGTAACACATATGTATTTGCTCCGGATATAACACCTGTACTTGAATTAATAGTAATGGTGGTTCCATCAACTTTAACTCCTCCTAAAACACTTGTTGTTGCTGTAGGTAATCTTAAACTATCAATAGTTCCTGAAGATATATTAGCGGCATTAATACTTGTTAATAAAGAACCATTACCACTTATAGTTCCACCCAATATTACATTACCAGCGTGGTTAAATGTTAATGGCGTTTGTGTCCCTCCTACTTGACTTTGTGTTCTAAACTTCCACCCAACCTGACCAGCACCTACAACATAAGGATAAATAGTTAGAGCATATTGATTTGGGGCTGATGGTACAGCATCACTTGCGTCTAAATGAAGTCCTTTTGATATATCATCATAAACACATTTAATATGGGTTCTATATGTAGGATTATTTGTTCCAATACCAACATTACCACCTCCGTCTATTCTCATTCTTTCTTGTCTTGTATTAGCACCAGTACAAAAACTTACTCCTTGAAATCCATTTATACTTATTCCATCATTTGCTCCGCCACTACTATGGTCAAACGTTAATATACTACAATTATATTGATTTGTTGTAGCAAAACCAGGCCTAAAAAATATACCATTTGTTCCACTTGTACCAGCATATGCTCTTATTAATAAATTACCATTTATATCTAATATTGTTTCTGGAGTTGCCGTTCCTATACCTACATTACCATTTGCCAAAATCCTTAATCTTTCAACATTATTAGTGCTAAATAACATATCAGTATTTCCATAATTCAACAAATAAGCTTGTTGTGTACTATTTTCTCCTATAGCAAATCCTTGTGTTGCTCCAGCTCCTGATGTAAAATCACTAAAACGAATGCCTACATCTGAATTTGCCGTTGTATTATGTAAATGTAATCTGCTATTTGCATTATTAGTACCTATGCCTACATTACCATTTCCAAGTACTGTAAGTCTATCAATTGAATTTGTATTTAAAACAACATTTGTATTTCCTTTTGATTTTATAGATATAGGTTGTGTAGCATTAGTATCAGAACCTAAGGCAAATACACTATCGTATGTAATACCTATTCCTTGTGAATCATTTGGATGTTTAAATATTGCTATTATATTATTACTTGATGCATAAACTTGCAATTTAATTTCATCGTCATTCTGATTGATACCTCCTATTTTTAATATTCTACTAATATTTGTGTTACCTGCTATATCTAATTTCTGCGAAGGATTATTGGTTCCTATACCTATATTACCATCACTTGCTATACACATTCTAATATCAGAATGCATGCTTACATTTGCTGTATTAGCATTATTATTAGTTAAAAATACTAATGCTCCTCTTTCGTGCGAATTAATACTATAATTTGAATATCCAATCGCACACTTAGAAAATGATAAACTATGGTCTATATTTGAATTAAATGTTATAAACCCGTCTTTTAAATTAACAATACTATTCATTTAATATTTGTATATAATATTATTATAATATAATATACATATCATATAGAAAAATAAGTTTTTGATATAATATTAATTAATATCAATTATAATTTTTCATATTCGTCAACTTTAATTATTTTTTGCGTTATTTCATTTATTAATGAAATATTTTCAGTATCGTATTTTTTATTTTCATCAAATAGTTCAATTCCTCTTGCTATTTGATTTAATCTATTATTAACATCTTTTGAAATAAATAGATTATCTGTTAATAGATTTCTCATTTCGCTTGGTTTTGTTATTATGTTTGAAACTTCTGTAATTATTTTATCATTATTATAATTATAATAATTTCCTAAAGGATATGTAGTATATTTCATAAGTCTTCCCATTAAATATATAGGGAAATTGTCAAATATTTTATTCATATTTGTCTCAATATTTTTTGAATAATCGCATATAGAATATTCTAATAATTTATCAATGTTTTTGACATTTTTATTCTTCTTATAAAACCATAAACACGCATAAGACATATAAATATCTGCTAAAATATCAGCATATCTTCCCGATATATATTCGGCTGTTTTAATTTTTCCTCCCATTAACAAGGCAATATTTGCTGTAAATGCAAAATTAGCAACATGTCTGTTTAAATGTATTTCACAATATTTTTCGATGTCTATACTATTTCTTCTTGATAATTTAAGATATATACTATAATATAATGACTTTAACAAGTTATGTAGAGTGTGTTTGACGATTTTATTAAAATTGTCATGAAAAGTTTCTTTATCATTTGATTCAATATTAGTTATAATATTCAATAAATGCGGATGTGATCTATTTAGACCTTGCCCGAATATAATAAGAGAACGCGTCAATGTATTAGAACCTTCTACTGTTATTGCTACTGGCGTTGCTACATAACTCGACGCAAGAAAATTCATAGGACCTTTACATATTCCAGCACCACCTATAATATCCATACCATTATTTACAGATATACGACCATATTCAGTAAATTTATATTTCATAATAGCAGATATTACAGGGGGCTTCTCTTTGTTTATTAATATAGCATTAAATAAGTGTTGAGCAGCTAATAATTTATAATTAATTCCTGCTATTATTGCTAATTTTTCTTTAACTCCTTCCATTTCAGCTATAGGAATATTAAATTGTTTTCTTAATCGTGCGTATCCTCCTACACCAAATGTACATAATTTAGCAGTAGCTACAGACATAGCCGGTAGAGATATTCCTCTTCCTTCTCCGAGTGACTCCATTAACATATTCCATCCGAAACCGCATTTTTCTTCACCGCCAATTACACTATCCATGGGTATAAATATATTACGTCCTCTTATAGTACCATTCATAAAACCAATATTTAGCGGATTATGACGATTGCCTATTTCTATATCTTTGAATTTTTCCTTTTCTAAAATTGCTACAGTAATTCCTTCTGTACCTTTTGTTAATAATTTATCAGGATCTACAAGTTTAAATGCTAATCCTATTACACTCGCGACAGGTGCTAATGTAATATATCTTTTTGAAAAAGTTACACTTATACCTAATATTCCATTTTCTATAACTACTATTCCCCTATCTAACATTGAAGCAGCATCGGATCCTGAATTTTCTGTAGTTAATCCAAAACATGGTATATATTTTCCAGATGCTAATTTAGGTAAAAAATACTTTTTTTGCTCGTCAGTTCCATATTGATGTAATAGCTCCCCCGGTCCTAATGAATTTGGAACCATTACGCTTACCGCCGAAGCAATATTTCTACTTGCTATTTTTTCAACTATTAAAGAATGAGCATGAGGGCTAAATTCTAATCCATCATATTTTTTTTGTATAACAAGTCCCATAAATTTATTCTTTTTAATATAATCCCACGTATCTAATGTTAAATCTTGGTTTTTTTCTATTTTATCATTATCTATCATCTCGCATAATTTATCTGTTTGATTACTTAAAAATTCTTTCTCTTCGTCTTTAAGTTTAGCATCATATTTACTTACTAACTTATTTACATCTACATATCCTGAAAATATGTCACCATCAATAGAAACTGAACCTGAATTCAAAGCAGCTTTTTCTGTAGCTGAAATTTTAGGCAATATTCTCTTAATTATTCTAAAAGCATATCCTGATACTATCTTACTCATATTCGATTACTTTATTTAATAATTTTATTTTTATATATAATATGCTTATATCTCTTTCTTTTTTATATATTATGTCTATTACGTCGTAAAGCGGTTGTAGATTATGAAATAAATATATATGATATAAATGATTCTACAAGAAATTTCCTCGGTGAACATGAAAGATATGATGAAGTAATTATGTATTTTACAGAAGTTCCTGATAGTACTATAATTACGGATGATGTTATTGATAACTTTTTAAATGAAAATGTTGTGTAATTTTAAATCTTAAAAGGTATAAAATTTACACGCAAGAAGTCGATAACTTTATATTCTAAAATATTGGATTATATTATAATAGAATAGAATATCTTATTCTATAAAAAACAAAAAGATTTAAAAAACATAATTGAAAAAAAATATACGCTTAGCTACTCAAAATACATATTTACATATTTGTGATGATAGCAATATAGCTTTATCAAAACTCCTTACCTTTCTAAGCCTTTTAGACATGTATGTTTCTCCAAAAAACTTATATTCAATCTGAGAAAATATACAATAATTGTTATTAAGAAGCCAACTTAGATATACAAGCATCGCAATTTCTGTATTATATTTTGAAAATGGATATAATACATATATTATAAATGAATAATGAGATAGAAAAAAGAGATACTTGATTATATTCATAAAAATTATATATATATTTATTTTTCTAAATTATCCCAATATATACGGGGTCTTGTTAATAATATTATTTGGTTTATTCTTTGTAAATAGATTGTAAGTCTGTGATGTGTTTTCTAAAGCTTTTAGTAAAATATTATTTACTATTATATTTTCTACATTGCCTTCTCTATTACCACTTTTGTATTCTATCATAAGCTGTTCTCTAATAAATATCATTGTTGTATTAAAATTATCACTTGGTAAATCAGGAAAAAATGCCCATTTGTCTCTAATAAATGCGTTCATTATATTTATATAATCAAGTAATGATTTTTTATTATATTTTTTATATGCTTTTGTAGCATATCCAAAGTCGTATATCATTATATTATACTCGCATGCTTTCAAATAATAATCTGTTTTTTTATATGTATAATGATAGTATCCTTTTTCTTTGTTTATTTGATATAGAAAGTTCCCACTATGTGCATCTCCGTGATAATATTTAGATAGATTATGAAAAGATGTTATAGATAAAAAGGTTTGAATAAATATATTATACATTACTTCATCATTTGCCACGACCTTTCTATTTTTCATAAGCATATCTAAATCTCCATGAGCTAATTCATTGATAGACACGAGCCTTTTGTTACTTGATACTTGACTTCTACCTAATGGGCTATTTATTGAGTTGCCCAAGGGATTTTTAATCATTTCTAATATACTCTTTGGTGGACATACTATGTATTTATACATTATAAGAAAATGCTTGGATTTTTTCTTTGAAATAACTTTATCGGTCAAATTTTGCATAATTTTTATCTCTTTATAATTATCTTTATCTATGGGCATTATCTTACAGGCCAATAAATTTCCGCCTAATATATTTTTAATAATGGTAAGATAAATAACACCATTGATACTTTCAGTTCCTATCTTCTTGATTAAAAATAATTTATTGGCTATTGCGTATTTCGTAATATTATCTTCGGTATACTTCTTGATACATTCTTTTTGCTTAATGTCTTTAATATAGTTTAAAAGATATTTATAATATTTTACTCGATTGTCCAGTGTATATTTATCATCCAAAGTATATTTTTGTAAAAACTTTTGAATTTTTTCAATTCTTTTATCGCTAATAAAGAGATTTTTAGATGTTATAGAATTACTATCTCTTGATAATGGCGTATAGTATTTGCTCGAATTAGATTTTATAACTCCATTGCTCATGTTTGATAATGGAGTGTAATATTTGCTGCTATCTTTACTCGATTTAGAGTTACTATTATAACTCATAATTCTTATAATATAATTATATAATTATAAATAATAATCTTTTCATTTTATAGAAAAGGTATGATGGCGAATAAAAAAGATAATTATAAAAAAATTAGAACAGATATTATTAACGGTAAAAAGAGATGTATCTATATGAAACCAAAAGGCAAACGCGAATATGTAAAGAGCAAAGGAGAATTTGTGTTGTTATCGGTATATATCAAGAAAATGCAGAAAAAAATGAAAATAAAGGG
>Ga0078894_10002008_pt1 | contig 15296 bp, 13 predicted proteins | sample LauGreSu1BDMLBSD_2_FD_67506 | JGI IMG/M metagenome (GOLD analysis project Ga0078894, IMG submission 67506) | Freshwater lake microbial communities from Lake Michigan, USA - Su13.BD.MLB.SD (version 4) (version 4) | ecosystem: Environmental > Aquatic > Freshwater > Lake | place: Lake Michigan... | reverse complement strand
GCCGAAAGCGTGGCCTTGCAGGCGATGGCAGACCGCTTCGATCAATGTGGGGCCTTCGCCGGCGCGCGCGCGCGCCACGGCCGCAACCGTCGCGGCGTGCACCGCAACAGGGTCGGTACCGTCGACGCGTACGCCTGGCATCTCATAGGCAGCCGCCCGCTTGGAGAAATCTTGGGTGAGCGTGTACTCGGCGAGCGCCGTGTATTCGGCGTACTGATTGTTTTGGCAGACGAAAATTACCGGCAGCTTCCAGACTGCGGCGAGATTCAAGGCTTCGTGGAAGGCACCGATGCTGGTTGCGCCATCGCCGAAGTTGCAAACGCAGAGCCGATCGGTCTTGCGCAGCTGCTCGGCGAGCGCGAGCCCGTTGGCAATGGGCAGACCTGCGCCGATGATGCCGGTCGTGATCATAAGACCCGATGCTGGATCCGAAAGGTGCATCGGACCGCCTTTACCTTTACAGGTGCCTGCCAGGCGACCATAGAGCTCAGCGAAAATATCATTGAGTGGTGTGCCTTTAGCAACGATGTCGTGAATGCCGCGATAGGTCGTCGCGACGAAATCGTCGGCGCGCAATGCCGCAGCAACACCTGCAGAAATGGCTTCTTGGCCGCCGCAAGGGTAGTACTGGAACATAATCTCACCGGCACTCAAGCCGCGAATGACAGCTTTGTCGGTTTCGGCGATGCGCACCATGGTGCGATAAAGGTCGATCAAGAATCCGGGGGATGCGGTGCTTTCTACAGACATAGCGAGAACCCTCGTTTTGTTGGCTGTTTCGATTAAGCCGCAGTCCGTTGCGCAGTACTCCGAGTCTAAGCCGTAGTCATGAATTTGATCTATCGATTCATACTTGTGAACAGTCTTGGCCAGACTTTGCGCTACTTGAGCATCTGAGCGTAAGGAAGGATTCTCAGATTCAGCTTCTTCCCGTTTTGACCAAGTGTCGGGTTATGGCGCTACGCATCAGTCGGGCTAGGGGTTTTTCGTTACGCTGGATGCGATCACTGAGGCCGCCGGCACCGAGTATCAGAACCGAACCATCTGAGGCCGGCGGCAAGGCCATCGACACTGCGCCGGTATCGGGAAACAAACTCGCGTAGGCCACGGCATACCCCATGGAACGGACTTGCGTCATGGACTCTACTGTGCGATCGATTGCCAGCCGCGTTTGACGTGTCCGCGCCATGGAGCGGGCGCTCTCGGCCAGGCGCCCGACTTCCGCCGCCGGTCTCGTTGCTAACCAGGCAGCGCCGACACTCGAACCGAAAAGGGGTGCCAATGTGCCCTCGTCCATCTTCAAAGCAATAAAGAATTTTCCCGGTAAAACTCGAATGAAGCGCATCGACTGACCGGTACGCATCGATAGTGTGACGGTTTCGCCCGAGACATCGTGCAGCTCTTGCAGCATGGACGCGGCGTCCCCCATGCCGTACATCGCCGCCGGAATCCAGGCGCCCAACGAGGTTACGCGCAGCGACGGGAAGTAATGCATCGTGTCGGGATCAAAAGACAAATATCCGAGACTGGTCAAACATTTGAGCAAGACGTTGGTGCTGGATTTCGGATAAGAGAGCAGGCGGCCGATCTCCGAGGCGGATAGTGGCTTACGGACGTTGCCCAAAAGCTCTAGAACTTCGAGTACGCGCCCCGCTGATTTGACTGTTGCAACGGTTGGATCAGCTACTGCGATCGACTCTACGAACTTGCTTGCTCGCATGCTCATTGGTTGACTGCCTGCGTTTAGATCAAATGTGGTTCACATTTATAAACCGATACCACACCCAATTGAACTATTGAAGTACATTTGAGCCATGATTGGGCACATCGACATTGTCTGCAATATCTTTGACCCCACGACCGTACGCCTCGGGCAAACGGGTATCGATGATCATTTCAAAGCGCAGATACGCCTCGACCGGCGCTATTGGGGCGGCGTCACGGTCAGCCAATATTTGCACAAGATGGATCGCGCCGGTATCGAGCGTTCGTTGCTGATTGCCGTGCGCGCTGGTGACATGAACGTTCGCGGCTCATTCGAAGTGCCGTACTCGCGGATCGCGCGTATTTGCTCAAAGTGGCCGGATCGATTCTCCGGGCTCGCCGGCGTAGATCCATATCGGGGTATGCGCGGCATTGCCGATCTTGATCACGCAGTGCGCGAGCTGGGCTTCGTCGGTGCTCACCTGTATCCGCATTGGTTCGGCTTGCCGCCTGATCACGCCAAATACTATCCGTACTACAGTAAGTGTGCCGAGCTAGGAGTGCCGATCATGATGCAGGTCGGACACAACTTGGTTTACTCGCGCGAGAGGCGATTACCGAGCGTGGCTCGCCCGATCACACTCGACCAAGTGGCCATCGACTTCCCGGAGCTTCCATTGATCGGCATTCATATTGGGGTGCCGTGGACCGACGAGATGATTTCGATGTGCTGGAAGCACGCCAACGTCTACACGGCCGGCGACGCCTATGCGCCCAAACACTGGCCCAAGCAGTATGTGCACTACGCGGATACCTACGGCCGCGGCAAGGTTTTGTTCGGGACGGACTGGCCGGTGATCGACCCCGAGCGCGCGGTGAGGGAAGTGCAAGAGCTTGGCTTACGTCCCGAAGCCGAGCGTTCGATGATGCGTGATACGGCCTTGCGTTTGTTCAAACTCCCTGGCTGGAGAATAGACAAAGGACGCTCAAAGTGAGCGATCTTTACCGCGCTTTGCGCTTGGCGGACGGCATGCGCGCGATTGCATTGCGCGAGCCAGGGCGTAAAGCCATGCGTTGCGGCGAGCGCGAACTGTCTTATGGCGAACTGCGTGAGCGCGCTGCACGCGTATCGGCCGCAGCGGTCGCCGCGGGAATCAAAATCGGCGATCGGGTGGCATTGCTTGCACCCAACTGCATCGAGTATCCCGAAATCATGTGTGGCCTCAGCGATATCGGCGCCATCATTGCCACGCTGAACCCGCGAAGCGCGCCCAGAGAAGTGGCTGCCGCCTGCGCAGATTGTGCGCCGGCTTTGTTGATCTTTCACGAATCGCTCAAGGGTGTTGCCGAATTGGCCATGACGTCGGCAGAGTTTCCATCAGATCTGATGAGTTTGCAGACGGGAGCGGCGTACGAAGATTGGATTACCGCGCACGCGCCGCTCGCGGTCGATGCGCTGCCCGACATCGCCGAAACCGATCCGTTCACTTTGGTTTACAGCTCGGGAACAACGGGCCAACCTAAGGGCATCGTCATCTCTCATCGATCGCGGACGCTGACTTTCCATGCTATGGCGATGGAGTACGGTTGCTATGGTCCCGACGATCGGTTTTTGGCTTTGGCGCCGATGTCTCACGGGGCGGGCTTCGCCTTCGCCATGTGTACTCTCTACTTTGGCGGCTTTGTTGAGATCGCTGCCAAGTTTGATCCTGTTGCCGTTCTCGACCGGCTTACGAACGGAGCATTCACCGGGGTCTTCATGGTGCCGACACACTTTCAGGCGATCTTGGGGCAGCCTGCACAGCTGCTTGATCGATATCGCGGCTCCGCACCTTCGCTGCGTACGATTATTTCCAATGCGGCTGCGTTACCTCAGTCATTGAAGGAGCGAATCGTCGAATGTTTCGGCGAGGGGCTACTGCACGAAACCTATGGATCCACCGAAGCTGGGATCGTGACCAACATTCGCCCAGCAGATCAGTTACGGACGAATCGCTCTGTGGGTCGTGCCTTTGCGCTCAACGAAATTCGACTGCTATCACCGACCGGTGAGGAAGTCCCCGATGGTGAGGTGGGTGAGTTGTATTCGCGCTCGCCCTATCACTTCAACGGTTACTGGGGGCATCCCGAATGGCTTGCTGACTGCACCCGTCCTGGTGGTTGGTTAAGCGCCGGTGATCTGGCGCGGCGCGATGCACAAGGCTTTTTGCATATCGTCGATCGCAAGAAAGACATGGTGATATCCGGAGGCTTCAACATCTACCCGCGCGAAATAGAGTCGATCCTCGAGCAGCATCCGGCCGTACGCGAAGCCTGCGTCGTGGGTGTACCGGATGATCGCTGGGGCGAGCGTTTGCGGGCATTCATCGTCCCTGAGTCTGGGCAACGTCCCGACGGATCGCTTGCATCCGCGATCGCGGTTTCCTGTGTCGATAGGCTTGCCGCGTACAAGATTCCGCGCGAGTACGCCTTCATCGAGCAGATACCCCGCAACGTCAGTGGAAAGATTTTGAAGCGCCAGCTGCGCGAAACAGACATAGATTCCGAAATCGTTCATATGCGTGAACCGCAGGTTCAAGTAGGCGCTTGACTTCCTTTCTGCGTCAGCCGCATTGTCGAGCGGTGCTTACATAAATAAAATAAAGAGACAACACTCGCACGGGGGGGATGTCATGTCGATCGAGAAAAATCGAAAAGGTTGCTCGGTTTCTGTCGTCGCAGCGGTGTCCGCGGCAATTGTCGGGTCGGCATCTCACGGTTTGGCACAAGATGCAGTCGTACTCGAAGAGGTCGTCATCACTGCTGAAAAGCGCGCTACCAACCTACAAGATACCCCGATCTCTATTGCCGCCTTCTCTGGGGACGAGCTCGACAAGGCGGGTATTGGTACTACCGATGGGCTCGCCAATCTGACGCCTGGGCTCGTCGTTCAGAAAGAAGTCATCGGCAAAGTGGTGATTCGCGGAGTCGGCACCGAGAATTTCTCGGTAGGCAGTGACCCGGGCGTGGCGATCCATCAGGACGGCGTATACGTTGCACGATCTTCGGTGGCCATTTTCGATTTCTTCGATATGGAGCGCGTTGAGGTTCTGCGCGGTCCTCAAGGAACGCTCTATGGTCGCAATGCGACAGGTGGTGTGATCAATGTCATCTCGCGTAAGCCCGAGACGGAATTCGGCGGCTATGCCAAGATCGATCTCGGCAACTATGCAAAAAAGCGCGTTGAAGCGGTGCTCAATGCGCCTCTCAGTGACAGCACGGCGTTTCGTGTTTCCGCGCTGTGGGCCGAACGCGATGGGTACACCGAAAACAAATTTGCGAACGCCAGGGCGCGCGGATTCGACCAACTCGATAATCAAGAGCTTTGGGCGGCGCGCGCGCAGTTGTCTTTCTCACCATCAGAAACGTTCGAGGGCTTGCTGCAGGTCGAGGCCTCGCGCGATGATAGCAACCCGACCGCCTTCAAGTATTTCACCCACGCAGCCGGTGATCCGAACATCTATTGGACACTGCCTACCGACAAGCGCCTGGCCAGTCTGCGAGAAGTTTCACAGGGCTACGAGCTGAACATCATCAATTCGAACCGCGTCGTTCCGAGTATCGGTCGCGCGTATACCGATGCCGCGAATCTCAAGCTGACTTGGAATTTGGGTAACGTGCAATTGATGTCACAAACGGCATACCGCGAGACCGTCTATTCGTGGCTCAACGATGGTGACGGTACGGACGTCTTCTTCGTCACCTACTTCCAAGATGACGACTCCAAACAAACTACACAAGAGTTCCAGTTGTCGAACACCGACGACGCGGCACTCAAATGGATTCTCGGCGCGTTTTATCTCAAAGAAGAAAGCAAGACGTTCAGTGGTCTCGCCTTCACGGGACTGAGTCTCGGCGGCCCGGGAAGTCCTGAGGGCATTCTGATCGACGGTGCATCCAATACCGAGTCCTACTCGGCTTTCGGCCAGGGCACGTATTCATTCAACGATCGCTTGCGTATGACCGCCGGCGTCCGCTACACCAAGGACGAAAAAAATGGTGACATGTTCTACAACCTCGCGGGCCTTATCTTCTTGCCACAGTTTCTCGGCTACGCCGCCGGCCTGTCTTGGGCGGACGTCCTGAACGACAGTTGGAGCGCGGTCACGCCGAAGGTAGGCGTCGACTTCAACTTCGCTGACGACATCATGGGCTATGTGGCGGCGACCCGCGGATTTAAGAGTGGTGGGTTCAACTTGATCGGTCGTCAAGGGCCGTATGATCCCGAGTTTCTTTGGAGTTATGAGGCTGGTTTGAAAACCAGGTTAGCGGATGGTCGCGTCATCGCGAACTTCGGCGCTTTCCAATACAACTACAAAGATATGCAGGTGGGTAAGATCACCAACGCATCGGATGTCCTCACTAACGCTGGCGAGGCGACCCTGCGCGGCTTTGAAGCGGAACTGCGTGCAGCCCTCGGAGATGGTTTCGAACTGAACGCCGGTGTGGCTTTCCTCGATGCGAAGTTTGACGAGTTTTTGACCGAAGATCCCGCGGTCACACCGCTGCCGGCGGGTGGCAATGCGTCGACCTCTCGAGGGCCCTATGCTGGTGGTTGCGGCGTTCGGACGGGCCCATTTACGGCCGGTTCACAGGCGGTATCTTTGGCGGGATGCGATCTTCGACGCGCGCCCCCTTTCACTGGGAACATCGGTTTGAGCTACGCGACGGCGCTCAATGGGGGCGAACTCAACATTCGCGGTGATTACTCTTATAAAGATAAACAGTACTTCACTCAGTTCAACCGTGATGCAGTGGCTCAAAATGGCTACGGCCTACTGAGTTTACGCGTCGGTTGGCGTTCGGATGACGATCGCTGGGGGGTTTCTGCCTACATCGACAACGTGACCGATAAGGATTACTACCTGACCGTGCTCGAGAGTGGTATCGCGCCAGCCGGTGGCCTTGTTCCGCAGTCTGTGATGGGGCCGCCGCGTACTTACGGAGTTTCGGTTCGCTATGGTTTCTGAGTCCTGCAAATCGATACTGACTCAAATCAGTTAGAGCACTCGTCATGAGCACATCGAATCCAGGGTACATACTGATCGAACTCGATGTGGAGCATGGCGACCAGATTGGCGTTCTCGATTTTTGCGCGCATGTCTTGCGCGGCGGTGGTGCTTCGGTGCACGCATGGGCGCCGGCGGGAAGAGTGTCTGGCTTGGAACCCGGCACGGTAGCGGCCGGCATGCTGATCGCTAGCCTTGCAGATCAAGATGCAATCGATCCTCTCGTAAATCAATCTTTGCTACCGGCTTTACGCCAGCGGCTACCCGCGGCGCGGGCGCCGAAGATACTGAAGATCAACGGGTTGCCTGTGCAGGGTCTACCCGAGCTACCGGATATTCCAACGGTGGCAAGTGTGCCCCGGCCGCCCGTCGGATTACGTAATGCGTTGATGGTCATTCAGGGTAGTGCTAATAACCCGGCGCAGATGGATAAGTATCGTGATGTCATCTTGCCGATGATCAAGGAGCGCGGCGGCTACTACGAAGTATTCGCGCTGGCCGATGGCGAGGTCACCGCCCTATCGGGTGAGTGGTCGGAGCAGATTTTCGCAATCTCACGCTGGCCGACCCGAGCCTCTGCCGAAGATTTCTGGTTTGCAGACCGCTATCAGAACGTGGCGATTCCGCTACGCGTCGGCTTTGGTCAGTTCACGGTGCATTTGCTTGATGCGGTCGAATGATAGCCGAGCTGATATAGCAGTCTACTGATCGGAGGCGAGGGCTTGGTCGATCTTGATGAACCAGCGATCGTGATCATCGGTTCCGGAGCCGCAGGCGGGACCGTTGCTCACGAACTGACTGCTCGTGGTATCCAAGTGGTAGTGCTCGAAGCGGGTCGACATATCCAACCACACGAGTTCGTACAGGAAGACGGCGCTGCTTTCGGGCAGATGACTTGGCTGGACAAGCGCCGCGCGACGGGTAGTTGGCTTGCTGCAACGGTCTCGCCCGCAGCACCGCTGTGGACTGTCAAGGCAGTGGGTGGCTCGACCTTGCATTGGAACGGTCTTGCGTATCGAATGCAGGAGCACGAGTTCCGCCCGTCAAGTGAGTATGGGCAGATTGAGGGCGCTGACCTGATCGACTGGCCGCTATCGTTGGCCGAACTCGACCCGTGGTATTCCAAGGCAGAGTACAAGCTCGGTGTCACCGGCACTCACGGTATCCCGCTGCACGGTGCAAATAACAATTACCGCGTGTTGTGGAATGCCGCTCGTCGGCTCGGCTATCAGCGCATCAGCAATGGCAATCTTGCGATCAACAGTGCGCCACGCGACGGGCGGGCCGGCTGTATTCAACTTGGATTCTGCAATCAGGGATGCAAGGTCAGCGCAAAGTGGTCGACTGCCGTTTCCGAGATCCCGCGAAGTGTTGCCACGGGCAAGCTTGATTTGCGCCCGAACAGCATGGCGGTTCGCATCGAACACGACGCGCGCGGTCGGGCTAATGCAGTCGTTTATCGCGATGCCGCCGGCAATATGCAAAGGCAAAGCGCGAGGCTAGTGTGCATTGCCGGCAATGCCGTCGAGACTCCACGATTGTTGCTGATGTCGGATAGCGCCCGGTTCCCGCAAGGCCTCGCGAATTCGAGCGGTAAAGTGGGTCGTCATTACATGCATCACGTTGGGGGTGGCACCTTTGGTTTGCTGCCGAAACCCGTCAACATGCATCGCGGGATCACTGTCAGCGGCGCACTGTTCGATGAGGCGCGGCACGATCCCAAGCGTGGTTTTGCTGGCGGTTATCTGATCGAAACTATGGCGCTAGCGCCTTCGACTCTCGCCATGCTGCTTGATCCAGCCGATTGGGGTGAGCGTAACGCTTCGTTCATAGGTAGCTACGATCACTTGGCCGGTATGCTGATTTGTGGCGAGGAGTTACCGCGAGCGGATAACCGCGTCACGCTCGATGCAACCGAGCGAGATCATCTCGGTTTGCCTATCCCCGTGATTCACGTGGATCGCAGCCCGAATGATCTTGCCCTGGAGCGACACGCACGCCGAACGACACAGTCGCTGTTCGAAGCCGTTGGTGCAACTGATATTCGCCAAATTCGCACCGCGCTTGCCACGCACAATATGGGAACCACTCGAATGAGTGCCGATCCTCAACACGGTGTCGTTAACTCTTTCGGTCGTGCACATGATGTACCGAATTTATTCGTCTCTGACGGTAGTGTGTTTGCAAGCAGTTCGGCCGAAAACCCGACTTTGACCATAGTGGCATTGGCTTTGAGACAGGCTGACCATATCGCAAGTGGGCTCGCCCGGGGGGACTACTGAAGATGCGCGATGCTTCCACATCATCTATAGAAGCTGCAGTGTCAGCGGCACTAGCCGAAACTGCAGTGTTATCACGTCGACAGGTCATCGGCTTCGGGACGGCCGCCTTGTCAGTCGGCATGTTTGCCGGTTGGATGGATACCGCCGTCAGTGCAGTGTCGGTCGACCCAGCTGTTGCGACTCTGGCGACTGTTGCACGCGATATGTTTCCTCATCGACAGGTTGCAGATTCGGTATTCGTCAAGTTTGCGCAATCGCAGTTGGGCGTTGCCGATGAAAACCAGCGAAAGATGCTGCGCAGCGGGCTCGAAGATCTTGAGCGGCGGGCCGGCGGAAAATATCGCCAACTCGGGCCTGCTGCACGCGTGAAGTTGCTGGCATCGTTAGCCGGGACCGAATTTTTCTCGAGTGTACGTTTTGCCGCGCTGATCAACTTGTACTCCGATCCGGCCGTGGTCGGCCTATTTGGTTATGAGGGCGCATCCTTCGCAAAAGGCGGCTATCTCGCGCGAGGTTACGACGATCTGCGCTGGCTGCCAGATCCCGAATGATGAATTTTTTAGGAGCTTGACGATGCGACCCATCGATACGATTTACCAAGTTGCCTTCGTGGTCGACGACCTCGAGGAAGCCGCCATGCAGTGGATCCGTGACGGCGGCGCCGGTCCTTTTACCTTGTTCCGTCATTTCCAAATGCTGGATCCGAAAGTAGCACCCGGACTCGATGTCCCAGATATCAGCATCGCGCTCGGCTTCAGTGGCACGACCAACGTCGAGCTAATCAAAGTTCATGGCTACGGACCTTCGGTCTACGCGTTGCCGGGACACCCTAGGGCACCGTTCATGCATCACGTAGCGCGGCTGACACGCGATGTCGAGCAGACCGTAAGCGACTATGAAAAGAAAGGCTGTGCGCGGCTATTGTCGGCTCGCTTCGAGCCCAATTCGGCACTGGCTTATGTCGATACGCGTAGCCGTACGGGCTGTATTACCGAGTTCATCCAGTACAACCCTCAAGTTGAGGAGATACTGAATTCGCTCGAAGCACAGGCTGCTACTTGGGATGGCAAGAATCCGCTGAGGGAGTTCGGAGGATGATTGCACGGTCTGGGTCACTTCAACTTCTGTCAGTTCAATCCACTCGGAGAATGTTTATGTTTAATCGTTTGTCGGTTCGCTGGGCTGTCATCGCCGCGATTATCGGGGCGCCGGGTGTACCCGTGATGGCTCAGGAGCAGGGCGCAGATTTGCGCCTTGAGGAGATCGTCGTGACCGCTCAACGACGTGAGGAGAGAATTCAGAACGTTCCGATCGCGGTCAGTGCCTTCGATCCGACCGAGATGGAGCGGCGTCAGGCATTCAACGTCGTAGATATCGTCTCTAACGTTCCCAATCTGGTCGGCAACAACAACATTGGTCAAGGCACTGCGACGACCGTTTTCCTGCGTGGCATTGGCTCGACTGAGTCCATTGTCACACTGGAAACTGCACTGGGCTTCTATATCGACGACGTCTACATCTCCAGACAAGGTGTAAACAATCTGTCGCTCTACGATGTTGAACGCATCGAAGTTCTACGCGGCCCGCAAGGCACTCTCTACGGTCGCAACACTACGGGCGGTGCGCTGCGCGTAATCACCGCCAGACCGGGTCCCGAACAGTCGGGTTCGATCGAAGCGTCCGTCGGTGCCTATGATCGCTGGAGCCTCAAAGGCTCAGCCAATTTGCCGCTTTCGGAAACCACCTTCATGCGAGTAGGCGCCTTCATCGAAAAAGGCGATGGCTACTCGGATAACTTGACCACCGGCAAGGAAGTCAACGATCGCAACGGCTATGGCGGGCGTATTGCGTTACGCCATGCTCCATCAGAGACTTTCGATGCTACACTAAGTGTCGATTACTATAAGAGCGATCAAGCGGGTCTCTACGCAGCCGATATCGCCGGCATCATTGCGCCGCGCACCAAAGATCTTTTCACGGTACACAGTGGTACCGACACCAGCAACATCGGCAAAACCTATGGAGCGTCGTTGACGCTCAATTGGGTTCTTGACGAAAGCCGAGATTTGCAGTCGATCACCGGCTTCAGAAATGTCTACCAGAAGTGGAATCTCGATCTCACGGATCAGCCGGTCTCGGCATTCTTGCTCAGGACGATCAACGACACGGACTCTTACTCGCAGGAATTTAAGCTAAACGGCCGTGCTGCAAACGACAGACTAAAGTACACGGCTGGTGTATTCGCCTACAAAGAGACCAACTTCTCGTTTATCGGCGACGAGATAAACTTATGGTTTCCAGGTAATTTCCGCGTCCCGCTGCCCTATTTCGGCCGCAATTATGATATGGACGTGACCAGTTACGCGGTATTCACTGAAGCAGAGTTCAATGTCACTGATCAGCTGAAGTTCATAGCGGGCGCGCGTTACACGAAAGACGATAAAGATCTCAAGATAGATGCCCGCGTCGCGGGTAGCGTGGGGTTCGAATTGAACGGTGCACCTAACTACAACAACGCGACGCTCAATGCTTTGGGTGTGCCGACCAAACTGGACTACAGCAAGTTCACTCCTAAGGTCGGCATGCAATACACCTTCAGCCCAGATGTAAACGCTTATCTCACCTATTCGAAAGGTTGGAAAAGCGGTGGATGGTCGGCTCGTACCAACACACCGTCGGAATTCGTGGTGTTTGATCCTGAAACCGTCAACAGCTATGAGTTCGGTCTCAAGACGACGGTTGCCGATGGTAGCGCGCGTGTGAACTACACCGCTTTCTACTACGACTATGAGGATTTCTTCTCAACGGCGACCGGCACCGGCGGCAATTTCATCGTCTTCACATCGGACGCCGAATTCTACGGGCTCGAGCTTGAGGTAACCGGTCGAATCACAGAATCGTTCGATATCTTCGCCGCTGCGGGCTGGCAGCAGGGCAGCTATAACGATCTGAATTCGACCGTGTTTGGAACGTCCATTGGTGAAGAGCCGCAGCGTATGCCAGAGTGGACGCTCAAGGTAGGTGGCACGCAGACGTGGTCGATGGGATCAGGAGAACTACGCCTTAGCGCGGACTATCAGTTCATGGAAGATCACTTTACCAATCTGCAAAATTCGCAGCTTGCGCGCTCGGGCGATGTCAAAGTGTTGAATGCTTCGATCGGTTACGAGTTCGCTGATTCGGGCTACTCACTAGCTCTGTCTTGTCGCAACTGCTTCAATCATGAGTATGTCAGCCAGAGTCTCGACTTCTCCGGTATCGATCCGCGCCAGAGGGCGCTTGATCCGGCGGCGCCGAACTTCAACGGATTGAGCTTCCTGACGGTCTATGCGGGGCCGCCGCGCGAATGGGCGCTGACTTTCAAGGCTAAGTTCTGAGGCAACGATGCAAGCGAACGGCGAACTCGTACTGAATTTTTTGCGTGCGTTTTGGCGAGGCGATCTGCGGTCGACGTCAGCCATGGCAACGCAAGATGCAGTCTTCGTGTTCGCGCGTTCGTTGCCGTATCCGCGGCACTGTCCGTTGCGCGAGGCTCATGAAGCGATCGTTTCGGGGTTGTTTGCTTCGTTCGATCCGCCGGGAAAATTCGATGTCGAAGTCAGACAAGTCTTGGCTGCGGACGATGCCGTAACGGTTGAGTATTCTGCCAAGGGCAAGCTCGCTAACGGGCGCGATTACGAAAACGACTATGTCATGGCATTTACCATTCGCGATGGCTTGATCGCAGAGCAGCGGGCGTACACTGACACTGCGCACCTGTCTCGATTGTTCGGCCCTTGAATAGTCCGCGATCCGTCTCACTCAAGCTCGAGGATACAGCTCCATGAACACAGCAGCTCCGTTGCCCGATCCCACAAGTACGGCGCTCATCGTCGTTGACATGCAGAACGGCTTTGTGAGTCCGCAAGGATCATGCGGGCGCACCGGCTTTCCGATTGCTGCCGTCGAGGGTGTGGTCGCGCCGTGTAAGGCGGCGATCGATGCTGCGCGGCGAGCGGGGGTGCCGATCGTCTTTACTCGCTACACCTATCGTGCGGATTTCCGTGATGGCGGGTTCATGCTGCGCGAGAAATTCCCGATGCTCGCTGATGCACAGGCGCTGATTGCCGGCAGCTGGGATCAAGCAATTCTGGACGAAATGGGTGTTCAACCCAATGATTTCATCATCGACAAGAACCGGCCGAGTAGTTTTCTCGGTACGCCACTTGCTAGTTATCTCAAAGGTCTCGGAGTTCAAGAAGTAGTGGTGTGTGGAGTGACGACGAGCTGCTGTGTCGAGACGACCGTTCGCGATGCTTCGCAGCTCGACTTCCGTACGTTCGTGCTGACAGATGCAGTTGCCGAGTGGGAAGAAGATAGACAAAACGCAGCATTGAAGACTATGGGAATTTTGTTTGCTCATTTATTGACCACGCGCGAATTGGCGGCGGCGTGGCAGTAGAACCAGCGGGGTGCATCAGATGAGAACGCGTGGACAATTGATGCCGGTATGGAGTCCGCCGTTTGGCGTGGCACCATTTCCAATGCTTAAGGCCGAACTACTTTTGGTCGAGTTTGAAGCAGATCCTGATGAGATCAAGCGAATCACTCCGGCGCCACTCAAGCCGGCAGCCCACAACCGTTTGTCCGCATTCGTCGGGCGCTGTAGTCAGCTGACGCACTCGCTCTCTTATCATGAAGTTGCGATCGTGCAGCCTGTCGAGTATCAAGGGCGATCGGGCGTCACGGTACCTTACATCTGGACATCCACCGATACGGCGATGCTTGCCGGTCGAGAGCTGTACGGTATGCCGAAGATGATTTGCGACGACGATGCGATACGCAAACACGGTAACGAGCTTGCCGGCTACCTGCGTCGGAATGGCCACTTGATGATGGAGTTGTCGATGGCGATCGACGGTGAGGCTGGGATCGAGACACTGCCATTTGGTGCAGATTTCACCTTCGTTCGTCATATCCCGAGCCCCGATCCCGATTTGCCGGATGTAAAACAACTACTTTGGTTAACGTTGCAGGACTTCCGTATGCACTGGTGTTGGAAGGGGCGGGGTCACATACGCATGCATCACTCGTTTTCGTCGGGGCTCGGGGCGTTACAGCCCGGCAGAGTAACCGGCGCCTGGTATGGTGAGTTTTCGTGGATGTTGCCGTGGGCCAAAGTCCTGAAGGAATGGAAGGAATAGCCTGCGAGTTAGCAAGCGGACAGCTCTTTTAGGAGGGGTAATGAGTAACGTTCACACCGTCATTTCCATGAAGCTGGCAGAGGGTAATGAACAGGCCTATTTATCGTGGTTGCATGACGACGCGCCTGTGCTGGCTCGGGTCTTTGCTCGAGTGGGCATACACAGCAAAGTAGTCATGATGAATGGTTCACGATTGCTCGCCCACTACGAAGCCGATACACCGACCGCAGTTGCCGAGGCATTTCAGTCGCCAGAAGCCGTGGCGATGTTGACGGGTCGACTCGGAGCCTTACTCGATCCCGAAGTCCCGCCGATCTTTTACACGGAAGAGTTGCGTTGGACGCAGTCGGTCCCTAGGCCGCTGAAGCGGGCGGCGATCGCGATGAGTCTCAAGCCGGGTCAAGAAGCAGCTTATCTCGACTGGGTACGTAACACCGCCAAGAATCAGTTCGGTGATCTCTGGGCGCGCTACGATATTGCTTTGAAAGAGGTGCTCGTCAATGGCACGAACGTGGTTTCTTACTACGTGATCAAAGATCCCACAAAGATCTTGCCGAGTTTTGGTGAGCCTGAAGCCATTGCAGCGTTGCAAGGCGAGCTGGGCGCGATGCTTGATATCGACGATAGCAAGCCGCCGACCTTCTATTCTGAAGTGTTCGCTTGGCACGACTGAGGACGTTGTATGGAGTTGGCAGGGAAGATCACCCGACGCAACCCAATGCAATACACCGTGGACGATAAAATAACAGAGTATCCCCGCGTTAGACCAATCCGACATGTTGTCGTAAATGGGAGCCAAACCGACTGCGAGTCATCACGTCGTTCTGTTTGCTGCGGCGAATGAAAAAAGGGGCTATCGCTAATGCCGCAGGATAGGCCACGCCACTATCGACAGCGGGCCGAGGTGGGAAGTCGGGTAACTAACGCACTAAAAAGTCTTGTCATAATTAAAACTTTTCGCTTGTCGCGCCTGTGTCGCACCGCGATTTCGGCGATATAAGTGATTGAAATATTTACGTATTAATTGGCGATGAAACTTTGAAAATCCGCGTGTCGTTGGTTCGATTCCGACTCCGGCC
>Ga0078894_10002007_pt1 | contig 15297 bp, 10 predicted proteins | sample LauGreSu1BDMLBSD_2_FD_67506 | JGI IMG/M metagenome (GOLD analysis project Ga0078894, IMG submission 67506) | Freshwater lake microbial communities from Lake Michigan, USA - Su13.BD.MLB.SD (version 4) (version 4) | ecosystem: Environmental > Aquatic > Freshwater > Lake | place: Lake Michigan... | reverse complement strand
CCGGCGAACAGTCCTTCATGACCGGTCATCATCGTTGCCGGATCGACCTTCACGACGCCATCCTTGATCTCGAGCCCGGGAACACCTTCCAGCAACGACAGATCAACATCCTGCCCCAGTGCCAGAATCAGCGAGTCCGCTTCCAGGGTTTCGAGTTCCCCGGTGGGCTGCGGGTTTCCTTTTTCATCAAGCGTCATTTTTTCGATGGTCAGGGCGCCCTCACCGGCCTGACGAATGGTCGACAGCCATTTGACCATCACGCCCTCTTCCAGCGCCTCCTCCACCTCGAAATCATGGGCCGGCATGCGTTCGCGCGTACGCCGATACACGATGATCGCTTCGGTGGCACCGAGACGCTTCGCAGTCCTGGCCACGTCTATGGCCGTATTGCCGCCGCCGTATACCACCACCCGCCTTCCGAGCATCGGCTGGCCTTCGCCCTCCATCGAACGTAAGACCGACACCGCATCAAGGATGCGCGAAGAATCCTTGGCGGGAATAAACGCCCGCTTGGCAATGTGCGCACCGACAGCGAGAAATGCCGCTTGGAAACGGCCTGACTGCATGGATTTTGCGATATCAGCGACGCGGGTACTCAACTCGACATTCACCCCCATGTTCACCACACGCTGCATTTCGGCCTCCAGCACCTCACGGGGCAAGCGGTATTTGGGGATGCCGAAACGCATCATGCCTCCCAGCAGCGGTCCTGCTTCCTTGACAGTAACCTGATGCCCCATCCGGCGCAGGTGATAGGCCGCAGACATGCCCGATGGACCGGCGCCAACAACGAGAACATGCTTGCCGGACTCCGTCGCCGGCGCATTGAATTGCCAACCCCGTTTCAACGCCTCATCACCGAGAAAACGCTCAACTGAATTGATACCGACAGCGGCATCGATCTTGCCGCGATTACAAACCCCTTCGCAGCTGTGATAACACACCCGCCCCATGATCGCCGGGAAGGGATTGTCCCGCGTCAGATGACGCCACGCCGATTCATAGTCCCCGCTTTCGGCATGAAACAGCCACCCCTGGATGTCCTCACCGGCAGGACACTGAGCATTACAAGGTGGCAAACGGTCGACATAGACGGGACGCTCGGTGCGCCAGGTACCGGTCTTGTTCGCCAGCGAAGATCCCGGATCCAGAGTGATCGCAAACGGCTTTTGCATGGTCATGACGACATCTCCAAATCCAGCAGACCGAAGCGCTTGATATTGCGATCGGCCTGCGCCTGTATGCGCTGTAGGACCTGAGGTTGCGCCTTGGCACCAAACACATGTGCAAACCGTTTCTGTGGTCGCAGATACTCCTCCACCGGCACCCGCTGACGGATTTTGGTGACAGCAGTGACTTCCCCGTGCACAGCCTCAAACACCGGAAACAACCCGGTCTCGCGCGCCAGCCGCGCCAGTTTGATGGTGTCCTGACTCGCGGCACCCCAGCCCAGCGGACAGGGCACCAGAATATGCAGATAACGTGCGCCATGAATGCTCATGGCACGTTCGACCTTGGCCTCCAAATCACGCAGGTCGGCCACAGTCGCCGTCGCGACGTAAGGAATCTCGTGGGCCATGGCGATCAACGGCACGTTTTTGCCCTGTCCGAACAAGGCGCCCGGTTCTGCACCGACCGCCATGGTTGTTGCGGTACGCGCCGCCGGCGGCGTCGCCGAACTGCGCTGCACCCCCGTGTTCATGTAAGCCTCGTTGTCGTAACAGATATAAAGCACATCATCATTGCGCTCGAACATCCCGGACAGGCAGCCGAAACCGATATCGGTGGTGCCGCCGTCACCACCCTGCGCAATCACCCGCACATTGCTGCGGCCCTTCACCTTCATCGCTGCAGCGATACCGGTGCCGACCGCAGCCGCATTGCCGAAAAGGGAGTGAATCCACGGCAATTGCCAGGAAGTCTCCGGATATGGTGTCGAGAAGACCTCCAGACAGCCGGTCGCATTGGCGGCAATCAGCTGACCGTCAGTGGCCCGCATCGCCGCATCAACCGCATAACGAGCACCCAAGGCTTCACCGCAACCCTGGCAAGCGCGGTGGCCGGAATTCAGCGAATTGCTGCGCTCCAGTGAAGACTGCACGCTGCGCTGTTCAGGAGACAACAGTCGATTACCAACCGTAAAAGTGCCGGTCTGATAGAACTTGATCGGAGCAGTCATCTCAATTCACCTTGGATGCAACGGTGCCGACGTCGCGCAGCAGATTCTCGGCAATGGGTCCACTGCGCCGGGTCGCCGCTTCCCGTTCCAGTTGGCGGTTGACGATGCGCCAGTCCAGATCCATAAAAGTCAGCGGCTGCAGCTTGTCGGCAACAGCCTCTCTCAACGTTCTTGCCAGCGACGCCTTGGTAATGGCGCGACCACCAAGTCCGGCAACAACGGTATAGCCATGCAAATGTAATCCGGAGAGTGCCAGTCGCACATCGGTGGACACCACGCCCCCCAGCCCCACCGAGAAACTTTTCTCCAGCACCACCACCCGTATCGCCCCCTGCAGCGCGGCGCGCACTGCCGCCAGAGGAAACGGCCGGAAGGAATGGATTCCAAGAACACCGATCTTCACTCCGTCGTTGCGCAATTCATCAATGGTTTCCTTCAGCGTGCCCAGCACCGAACCCAGTGCCACCACGATGGTTTCGGCATCGTCACAACGATAGCTGCGCACCAGCCCGCCCGAGTTGCGCCCGAAGCGTTGCGCGAATTCCGCAGCGATCTCGGGGATGCGCTCCAGCGCCATGGTCTGTTTGGCATGCGCGAGATAACGCACCTCCATAAAAGCTTCGGGACCGACCATCGCACCGATGGAAACCGGATCCGCCGGATCCAGCACCTGACGGGGCTCGTAAACCGGCAAAAAGGCATCAACCTCGTTCTGCGCCGGCATATCCACCCGCTCATAGGCATGGGTCAGGATGAATCCGTCCATGCACACCATCACCGGCATCGACAGCTCCTCCCCCAGCTTGAATGCCTGGATGTGCAGATCGAGCGCCTCCTGATTGCTCTCGGCAAACAGCTGGATCCAGCCACAGTCGCGCTGGCTCATCGAATCGCTGTGGTCGTTCCAGATATTGATGGGGGCGCCGATAGCCCGATTGGCCACTGTCATTACGATGGGCAGACCAAGACCTGAAGCGTTGTAAATCGCCTCCGCCATGAACAGCAGTCCCTGGCTGGCCGTCGCGGTATAACTGCGCGCCCCCGCCGCCGAAGCGCCGATGGCAACGCTCATCGCGGCAAACTCGCTCTCGACATTGATGAACTCGCAAGGATTGAGTTCACCGCTTTTGACCAGTTCGCCGAGACCCTCAACGATATGCGTCTGCGGCGAGATCGGGTAAGCACAGATCACCTCCGGTCGGCACAACGCCACCGCCTCCGCGACTGCACGCGAGCCTTCAATCTGCTTTTGCATGCGCCAGCTCCAGCAATTCATTTTTGATGTAGTCGTAGGCTTCCGCAGCAGCCGCCACATTGCCTTCCGCCACCTTGCCGCTGAATTTGTCGCGGATGGCATGCTCCACCGCATCCAGCGTGATCAGTCCCGAAAGTGCTGCGAATCCGCCCAGCAGAACGGCGTTGGCGACAGGACGCCCCAGATGTTTCATCGCGATTTCGGCAGCCGGAACATGAGTCAGACGCTCATGACGGAAACGCTGCGTAATATCTCCAACGCCCAACTCGTCAAAGCTGCGCGTGCTGTTGATCAGCACATAACCGTCGGGCTTCAGTCCTTGAAAGACGTCCACCTGATGCAGCAGCGTAGGATCCTGGATGATCAGGGCATCCGGCTCGAGTATCGGCTCGCGCAGGCGAATTTCCTGGTCATCAATGCGGCAGAACGCCACCACTGGAGCGCCGGTGCGTTCCGATCCGAAACTGGGAAAGGCCAGCGCATGGCGCCCTTGCTCGAATGCGGCAATCGACAGCATCTCGGCCGCCGTCACCACACCCTGTCCGCCTCGCCCGTGAAACCGCACCTGAAGCATCGGCCCATTCCTCCAGTTGGATTGGACCTATTCTTTTCGCTATGCGGCATCCCCGCTTTGATCTGAGTCAAGGCGAAGACTCATCTTGAAAAATGCTGCAGTGCTCCGGATCACCAGAGGCACCCTATCAGACCGATTAATACCGACTTTTCAGTCGGACATTGTCTCCAGAATAAATTCAGGGATGGCACCGAGGCGCTGGTAACGCTTCAAGACTGCAGCAGGCAACTTGGCGACGCTGGTGACTTTGCCCCTGCAGTTACGCTCACCGCAGTTGCATTTCATGGTCCAGATGTCATCGGCGCCGGTTTGCGTCGAATAGTCGTGAGTAATCTCTCGACCAACCGCAATCTTTTTAAGCGCACGCAACTGCAATCCACTTTTAGTACGCACGAGGCGTGCATTCGGATTGCATGAGTGATTGGAAAAAACGCCGATTTCGCCCTCCGGATCAAGGTAAAGCTCGGAGTCGTATCGATAACAGTTTGCACCGCGACGGGGATCGGTTTCCCAGTAGCCCCAGACGACCTTCGGCGTAACAATACGCCCGCGAATTCGACAGATTAAGTCGTCAATCTCAAAAGCGCGTAACGCAACCATGCCGCGTCCATTGCGCACCGGGCGCACGGTCACTGACTTGCCGTAATTCATGAAGAGCCCTGTAAAGTCGGAGCAGCGAATGTGCTCCACGTAAAGCTGATTATTTTAAATAAAAACAGCAGCTTACGATAGGCTCTCGAATCTTAGCGCTTCAGTGCACCGCGAATCTGTTCCAGCGCCGCCGGATCTTCAATGGTCGTCAGGTCCCCAGGATCGCGCCCCTCGGCTAAAGCCTGTAGCGAACGGCGCAGCAATTTACCGGAGCGGGTTTTCGGTAGCGAATTGACGAATAACACCCGTTGCGGCCGCGCGATGGCGCCGAGATGATGATCCACCGCCTCCATGATCTCCTTCTCCTGGCTTTTGCGATCCGCCTCGGTATCCAGCTTCGAAGCATCCTTGACCACGGCAAAAGCCAGCGGCATCTGCCCTTTCAGCGCATCAGCAACGCCCACCACGGCAACCTCCGCGATATTGGCATGCGATTGCACAGCCTCTTCAATTTCGCGCGTACCGATGCGGTGGCCAGCGACATTAATAACGTCATCGGTTCGTCCGAGGATGAAGGTGTAGCCCTCGGCATCGCGAACACCCCAGTCAAAGGTTGAATACAGCATCAATTTCGGGAATGTCCTGAAGTACGTGTTGACGAAACGCTCATCATCACCCCAGACAGTGGTCATGCATCCCGGCGGCAACGGCGGTGCAATGGTCAGCACGCCCTTCTCACCTGGCGCAGCTTCCGTTGCATCCGACTCACGCAGCAGCTTGAGGTCATAGCCATAAACCGGAAACCCGGGGCTGCCGTATTTGACCTTCGCTTTTTCGATGCCCGGCGCCAGCGACAGGATGGGCCAGCCGGTTTCGGTCTGCCAGTAATGGTCGATCACCGGTTTACCGATGGCATCATGAATCCAGCGATGCGTCGGCTCATCCAGCGGCTCGCCGGCAAGAAACAGATGGCGCAGTGAGGACAAGTCGTATTTCTTCAGGTAAGCCGGATCCTGTTTTTTCAGCACGCGCGCCGCGGTCGGAGACGAGAACATCACCGTGACCTTCTGCTCCTGCACGATTTTCCACCAGATGCCTGCATCGGGTCGGATCGGCAGTCCCTCATAAAGTATGGTTGTCATGCCGTGGATCAACGGACCATAAACAATATAGGAATGCCCGACGACCCAGCCCACATCCGAGGTGGTGAACATGGTTTCACCGGGCTTTCCGCAATAGATATGCTCCATTGAACTGGCCAAGGCCACCGCATAACCGCCGGTATCGCGCTGCACGCCCTTGGGTTTACCGGTGGTGCCCGAGGTATACAGAATGTAGGAAGGCTCGCTGGACTCCAGCCAGGTCACCGGAACCGGTGTACTGCCATGCTGCTTCAAAGCCTCGGCGTAATCGACATCACGCCCCGGCACCATCTGGAAATCCGTGTCGATGCCGCGATTAATCACCAGCACTTTTTCCGGCGGATGTTTTGAAAGACTGACGGCCTCGTCAACCAGCGGCTTGTAATGGATGGCTTTGCCGCCGCGCAAACCTGCGTCGGCTGTGATCAACAGCTTCGGTTTGGCGTCATCAATCCGGGTAGCACAACTGGCCGCGGCAAAACCACCGAACACGACGGAGTGCACGGCACCCAGGCGTGCGCAGGCGAGCATCGCAAATGCCGCTTCGGGAATCATCGGCATGTAAATCAACACGCGATCCCCGCGCCCCACGCCCTGCGCCTGGATCACTGCAGCGCAGGCGTTTACCGCCGCATGCAGTTCACGATAACTGTAACGGCGCTCAGAATCGGTTTCGGTGGAGATATAGACCAGCGCAGTCTGATCACCGCGGGCATCGAGATGCCGATCAATCGCGTTGTAACAGAGATTGGTCTGACCGCCGACAAACCATTTGGCGAATGGCGGCTTGCTGAAGTCGAGGACCTGGTCAAAAGGTCGATGCCAGTGGATGCGCCGCGCCTCCTCCGTCCAGAACGACTCCCGGTCCTCGATGGAACGGCGATGAAAATCGGCGTAAGCGCCCATATCCCCTCCAGTAATTGGCCGGGGCGGCGCTGTTTTTTGGATGCACTACATTGAATTGTTACGACGCCCGCAGGGGCATTATCCACCGCAGGGTCTTACAAAATCCTGACCACGGCGCGGCCACGGATGGCGCCTTTGAGCATGCGCTCAAAATACCCGTGCAAATCGCTCAAGCTAATCGTATGCGCAATGATGTCCAGATGCCGGGGTTTGAGGTCAGTGGCCAGACGCCCCCAGACCTTTTTGCGCATAGCCATCGGCGTCGCCACCGAATCCACACCGATCAAGCGCACGCCGCGCAGGATGAACGGCAGCACATTGGTTTTAAGCTCAATACCACCGGCGTTTCCGAAGCTGCCGATGACACCGTGTGGCTGCATGGTGCGAGTCAGCCAGCCCAGTTGATCACCCCCGACGGAATCAAAAGCAGCAGCCCACAGAGGCTTTTCCAGCGGCCGCGAACCAAAATCCACGGTAGCACGATCGAGAATTTCTGCGGCGCCCAGCTCGCGCAGGTAGTCATGTTCCGCAGTCTTGCCGGTGATCGCTGTTACGGCATAACCCTTGGCGGCCAGCATGTCGATGGCGAGACTGGCCACGCCCCCGGTGGCTCCATTGACCAGCACCTTGCCGCCAGCCGGCGTCATTCCATTCAATTCAAGCAATTCAACCGCGAGGCCTGCGGTATAACCTGCCGTCCCCAGAGCCATGGCTTCGAACAGGGACAGACCCTTGGGTAGCGGCACCACCCAGTCGGCCGGAACGCGGCAAATGCCGGAATAACCACCATCATGAGCCACCCCCATGTCGTAGCTGGTACAGATAATTTCATCGCCAGCCTTGAACCGTGCATCACTGGAACTCAGGACAATGCCTGCAGCATCGATGCCGCCAATCAGCGGATAGTTGCGGATGATTTTTCCGCCGACACCCGTGGCTGCTAATGCGTCTTTGAAGTTGACGCCGGAAAACGCGGTCTGGAAAACCACTTCGCCGCGACCGATATCCACCGTCGGCACATCGACGATACGGCCCTCTATCTTATTGTTTTCATTGAATATTCTGTAGGCCTTGCAGTGTTCCATGACGTCCTCACGGCAGATGGGGTTGAGCGAGGTACTGGTGTGTCTGCATTTCCGTCAGGCGGCTGGCCAGCCGCTCTTTTAATGAAGCATTCAAATGCGCCTGAAAACCATCGCTGTCTGCTGCCGCCGCGACCAGATCATCCACGGGCACCGTAGCGCTCAGCATCAGCTTGACACGTCGATCATAGAACTCATCGACCAGCCACACAAATCGCCGCAGCATGTCGCTGTCATCCGGAGTGAAGCAAGGCACCGCCGAGATCAGCACCGTGTGATAACGGCGGGATAACTCGATGTAATCGGGTTTGCCGCGCGGTCCCGCACAAAGCTCTTCGAAATCGAACCAGACGATTCCAGGTGCCTGACGCCGGACCCGGATGAGGCGGTCCTCGATATCGAGCGGCGCATTGTCTTCACCGCCGCTGGATATATGACTGAAGGCTTCATCAAGATGCCGGTCAGCATCGGCACCGATATGGTATGTACCCGCCTTCTCCAGTTCACGCAGGCGGTAATCGGTTCCGGAATCGACATTGACCACGGTCATGCGCTTAAGGATCAGATCAATCGCCGGCAGAAACTGCACGCGCTGCAGGCCGTGCTGATACAGTTCGGTCGGCGCGAAATTGGAAGTTGTCAGCAGCACCACGCCTTCAGTCATCAGTCCTTCGAGCAGACGACGCATCAGCATCGCGTCAGTGATGTCGGTGACATGGAATTCATCGAGGCAGAGGATCTGGGCTTCGGCGGCAATATCGCGCGCAATCAGCGACATCGGGTCGGCCTGCCCCTGATGACGGCTGAGACCATTGTGGATTTCCTGCATGAAGCGGTGGAAATGCACCCGCTTCTTGGTGACGTCGGGAACGAAAGCAAAAAAGCTGTCCATTAGGAAGCTTTTGCCCCGGCCTACACCGCCCCAGAGATAGACGCCGCGGATGATGCGGCTGCGATTGAGAAAACTCAGCAGGCCGCGGCGCTGCAGGCGGTGCTCGAGGTCTTGATGTACGCGCTGCAGTTCCCGTGCAGCAAGCAGCTGGGCATCGTCAGGGGCGAAACCGTGCTCGGCGGCACGGTCCCGCAGGAACTGGACGAAATCGGCGGACAAAGGTGAACCGGATTCGGAATTACAGGTTCAGCGTCCTGTTGTCGACGGCAAGCGCCGCTTCCTTCATCGCTTCCGACAGCGAGGGATGCGCATGGCAGATCATCGCAATGTCTTCGGACGCAGCACCGAATTCCATCGCCACCACGGCCTCGGCAATCAGTTCGGAAGCCATCGGCCCGATGATGTGCACACCGAGAATACGGTCGGTGCGCTCATCAGCCAGGAATTTGACAAAACCGGTGGTGTCACCCAGCGCACGCGCACGGCCATTCGCCATGAACGGGAAGGAACCGGAACGGTATTTCACACCTTCCTGCTTCAGTTGCTGCTCGGTTTTGCCGACCCAGGCGATTTCCGGCGAGGTGTAGATGACCCAGGGCACGGTATTGAAATCGACGTGACCGTGTTTGCCGGCGATACGCTCTGCAACGGCAACACCCTCTTCTTCCGCCTTGTGCGCCAGCATCGGGCCGCGCACCACGTCGCCCACCGCCCACACCGTCTGCAGATTGGTTTTGCAGTCGCCGTCAACGGCAATGAAACCGCGCTCATCAAGCTTCAGGCCGACGGCATTGCCGTTGAGACCCTGCGTGTTCGGTACGCGGCCGATGGAGACGATCAGCTTGTCTACGACCAGCGTCTGGGCTACGCCCGCGCTGTCGGTGTATTCCACAGTGACATTTTTCTTCGCACTGATCTTGCCGACCTTGACGCCGGTATGAATGGCCAGCCCCTGCTTGGTGAAGACTTTCTGTGCTTCTTTGGCGACCTGCTCGTCAACTGCACCCAGGAAAGCCGGCAGTGCTTCCAGCACCGTGACTTCAGCGCCGAGGCGGCGCCACACGCTGCCCATTTCCAGACCGATCACGCCAGCACCGATCACGCCCAGCTTTTTCGGGGTTTCCGCAATCGCCAGCGCTCCCGCGTTGTCGAGGATCAGCTTGTTGTCGAAAGGCACATCAGGCAGAGCACGCGGGTTGGAGCCGGTGGCGATGATTACGTGTTTGGCCGTCAGCACGTCAGCGGTTTTGCCCGAGACCTGGATCTGCCAGGCACCGGCTGCGCCGCCGGCAAAAGCACCCTTGCCGTGGAAAAACGTAACCTTGTTTTTCTTGAACAGGTAGAGGATGCCTTCGTTATTCTGTTTGACGACCTTGTCCTTGCGCTTGAGCATCTGACCGACGTCCATGGCCAGGCCTTTGACCTGGATGCCGTGATCGGCAAACGCGTGGCTTGCGTGATCAAAATTCTCAGAGGACTGCAGCAGCGCCTTCGACGGAATGCAGCCGACGTTGGTGCAGGTGCCGCCGGGCGCGGGCTTGCCGTCCGGGGTGCTCCACTCGTCGATGCAGGCAACCTGCATGCCGAGCTGCGCAGCACGGATCGCTGCAATGTATCCGCCGGGACCGGCGCCGATGACTACGACGTCAAATGATTTGGCCATGATCGGTAAACCGTCTGTAAATATAGGGTTTGAAAACGTAAACGGCGGCCGCGCTGTTGCGCCGCACCGCCGTGATGCCTTTGAAAATCAGATATCGAGCAGCAGACGCGCCGGATCTTCCAGCGCTTCCTTCATCGCCACCAGTGCAAGCACCGCTTCGCGACCGTCAATGATGCGGTGATCATAGGACAGCGCGAGGTAGTTCATCGGCCGGATCACGACTTGGCCGTTTTCCGCCACCGGACGGTCCTTGGTAGCATGCACGCCGAGAATTGCGCTCTGCGGCGGGTTGATGATCGGCGTCGACAGCATCGAACCGAAGGTGCCGCCGTTGGAAATCGAGAACGTGCCGCCAGTGAGTTCCTCCATGGTCAGCTTGCCGTCCTGGGCACGCTTGCCATATTCAGCAATCTGTTTCTCGATATCGGCGAGGCTCATCTGATCGCAATTGCGCAGGATGGGCACCACCAGACCGCGCGGGCTGCCAACGGCAATACCGATGTCAAAGTAACCGTGGTAGACAATATCGTTGCCATCGACCGAAGCATTCACCACCGGGTATTTCTTCAGCGCGTGAACAGCGGCTTTGACGAAGAACGACATGAAGCCGAGTTTGACGCCGTGCTCCTTCTCGAACTTGTCCTTGTATTTGGCGCGCATGTCCATCACCGGCTGCATATTGACCTCGTTGAACGTGGTCAGAATGGCTGCGGTGGATTGCGACTGCACCAGACGCTCGGCAATACGCGCACGCAGGCGTGACATCGGCACGCGCTGCTCAGGTCGATCACCCAGATCACCCATGTCAACAACAGGCATGGCGCGAGCTGCAGCCGGAGCTGCTGCGGGGGCTTTGCTGCCACCCTGCGCGGCCTGGATAACGTCGCCCTTGGTAACACGACCGCCGCGGCCGGTGCCACTGAGGGTGCCGGTATCGATATTCTTTTCGGCGGCCATTTTTTGCGCCGAAGGCATCGCCGGCGAAGCCGCTGCGGCTTTCGCCGGTGCAGCTGCAGGTGCAGCTGCTGCGGCAGGCGCTGCCTCGGCTTTGCCCGCTTCGGGCTTGGCTTCGGTATCGATGGTGGCGATGATTTCGTTACTGGTGACCGTGCCGCCGTCGGCTTTAACGATCTTCACCAGCACACCGGCCTGCGGCGCCGGTGTTTCGAGCACGACCTTGTCGGTCTCGATATCCACCAGGTTTTCGTCACGTTTGACGTATTCACCAGTCTTCTTGTGCCACGACACGAGGGTCGCCTCGGCAACAGACTCCGAGAGTTGGGGCACTTTCACATCAACGAGCATGATTACTCCGTAAACCTATGATTTAATTGATTAATTAATGCTCTTCGCCTTCGGCCAGCGGCCGCGGCTTGGACAGCCGTGGCTCACTGCCACCAGCCATGGTCAACGCCTGGTTCACGAGTTCCTTCTGTTGCTTCTCGTGCAGAGACTTGTAACCCGCAGCCGGAGATGCCGAAGAATCGCGTCCGGCGTAATACAGCTTCTGGTGCGGCAGCAGATGCCGCATCAGGTAGTGCTGGATATGCCGCCATGAACCCTGATTGCGCGGCTCTTCCTGGCACCAGACGATTTCCTTGGCGTTTTTGTAGCGAACGATCTGCGCACGGAATTCCTCGTGTGCAAACGGATAGATCTGTGCAATCCGCACCAGCGGAAGATTGGGTATGGCGCGCGTACGACGTTCGTTGCGCAGGTCGTAGTAGACCTTGCCACTGCAGAAAATGACACGTTCGACTTTTTCCGGATCGATTTCGCGCGAATCCCAATCCTCGTTGACCGGATTGAACTTGTCGTTGGCGAACTCTTCCAGCGGCGACACCGATTCCTTGTGGCGCAGCAGGCTTTTCGGCGAAAAAATGATCAGCGGCTTGCGATGCGGCCGCACCATCTGCCGGCGCAGCAGGTAATACATCTGCACCGGGGTTGCCGGCACGCAAACCTGCATGTTGTAGTCTGCGCAGAGTTGCAGGAAACGCTCGATACGGCCCGAGGAATGCTCCGGACCAGCGCCTTCGTAACCGTGCGGCAGCATCATGGTAAGGCCGCACATGCGGCCCCACTTCACTTCGCCTGACGCGATGAACTGGTCGATAACCACCTGAGCGCCGTTGACGAAGTCGCCGTACTGCGCTTCCCAGATCACCAGCTCTTTCGGGCCGGAGGTCGAGTAACCGTATTCAAAACCGAGCACCGCTTCTTCCGACAGCACCGAATCGATAACGACAAAGTCACCCTGGTTCGGCGCCAGGTGCTGCAGCGGCATATAGGTGCCCTGGTCACCGCGCTCACGATTCTGGTCGTGAAGCACCGCGTGGCGGTGGAAGAACGTGCCGCGACCTGAATCCTGACCCGACAGTCGCACCGAAAAACCTTCGGTAAGCAGCGAAGCATAAGCCAGCGTTTCCGCCATGCCCCAGTCCAGCGGCAGTTTTCCTTCCGCCATCAGACGGCGATCCTGCATGATTTTTTCTACACGCGGGTGCAGCTTGAAATTTGCCGGCACCTCACAAACCTTGCGCGCAAGCTCCTGCAGCTTGTCCAGCGGCATGCGGGTGTCGTCGTTCTGGTTCCACTTGGTGCCTTTGTACAGGCTCCAGTCGGTTTCAAACGGCGGCTTGTAGTTCGAAAGAATCGTTTTATTGGTGTGATAACCATGATCCAGCGCATCACGGAATTCCGCCACCATCTTGTCTGCGTCGGCTTCGGCGATCACGCCTTCCTTCATCAGACGATCCGCATAAACCTTGCGCGGCGTCGGATGGGAGTGGATTCGGCGATACATCAGCGGCTGGGTGACCATCGGCTCATCCTGCTCGTTATGGCCGAGTCGGCGATAGCAGATCAGGTCCAGCACAACGTCTTTCCTGAATTTCTTGCGGTATTCGAGCGCGATATCCGTGGCGAAACACACCGCCTCCGGATCATCTCCATTGACATGGAAAATCGGCACTTCAAGCATCTTGGCCACATCCGAGCAATACAGCGTCGAGCGCGAATCACGCGGGTCTGACGTTGTGAAGCCGATCTGGTTATTAATGATGATGTGCACGGTACCGCCGGTGCCATACCCACGCGTTTCTGCGAGGTTCAGCACTTCCTGAATCACGCCCTGCCCTGCAAAAGCAGCATCACCGTGAATAAGAACGGGCAGCACTTGTTCGCCGGTGTGATCTTTACGGCGATGCTGTCGCGCACGAACCGAACCCTCGACCACCGGATTGACGATTTCCAGGTGTGACGGATTAAACGCCACCGTCACGTGCATCGGACCACCTGGGGTCATCACGTTAGACGAGAATCCGTCGTGATATTTAACGTCACCGGCAAGCACATCCGCCTGCTGTTTGCCCTCGAATGACGAGAACAGGTCCTTGGGCATCTTGCCCAGCGTATTGACCAGAACGTTCAGACGGCCGCGATGGGCCATGCCAATAACCAGTTCCTGAACACCCAGACCACCGGCTTTCTGCAGCAGATGATCCAGCATCGGGATCAGGCCATCCCCACCTTCCAGTGAAAAGCGTGTCTGGCCGACGTATTTGGCGTTGAGGTATTTTTCCAGCGTTTCGGCAGCTGTCAGCCGGTCGAGCAGATGCTTCTTGAACGCGGCGTCATAGTTCGGACGGCCGCGGGTCGGCTCGAGTTTTTCCGACATCCAGCGCTTTTGCGGAATGTCAGAGATATACATGTATTCGACACCGATGGTGCCGCAATAGGTATCGCGCAATGCCTGCAGGATTTCGCGCAACGGCGCCTTGGCCGGACCATGCAGGGTGCCGGTCTCGAACACGGTATCCATGTCCTGATCGGTCAAGCCGTAGAACGCAGGATCGAGCTCGGCGATGGCCGGCTGCTCCATGCGCTTCAGAGGATCGACATTGGCGATGCGGTTGCCCTGGAAACGATAGGCAGATATCAATTGCAGAACCGAGAACTGCTTCTGCAGGTTGCGGTGTGTGGCTTCGCTGCTGCTACCACCAGCACGACGGCTGCGGGCGAGTTCGACAAAACGCTGCTGGATCTCCGAATGGTCGACGTCGGCCGGGCCATCATCGAGCTTCTGCAGTTCGTCGAAATAACCGCGCCAGCGCGGCTCCACCGACTGCGGATCCTTCAGATACTGTTCGTAAAGACCTTCCACGAACGGTGCATTGGCGCCAAACAGCAGCGAGGAGGCTCGTGATTCTTTGATCATCTCTTTACCTGATCGTTTTGTGACAAAGGCCCCGCAATCTGCGGGGCCTGTTTGCCTTATTTGCGTTTACCCATCGGCACAAAGTCTCGGGGCGTCGCGCCGGTAAACAACTGACGCGGACGGCCGATTTTCTGCTCCGGATCGGCGACGAGTTCTTTCCACTGCGCAATCCAGCCGACGGTGCGTGCCAGCGCGAAGATCGCGGTGTACATGCTGACCGGGATACCCAGCGCCTTGTAGACGATGCCCGAATAGAAGTCGACGTTCGGGTAGAGCTTGCGCTTGATGAAGTATTCGTCGCTCAGCGCAATGCGCTCCAGCTCCATCGCCAGCTTGATCAGCTTGTTGTCCTTCATGTCGAGCTCTTCCAGAACCTCATGGCAGGTTTTCTGGATCAGCTTGGCGCGAGGGTCGTAGTTCTTGTAAACGCGGTGGCCGAAGCCCATCAGCATGGCGTGGCCGTCTTTTTCTTTGACGCGCTTGATGAAGGCCGGAATGTTCTGGATGTCGCCGATTTCGTCGAGCATCTTCAGCACGGCTTCGTTGGCGCCGCCGTGCGCCGGGCCCCAGAGGCTGGCAATGCCGGCGGAGATACAGGCAAACGGGTTAGCACCGGTCGAGCCGGCCAGACGAACCGTCGAGGTTGAGGCATTCTGTTCGTGGTCAGCATGCAGGATCAGGATGCGATCAATCGCGCGCGAAATCACCGGATTCGGCACATATTCTTCGCAGGGGGTGCCGAACATCATGTAGAGGAAGTTGTCGGTGTAGGACAGCTTGTTCTTCGGATACAT
>Ga0078894_10002006_pt1 | contig 15298 bp, 17 predicted proteins | sample LauGreSu1BDMLBSD_2_FD_67506 | JGI IMG/M metagenome (GOLD analysis project Ga0078894, IMG submission 67506) | Freshwater lake microbial communities from Lake Michigan, USA - Su13.BD.MLB.SD (version 4) (version 4) | ecosystem: Environmental > Aquatic > Freshwater > Lake | place: Lake Michigan... | reverse complement strand
TATGTCATTCCCGGTGCTGAATGGTTAGTTGCTGGCGGAGTATTATTAATTGGCGCAGAGATCCTAGGCGTCGTTGAGGAATTGGTATGAACACAATTACTTTAACTCGCAAACAAATTGAACAGCTTGCTGAAATTGCTGAGAGATTTGTAGATACAGAAAATTTTACCATTGATTCAGAAAGTACCAGCGGTATTGGCCCAACCGTAACGATTAGATTTGATCTATTTGAAAAGGCCGACACCAAAGTTGACATTACAGATGTCAGCAACTGGTAAAACCAGTCATTGACTATTCAACCCTTGTATCGTATAATTTACGATATGAATAACAGGTGCCAACAATGAAAGAACTTTGGGTAGAAAAATATCGTCCGACTACCATTGACGATTATGTGTGGATTGACAAGAATCAAAAGCAAATGGTGGAAACCTGGATCAAAGAAGGTTACATTCCACACTTGCTCTTGGCAGGCATTGCCGGAGTAGGCAAGACCACACTGGCCAAGATACTGGTCAATCAGCTAGGCATTGATCCAGCTGAGTTTATGCATCTTAATGCCAGTCGCGACAACGGCGTTGATACACTTAGACAAAAGATTACTAATTTTTGCAGTACCATGGCCAATGGCCCGTTTAAGGTTGTGCTCTTAGACGAAGCTGACTATATTACGCCACCGGCACAGGGCATCTTGCGTGGTATGCTAGAACAGTATCATGAGGGTGTGCGGTTTATCTTTACCTGTAACTATCCCAACAAGATTATTCCAGCCCTACACAGTAGGTTGCAGTTTATCTCTTTCCGTAGGCTCGATGAAACTGACTTTACTCGCAGGCTGGCCGAGATCTTAGTGGCCGAAGGTGTAGAGCTAGATGCTGAAACTCTACAGCTTTATGTAAAGGCCTGTTATCCAGATCTACGCAAGGCCATTAACACAGTACAAATGCGTAGCACCACAGGAACTTTGTTGCCACCTCAGGCCGATGACACTACCACTGACTGGAGACTGGGCATGGTGGATCTGTTTAGGCAAGGTCGTATCAGAGAAGCCAGGAACTTGATCATTGGTCAGATTACACTGGAAGAATACGATGATATGTATCGCTTCATGTATAGGAATCTAGACCTATGGGGCAAAGACGAGAACACCCAGGATCAAGCACTTTTGCTGATTCGCAAGGGCATGGTTAATCACTCTCTGGCCGCAGACCCAGAAATTAACCTTAGCGCAACTTTTGTTGAGCTTGAGAGAGTTCACCGAGGTGAACAGTAAGGGGGATTTCTCCCCCTTACAATTAGTCTCCGTAGATTGACAACACTTGAGCGACTGCAGGATGTCGCTCAACATGACCCAATTCAAACTTCACTACAGAAATTCTGCTAGACTGTTTGCTGTCTAGGATCTTTTCAATGAAGTCTTTGAGTCCGTTGTTTTCGTAACCACGGTCATGTTGTTCAAGATCCCCGGTGATAATAAACTTACTGTTTTCACCAATTCTTGTCAACAACATCTTCATTTGGCTCTGTGTGGCATTTTGCATTTCGTCGGCAATTACCACGCTGTCCTTGAATGTGCGACCTCGCATATAAGCCAAAGGAGCAACCTCAATAATACCTTCAGCAATCATTGATTCAATTTGCTTTGCATTCCAATATTCACGAAACACATCAAATACAGGACGAGTCCATGGTGCCATTTTGCTCATGAGATCACCTGGCAAGAAGCCATGTTGTTCATCAACACTGACTGCTGGTCGTGTAATAACAATGCGCTCAATTTCACCTGCTTTTAGTTGCTTGACTGCCCACAATGTGGCCATGAGAGTTTTACCAGTGCCTGCGGGGCCAAGGGCAAATACCATGTCTTTTTGTGGGTTTTCTAGCTGTGCCAGATAGTCTTCTTGGCGTAAATTACGAGGCGTAATTTCTACTCGCTTGTACTTGGAGGGTTTTTCTTCGCGTTCTCTAAAATGGTTTAGGTTGATTACTGCGTTACCATCATACGCAACTTTACGGTCTTGGTTATGAGACCGTTTTTGCTGTTTTCTCATCTTGCTCCTTACAATAAGTATATTGTTGGGCTGATTTCATGCAAATAATCTTAAAAGTTGTATGTATGTTCAGCCCAACTAGTCGAGCTGATTCATCGCTGAACCAAACTTATTTAACTCAGAAGGCAAACTTGGGTAGGTGAACGGTGTCAAAGAGCTAAATATCAGACTATGCCAAAGCAAGATACCATTTATCAAAACCTAGATCGTATACACACTAGTCCTAATGTCATTGATACATTAGTGGAAGTTGATCGTATTTTAGATCGTATGGATGTTTACGCCTATGAAAACTGGATCCGCGGCGAAATCGTCGACGGCCCTTTTGTTGAGCGTCATTGGGTTGATCTAACACTTATGTACCCACAAAAAATGATGCCCAATCCCGACGCTGCCATGCGCCTTGTAAAAAACGGGTGCAAGGTAAAATATGGACAGGATGTGCTGAAAACCTTCGCCAAAGTCAAATCAGACGAAGACCTTGTTACCAATGAAGAAACTGGTGAGCGCACACCCAGAGTTGTATCCAAACATGTATGGTTGGTAAATCTACGCATACCCAAAACCCTGTTAAATGTCAGCGAAGAGCTCAGTGACCTCGATGACATTGACTACGACAGCGTTGATGCAGCCTACGAAGAAGAGCTTGACGGAGCACAAGGGCTTGTAGCTGACGAACAATCCTCAGCACAATCTCCAACACAAGAAACACCTGAAAATGATCAAGCACCGCAAGTATAATTTACGCGAAAACCTACGCCGAGACGATCTTCGCGATCTAGTCAGCGAACTCATTGAAATTGACCGTTATAAGCCCAAGCTAGGCCCAGAAGAAAATACTGTGGTAATTTGCTTTAAAACAGACAATGCTGATGCCGCCAGTGATCTAGGTGGATTTTTAGAATGGAGCTCAGCAGGCATCGAAGATGTTGAAGTAAGCGATGCCAGCGACAAAGATGGTAAGTTTCATGTTTACATTGAAATTAAAAGGCTACCTGGGCTAGCCCAAAAAGTACTGGATATTGTCAAGGACATTGACAATATCACTGGGAGCCTACAGTGGAAATTTGCCGGCATGAATGGACAAAGACTAGACTTGACCTTAGGTAATCTTAGCAGTACAATAGTGCAAGATCCAAAGCTTTATCTGCTTCCAGCAGAAAGCCGCGATTACTACATGAGAATGAAGAATTTAACTAAGTACTGATGGCCAAAGAAGAAAGCTTTACACTTAGAGGGCAAGTGACCGAAGCCCTACCAAATGCCCAATTCCGGGTTGGTTTGGAAACAGGCCAAAATGTGTTGGGACACTTAGCCGGAAAGCTAAGGGTGAATAGGATTACCATAATCCCTGGGGATTATGTAGATATTGAAATGAGTCCATATGATGTGACTAAAGGTCGCATTGTATATAGACACAAAGGATAGAGCCGCATGTGGGCGTTGAACTGGTTACCAGACATAGTATTTCACCTGATTCTAATTGCAGGTGTGCTAGCTCTGTTGGCTGGTTGGGCTCTGCGAATGGTTCCTTTAATTTCCAAGTATGCACTACCTATTCAAGTTGTAGGCGTATTGCTGACAATACTTGGAGTGTGGTATGAAGGCGGAATTGCCAAAGACGCTGAGTGGAAAGCCAGGGTCGCCGAGCTACAGGTAAAAGTGGCCGAAGCCGAAGCCAAGGCAGCTACAGTGAATACTCAGGTAGTTGAGCGTGTGGTAACCAAAACCCGCGTGATCAGAGAAAAGGCAGATACTGTAGTTCGATACATTGACAGAGAAATTAAAATTGCCGACGACTCATGCAAGATAACACCTGCTGTCGTTAGAGCGCATGACGCTGCCGCACAAAACAAATCCATTACTGAGATTGCTGTTCCTGCACCTGCTACCAGCAATCCGACACCATTGACACCACAAACCACAGTAAATACCAGCGAGATAGACCGAGCTGCTCAACCACAGACTAAACGATCATGGCGAGATTTCCTACCAAAACAATAGCAGTACTAGTGCTGACTACCATGTTGGGTGCTTGCTCAACCACTGTTCCTGTGGCTAGAAAATTCCCTGATATTCCAGATAGCCTAAATCAAGAATGCGGCCCTTTACAAACTGTGGGCAAGACTGAAGTCAAACTCAGTGAACTCTTAACAACTGTTACCACAAACTACGGCAAGTATCACGAATGCTCAGCAAAGCTTGAAGCCTGGCGCGAGTGGTACAACGAGCAAAAGAGAGTTTTTGACAGCGTCAAGTAAGGGTAAGTATGCGTATGAGCATACAGCACTATCGTACTCTAGGTATTTCACCTGGGGCTTCTGAAGAAGAAATTAAAAAAGCCTATCGTAAGCTGGCCTCTGTTCATCATCCTGACAAGGGTGGCGATACCAAGAAGTTTCAAGAAATTCAGGTAGCTTACGACACAATACTCAAAGAAAAAAATAACGGGCGTAGCACCGGCTCAGGCTTTGGCGGATTTGAAGACCTTAGAGATTTCTTTGACATGGGACGACGAGCCGCCAATGCTCGCGATCCTTTTGCTGAATTTAATTTCAGAACGCATGATGATGCAGGTCGCATAAAAAATCCCGACATTACCATTGGCATTCCATGCAGTCTTGAAGAAGCATTTCAAGGCTTTACCAAAACTGTGGAATTTACCTTACCCAACGGTGGACCAAAACAACTGTCAGTATCTTTTCCTGCAGGCTCAACTTCTGACATTAAAATTCGCTATGCCGAAGAAGGTGTGAATATGGTGCAAAGTCGCCCGCCGGGCGATGTATATGTCAGGTTAGACATACAGCCGCACAGTATCTGGAATCTGAAAAAAGATGAGCTTTTTGCTCAAGTAAAGATTGATGTATGGCACGCCATGTTTGGTGGAGTGATTCAAATCGCTGACATCGATGGAACCTTATTAGATGTTACTATTCCAAAGGGCACACAAGATGGTACCCAAATACGATTAAAAAATCGTGGATTCATCCTACGAGGATCTGCACAGAGAACCAATGCCTATATACTGATTCATGTTGAAATTCCAAAACTAGACCAAGAGGACTTTGAAAAACAACTGAATGAATTTTATAGAGCTAGAAATTAATTGACAAGCACTACTAGCCTAGTGTACAATAATCATATGATAGAATTAAATTTGGTTAATAGCAACGATCCAATATTGACAATGCCCATGCCTACAGTAGGCGAGGACATTGATTTAACACAACTGTCCAAGGACATGTTTTTGATCATGTGGAGCAGTGGTGGTATTGGGCTGGCTGCTCCTCAGGTAGGCATGGCCTTGCGTATGTTTGTCATGGGCAGTCAGCAAGGCCCTAATTATGTTTGTATCAACCCAGAAGTAGTGGAGTCTAGCAATGAACTAACAAATGGCACTGAAGGATGCTTATCGTACCCAGCACTTTGGTTAAATATCAAGAGACCACAATGGGTCCAAGCCCGATATCGTACCCTGAACGGTGAATTGATCGAGCAACGATTTGAAGGTTTGCTGGCAAGATGTTACTTGCACGAATTAGATCACTTAAATGGTGTAGTGTTTACCGAATATGCCGGTCAACTCAGTTTGAAAATGGCGCTTGCTCGTCAAAAAAAGAAATTAGCTAAAGGGTTAAAATGAGTCAGGAAGAAAACAACAACAGTCGCATTAACGAAGTTATTGCCAAAGCTTTCCAGGAAGCGTTGAATCGAGAGCATGAGTATGTTACTCTAGAGCACATACTGCGTGTCATGCTCGACGAAGAAGAAATCAAAGATGCCTTGGGTGAGTTCCAAGTCGATGTGGAAGCCCTCAAGGAAGAAATTGATCTGTGGCTTCGAGATCAAGAAGATATTCGTGTCGAGGGCATTACCAAACCTCGCAAAACTGCAACCCTAGAGCGTTGCTTTAACCGTGCTTACACACAGGCTATCTTTACAGGTCGTGGGCACATGGAACCGTTGGATCTGCTGATCAGCATTGCCAGCGAAAAGAACAGCCATGCCAATTTCTTCTTGGCTAAAAATGGTGTGACCAAAGAAAACATCATCAACTATGTTGGCAAGCTCAAGGATGGTCGTAGCAAGGAAAGCAAAACTGCCAAGAAGCGTGACAACGAAAAAATTCTCAACAAGTACACTACAAATCTAAACAAGAGCGCAGAAAAACAATTAATTGACCCGCTGATTGGTCGCGAACGAGAAGTGTTCCGTCTTGCACAAACACTTACTCGCAAGAAGAAAAACAATGCCATCATGGTCGGTGAACCTGGTGTAGGTAAGACTGCCATTGTTGAAGGTCTAGCAGTTGCTATTGTACGCAACGAAGTTCCAGAAGTATTGAAGAAGAAAACTGTGTATAGCCTGGATATGGGCAAGCTCTTAGCTGGCACACGCTATCGCGGTGACTTTGAAGAGCGTATGCAACATGTGCTTGAGGCCTTAGAAGAGCGCGATGATGCTATCTTGTTTATTGACGAAATCCACATGATCATGGGTGCTGGTGCTGGTGGACAAGGTAGCATGGATGTGGCCAACTTGCTGAAGCCCAGCTTGGAAAAAGGCAAGTTGCGTTGCGTTGGTAGCACAACCTATGAAGAGTTCCGTGAGAACTTTGAGAAGGATCGTGCGCTATTGCGCCGCTTTACCAAGATTGACATTGAAGAACCCAGCGTTGAAGATACCAAGGCCATGTTACGCAGGATCGCACCTTTGTATGCTTCATACCACAAGCTGGCCATTGAAGAAGAAAGCATTGATCTAGCCATTGACCTTTCTATGAAGTACATGTTGGACAAGAAGTTGCCCGACAAGGCCATTGACATCATTGATGCTACCATGGCCAACCTTCGCGTAACTAACTGCCCAGAAGGCCAAATGCTGACCAAGGACGACATTCGTAGAGAAATCAGCGTATTAACTCGTGTACCCATTGAGCAACTTGGCGAACAAAAGAATGTGGCTGTGGCTGACCTTGAAAGCCGTATGCGTACCAATGTGTTTGGTCAAGATGAAGCCATTGAACGCCTCATGAACATGGTGTATATTGCCAAGTCTGGACTCAAGGAAATTAATCGTCCAATGGCTAATTTCTTGTTTGTTGGACCAACTGGTACAGGTAAAACAGAACTAGCACAACAGCTGGCACAGGGTCTAGGTATGGAACTGATTCGCTTTGATATGAGCGAATATCAGGAATCACACAAAATTGCATCGTTGATTGGATCACCTCCGGGCTATGTTGGTTATGGCGAAGGCAAAGCTGGTAGCGGTAAGTTGATCAATGAACTAGAGCGTGTACCCAATTGCGTGTTGCTGTTTGACGAAATTGAAAAAGCGCACCCAGCGGTGATTCAGGTTTTGCTGGGTCTCATGGACAATGGCATCGTCACAGGCAGTGATAACAAACAGGCTTCAGCAAGAAATGCCTTTGTTATCATGACTTCCAACCTCGGTGCTGTGGACGCAGAAAAACAAATGATTGGTTTTGGTGGCGGCTTTAATGAAAGTGCCAGCGACGAAGCAGTCAAGCGTTTCTTTGCACCAGAATTCCGCAACAGGCTTGATGCAGTGGTTAAATTTAACAGGCTTGAAAAGGAAATCATCCAACGCATTGCCGACAAATTTATGCGTCAAATTCGTGATCAGCTGGTTGAGCAAGGACAAACCATTGTGTACACCGATGGAGCACTGGCCTGGTTAGCTGAAAATGGCTTCAGCGACACCATGGGTGCAAGACCCATGAAACGACTGATCAGTGAAAAGATTAGGTTGCCTATTGCCAAGCGCATTATCAAAGAAAACCAAACAGTACACACCGTGGCTGTGCATAACAACGAATTGCAAATTACATGATTGTTCGAGATACGCAAAAGCTGTTTTGGAAACAATGGCCCATCAAGGTCATTATTTCCAATGGAAAACATGGCTCTCCCAAATCATATTTTCTAAGTCGTGATGAGCGGCATCAACGACTGCTGAAAATGACCGATGTTGTCAATACTGTCAAGCGCGAATTGCCCAATGCAGGCATACGCAGAGAAGGCAATGTCAGCGTATTTGTTGCCAACGAAAACGAACTTGCCCAGCTTGTTGATTTGTTTGGAAGTCGTATCAGTGAAGTATGGAAGCCCAGGAATGAAACGGCCACTAAACTTTTATTCGAACACACCGCTGATGTAATCAGAGATCGTCCTTGGTACGGTCGTTTTACAATGCGAGCTAGAATACTGTTTACTCCTAACTTTAAAACCTATGAAGCATTGAATTTTAAAGTAGCAGTTAACTCTCTAGATGCAGAAAAATGGCATGCTGCCGGTTTGCTTAAAGATATTATCAGTTCTGATGATCATCTAAAACACGGTGCTTGGGGACAGCCATTATATCTTTACCTCAGCGACAGCGAAGATGCGGCCTTGCTTAAATTGCAATGCGGCACCGTTATTGAACGCTTTGAAAGAATAAGACCCCCTTAAAAAGCCTTTGGTCCAAACCAAGCCTCCACGCTAAATAGTGTTGGAGGCTTTTTCTATGGCGAAAATACACGAAGAATTAGTTGTAATCAAAATCAGCTCACTGCACAAAGAAGGTGAAGCTGTGGCTCCAATCCTAAGTGATGAAACTGTTTCTAGTTTAGAAGCAGTTGTACAACAGCTGGTTGGTGAGGTTGCAATTGTTGAAATTATTAAGGAATAACTCATGAGTATGCGTAACTCAACCATGCTGGTAGCTAATGGACAGCTTGATCAAGTTGGTCCAGCTACTCGCGCTGATGGATACTATGGTTTTGCAGATGGAATGCATACTGTTGGTTTTTATCTAAAAAATTTCAAAGGCAAGCTATTCATAGAAGCCAGTATAAGCGACAATCCAGGTGAAAATGACTGGTTTCCTATAGGATTAGGAAATGGTACAAGTTTCTTTGATGTTGAAGGTCCTGAAACCAAGATTGAAACATTTAACCTGGTAGGAAACTTTGTTTATCTAAGAGCAAAGATTCAAAGAAGTCATTTGGGTCAGCCAGTTTCGGCGTTGGGCACCTGCGAACGAGTAGTTCTAAGCCTATAAAAGAATAAACAGGAGAAATAAAATGGCAATTAATGCATCTTCGGGAGGACAACTACAAGGCGGAACAGGTGGTGGCGGAGGCCTCACAGAAGAAGATGTTCAAGACATTGTAGCCGAACAAATTGAAGTAGGTAACGATCTCAGCATCGGCCTACAAACAAGCTACGACGATACTACAGGCAAGCTTACAATTAGCTTGGCTGGTGGTAGCACTGGTGGCGGAACAGCAGGCAGCATTTCAGTTAAAGAAAATGGCACAGCCCGCGGTACTGCTGGTGTGCTAAACTTTGTTGGGCCAAATGTAAGTGTTACCGATAATGTGGCCACTATCACAGGCGGACTAGATTCTATTGCGGTTTATGAAAATACCAGCAATCGTGGAAATTTTACCAGCATTAACTTTGTCAGCGGAGCCACTGTAACAGTTGACAACGGTACTGCAAATGTCAGCATCGCTGGCGGCAGCTACACATTGCCAACAGCTAGTGGAAGCACACTGGGTGGTATTAAGATTGGTACAGGTCTAAGCATCGACGGCAACGGAGTTGTAAGTGCAACTGGCGGTGGCAGCTACACATTGCCAACAGCTAGTGGAAGTACACTAGGTGGTGTAAAGGTCGATGGTACAACAATTACCATCAATGGCAGCGGTGTTATCAGTGCAATTGGCGGTGGTACAGGCGGTGGTATTAGTATCAGCGATGTCAGCACATATCTAACAAACAACGGATACACTACAACAACTTATGTTGATGGTCAGATTAGCAACTTAATCAATGGCGCACCTGGTGCGTTGAATACATTGAATGAATTGGCTGCGGCGATTGCCAGCAATCCAAACTTTGCCACAGACTTAACAACATCGCTAGCTGGTAAGCTGAATATCAGCGGTGGTACAATGACCGGTGCGCTAACACTGGCTGGTGCTCCTACATCCGATCTACAAGCATCAACTAAGAAATATGTTGATGACAGCATTGCCGCTATTCCTGCACCAACAACAAACTTGGATGCACTAACTGATGTAAACTTGTCAGGCGCAACTGCTGGACAAATCCTAGGCTGGAACGGAACAACATGGGTACCAGTTAACAATAGTGGTACAAAAGGTGATACTGGCGAAGCCGGTCCGCAAGGTCCTGCAGGTCTCAGCATTACTTCTGCCACAGTCAGCGTAAGTGGTCGTTTATTGATTACACTTAGCAGTGGCTCTGTAGTAGACGCTGGTAATGTTGCTGGTGTTAGCTCTGCTGCCGTCAATGGCAGCGGTCAATTGGTACTAACCAAACAAGACGGTTCAACTGTTAACGCAGGTAGCGTGATAGGACCCGCAGGTGCAACAGGCGCAACAGGTCCGCAGGGACCACAAGGCGACACTGGCGACACCGGCGTTGGAATTGCCGGCGCCGCAGTTAATGGCAGCGGCCGTTTAATTATTACTCTCACTGACGGAAGCACAGTTGATGCAGGCAGTTCAGTGGGTCCTCAGGGACCACAAGGTAGCACAGGTGCTACTGGTGCCACAGGTGCTACAGGACCTGCTGGTAATGGAATATTCAGTGCAGTGGTAGATGGAGATGGCAATCTACAAATTACTCTTGACGATGCTACTCCAATCAATGCTGGTAGTGTAATTGGTCCACAAGGTCCACAAGGTAGTCAGGGACCTGCTGGTCGCAGTATTGCCAACAGTGGTGTTGTAGTTGATAGCAGTGGTTATTTGCAAATTACATTAACTGACGGCAGCACAATCAATGCTGGTTATGTTGTTGGTCCACAAGGCAGCACAGGCGCTACAGGCGCCAAGGGCGATAAAGGTGACACAGGCGAAACAGGTGCAACTGGTGCCACAGGACCTCAAGGAACAAGCTACACAGTCAATGGCTCAAGCGGCAGCGTACAGATCTATGGTTTAGCAAGCACAACACAGCCTGGCTATAACTTTGAAGTTGACCTGTCTAACAAGGCAAATAGACTAACAACTGCAAGAAACATCAGTTTGACAGGTAAGGTCACTGGTTTGACCAGCTTTGATGGTACTGGCAACGTTAGCATTACCACAGCACTAAGTGGTGTATCAACCAGCGATGTAACTGAAGGAAGTAGATTATATTATACTGATGGTAGAGCAAGATTGGCAATAAGCTCGTCAAGTGATAGCAGTATCAGCAGTCTAATCAGCTATGACGACACCACTGGTGTTATCAAGTATCGTGCTAACACTAGCTACATCACCGAAGGCAGCAACCTATATTTTACAAACACAAGAGCTGATGCTCGCGCAGATACACGAATTGCTGCCAGCAGTATCAACGCACTCAGTGATGTGGATACAGCCACAGCGGCACCAACCAATGGTCAGGTCTTGACCTGGACAGGTAGTGCTTGGACACCTAGCTCAGTGAGCGGTGGCAGTGGTGCTGTATCAAGTGTTAATACAAAAACTGGTGCAGTTGTTCTAAGTTCCGACGATATCACTGAAGGTACAAGTAACTTGTACTTTACTAATTCTCGCTGGGACACAAGACTTGCTGCCAAGTCAACTGACAACCTAAGCGAAGGTTCAACCAACAAGTATTTCAGCAACACGCTGGCTCGTAATGCTATGGCTGCTGGTACAGGTCTAAGCTACAACAGTTCTACTGGTACATTTAGTCTAAGCACAAGCACAGACAATGTCACAGAAGGCAGCACAAATCTTTACTACACCAGTGGAAGATTTGATACTCGACTAGGTCAAAGCAATCTTAACCAACTTGCTGATGTAGCTGACACTACACCAACAACAGGACAGGCTCTTGTATGGAATGGTAGTGCTTGGTCACCAAGCACAGTCAGTGGCGGCGGTGGTGGTACTGGTTCAAGTAGCGGTGTGTTCCGTGCCGCAGTTCAAGTTGAATATGATGCGTCAGGCAACCTATCAAGTGTAAATGTATTAAGTGGCGGTATTAGTGCTGTGATTGCAACTGCAACAAGTACAACAGCTACCGTGACATTTACTTTCACTGGCAGCGTATGTGCTCCACTAGGTGTACAGGTTTATGGTTATCAGAGAGCAAGTAATGTTTATGTTTCTCGTGCATTGGCCAGTGACTTTACTTCAAGAACACTGGCTGCTGGTGGTAGCAGTGGTAGTCCAAGTGCATTCAGTGCATTTGATTCCAGCGTTAACACCATGACATTGAGTTTAACTAAGGCACTGACAGGTGCCACAGCCGCAGTTGGTCAGACCACTCACTGTGTTGTACAATTTTTACTAAGTTCATCATAAGGATAGTAAATGTCAATTAATGCTTGGAAAACCAGTTTCATTGGGTTAAACAAGCCAGCAAAGGTAATTGCTGGGGTTGCCGAATCATTTGCACCAGTGGCACTTTGGCCTTATGCCAATGCCACTGACGATCCTTATTGGAGTGGCGGATCAAACCCTCAGTATTATCGTTGGGAAGTCACTTTCACAGTCAATGACAGAATACATGGTAGTAATTTAACTCGCACACCGTTTGCTTTTAATGCACAAGACATTGAAGTAGGCGACTTTGTTGCTGGTGCTCAAGATGGCAAGGTTTGTCAAATTATGAGTATCAGCGAAAAAGGCAACAACACCTTGACTGCCGTTGTTGAAGATAGATTGCGCTATAACACATTCAGAGATCCCACTGGCTTTGGCTTGTTTGGTACTCCGGGTACTGTTATCTTCTTCCAAATCAACGAACTGGGATTCCCAATGTTGGATCCGGTTCCTGGTGAAGCAGCCGCAGACTTCTTTACCAATGTGATGAGTAGATTCCAGTACATGAATCCGCTGACAAATTACTTGCTGGAACAATCGAGTCATGGATTTCAGCAAGGCGATTCTATCTGTATAGAAAATAGTCTTTTTGCTCTAAGTAATCCAGACAACATTGATCGCTTTATTGGTACTGTGGTATATCCAGGTCCAGGCCCCGATCAATTTATTTTAAGACCGGCCAACGGCATCATTGATTTTGTTCCAGGCTTGCCGGGCTCCGTTGGAGACTATCTATATCCTAGCTTGGATGGCAGCGGTGACTTGACTACCAGCGCAGATAGTCGCAGACCTATCTACTTGAAAATTGCTGATGCTATAACCACTTCAACTACAGGTACTGGCATTGATCCAACTGGTGTTGACGGTGACATTGTAGAAATTAATAGAATACAGATTACCCTTGCCAGCGGTAGCGGCACATATACCTTAGATGATGCAGTAACATTAATTAACGCTGCCAGTGCCAGTCACAAAGTAACAGCAGTCAAAGTAGGAGCCGCTACAGAAGTGGCCAGCGATGTTGCTGGTCAAGGCAATGCTTATGGTATCATTGCTGGTTATGTACCTTTTAGTGCAAGCATCAATGGTGTCACAGTTAATTTTACAACAACTACCAGCGGTGCTGCCGCATACGGCGACCCAAATGTAGCTGATGCCAACGACATGATCGCAGATATTAATGCTGCCGGAATAACCGATATTGTTGCCAGCTTGGTCAACGGCAGTGAATTAAAACTTAGACACAATGCAGGTGGTGCAATTACTATCGTTAATATCGGTGCTGACCTTAACGGTAATAATTTTGCTGGCACAAATTCAGTTTCAAGCTTGCCAGAGTCTACCCCAGCAAACACAACAACATTTGCGTTGAGACTGATTAGAACTGACGGTGGTCCATTGACCATCAGAGACTTTGCTGGCGTATTCTTAGACACCGCAGGAGTGCTCAGTGGACAAAATGGTCGCTATGCTCTGGGACTAAACATTGAGCAAGGTATCCGCACTGGCGGAATTACAGTGGTAGCAGACATAACAGCCAGAGATGCTCTCAACTCTCTAGTAGGCGACCAATGTCATGTCATCAACGACGGCAACAACGAATGGGCTACATTTACCTATGATGGCAGTCAGTGGATTAAAACTGGTGGTCAGCGTAGCGTGGCTGTTGATGCAAGAACACTCAAAGGAACAGTGGCCCTACCAGGCACAACAACCACAATTGGTACAGTCAGCGAAGATCGTAGAATTTTAAATGTAAGCGTAGCAGTCTTACAGGACCTAGTAGGAGCACCTGATTTCACAGTTGATGTAGGCAGCGCCACAGTTTGGCAATTTAGTCAACACGGTGCCAGCAAGGTTGGCACCTATGTAGTAGACACAGATTTGGTTACAACCACAAGAGAAGATGTGGTTGTAAATATACCTAGCAATAGTGCAACAGGCAACATCAGAGTAGAGGTATCCTACATATGAAAACTTTTAATAACACAGCAGGAACTACCTCAAGCGAATTTACCATTGGTGCAGGCACCACTGGTTGCAGACAAATTGCATTGGGCGCAGTTTGCTCGGGCGCAGACACCCTGGCCACAGATCGCAACGGAGAAAATGTCAGCATTGCCGGCACCGAGTTTTATGATCTAAAATTTTTAGCCACTGATCAAACAGGACAACGAGTTGCCAAACAGTTCCGCGGTACCATCACTGCTGGTGGTGCCATCAGCAAGATCGAAGATATATTTGAAGAAGGGTTCGACGGAGATGTTGAACTGTCAGTGTCAGGTTCTGACCTAGTGATTAACTGCAAGATTGGAACCGCTAGCACAGCAACATACAACATTTATGTTTCGTTGCAAAGAATTGAATAAGAGAGAAAATCAACATGTCAAATTTACTTGAAGGAAAAGTGTTTGTTAAAATCAGTGAGCTTGATGCAACCACCACCTTTGATACCAACGACGAATTTGTATTGGTACGCAACGGCACCACAGTAAAAACTGCCGGTATTGACTTTGTTGATACTGTGGTCACTATCGGTAACCTTGCTACAAAAACCTACACTGATGCCGCTGTGGCAGCATTGGTTGCCGGAGCACCTGGAGCCCTAGACACACTAAACGAGTTGTCTGCGGCTCTCAACAACGATGCTGATTTTGCCAGTACCGTTACCAACCAACTGTCTTTGAAATTAGATGTTGGTGACTTTGGTTTGTATTTCTGGAATGAGTTAACCGCAGTAACTACCTATCACATTGCTGAAGGTACCAATCTTTACTACACAGAAGATCGTGTTGATGCAAACTTTGCTACAAAGAACACAGATGCATTGGTTGAAGGAACAACTAATCTTTACCACACAGATGCTCGTGTGCTTGATATTGTT
>Ga0078894_10002005_pt1 | contig 15299 bp, 11 predicted proteins | sample LauGreSu1BDMLBSD_2_FD_67506 | JGI IMG/M metagenome (GOLD analysis project Ga0078894, IMG submission 67506) | Freshwater lake microbial communities from Lake Michigan, USA - Su13.BD.MLB.SD (version 4) (version 4) | ecosystem: Environmental > Aquatic > Freshwater > Lake | place: Lake Michigan... | reverse complement strand
TACTGTAGGATTGAAAAAACCGCGCGAATTGGATCAAAGTGTTGAACCTGCTACTGTAAAAAAAGCTTGTATTGAAGATGAAAAAACCTTCTGTGAAAACTTGGAAGAAGAAAGGCAAAATAATACCAGAGGACCTCTGTCTACTAATCCTCTTGCTTTCATTTAATAGATTTGCTATCATCAACAGAGCAAATTTAATTAGAAATAAAAAGTTTTCGTGTCACAAATAACAGAACAAGCAGCACAACAGGAAAAACTGGTTCGTGTCGGACGCTGTACAAAAGTTGTAAAAGGCGGTAGAAAATTCTCATTTTCAGCACTAGTAGTAGTAGGTGATGGGAAAGGAAGAGTTGGCTATGGTTGCGGTAAGAGCAATGAGATTCCAGATGCTAGAAATAAAGCTACAGCAGAAGCTCGTAACAATATGATAAGAGTTCCTCTAAAGGATGGTAGAACACTGCATCATGATATAGTTGCAAAGTTTTGCTCAGGCAAAGTTATTATGAGATCAGCTCCTGCTGGTACAGGCATTATAGCTGGTGGTGCACTTCGTCCTTTCCTTGAAGTATTAGGTATTAAAGATATAGTCGTAAAGTCAATTGGATCAAGCAACCCACATGCAATGGTTAGGGCTGCTATGGAAGCATTGAAAAGCGTTAGATCACCCAGATATATAGCTGAAAAGCGTGGCAAATCCTTAGGTGAAATTATTAGATATAAAAGCAATAAAGTAAAGCACAATACTATTAATCAGAATGAAGTAAATAGTGAGGCATAAAAATGTTAAAGTTAAATAATTTAAGAGATAATCCTGGATCTAAGCGCAGATCAAAAGATCTAGGACGCGGTATAGGTTCTGGTAAAGGTAAAACTTCAGGACGCGGTGGTAAAGGTCAAACGGCTCGCTCAGGTGTATCTGTGAAGTTCCGTGAGGGTGGTCAGCTTCCACTATTTAGACGCCTTCCTAAGCGTGGCTTTAAAAACTACACAAGAGTTGAATATGAAGTTATAAATTTAGGTCATTTACAATTCCTAGTGAATGAAGGAATCATAAGTGCAAGTGAGACAATCACACCTGAATTTCTAATGGCTCACAAGTTATATAGGGGCAAAAAACCTATTAAGTTACTTGCAAATGGTGAAGTTACATCTAAATTACATATTGTAGTTGACAATGCTTCACAAAAGGCAATTGAGCTAGTTGCAGCACAGGGTGGTAAAGTTGAATTAACAGTGCCACTTGCAGACCAGTAAGCACTTAATAAGAGATAAAATAAACCTTATAGAAATCCCAAATAGAGATAAAAGGGATTTACAACTGATAGAGCAACTAAAACAATTCAATAATAGAATTATCCTGGGCTTCAGCCCAATCAAGCTTGAGCCAAATATCACTCCATTTCTAATTGAGAGAGATAAAAATGGATATATTATTGGACTTCCTGCAATTATAGATGGTAAAATAATCTTTAAAAGATTTTCACAAAGAACTAAAATAGGTAAGTTTGGGATTATTGAGTCAGATACAGATCAATTGATTGACTTATCATGCCAAGAAATATTATGTCTCACTCCACTCATAGCCTCTGCTGCTTGTGATAGGCTTGGCCGTGGTGGCGGATATTATGACAGATTCTTTGCAAGCCATCCAAATATTTTAAAGCTAGGAGTGTGTTACAGAGAGCAAGTGCTTGACGCAATACCTATGGAAGGAGATGACGTAAGGCTTGACTTAATTGTAACTTGTTGAGAGAGTAGTTGCCTTGCCACCCCATAGCCTCTGCTGCCTGTGATAGACTTGGCCGCGGTGGCGGATACTATGACAGATTCTTTAGAAGTCACCCAAATATTTTAAAGCTAGGAGTGTGTTACAGAGAGCAAGTGCTTGACGCAATACCTATGGAAGGACATGATGTGAGACTTGACTTAATTGTAACTTGTTGAGAGAGTTCCGCCAGGACTAAAAATATGGTAATGTTTGGAAAAAACTATGAGTAAAAATTATGACTATGGCGCAATAGAGTCTAAGTGGCAAGGGATTTGGAGAGACAGTGGAATTTACAAGTGGGATGAAAATGATGACAATGTCTTTTCAATAGATACTCCCCCTCCTACAGTATCTGGTTCACTTCATATGGGTCATATATTTAGCTATACACAGACAGATTTCATTGCTAGGTACCAAAGAATGATAGGTAAGAATGTCTTTTATCCTATGGGGTTCGATGACAATGGATTGCCAACTGAAAGGCTTGTTGAAAAGGTCCGTGGAATAAGATCTATAGATATGGAAAGAGATAAATTCATTGACATATGTAGGGAAGTTATTCCAAGCTATGAGGAAGAGTTTAGGAAGTTATTTGATAACATTGCTCTTAGTGTAGACTGGAGTCATCAATATCAAACAATTAGTCCTCACTCGCAAAAAATTTCACAAATGTCATTTTTAGATCTATATGAGAAGGGTCATATTGTGAGGAAAAAGTCTCCAGTCTTTTGGGATCCAATTGATAAGACAGCTATAGCACAGGCTGAAATTGAAGATAAGGAGCGAAAGGGTGTAATGCATTACGTAAAGTTTGGCATTGATAATGATCATTTGATAATTGCAACTACTAGACCAGAGCTAATATCTGCCTGTGTTTGTATCTTTGTAAATCCACAAGACGATAGATATAAGAATATAGTTGGGAAAATGGCCACTACTCCTATCTTTAATAAAAAGGTTCCAATATTACATGATGAAGATGTTGCAATTGACAAGGGATCAGGGGTTGTAATGTGCTGTACATTTGGAGATATACAAGACATTTATTGGGTACAGAAGCATCAACTTGAAGTAGTAGAATCAATTACCACTGACGGTAAAATGAAAAACTCCCATTTCCTAAATGATCTATATGTAAAGGAAGCCAGAGCATTAATTGTTGAAAGGCTAAGTGAGGCAAATCTAATTGTAAAGCAGGAAGAGGTTACTCAACAGGTTAAATGTGCTGAAAGATCTGGTGCGCCACTGGAGATTTTATCTACTGAGCAGTGGTTTATAAAGGTTATTGATTCTAAGGAAAAAATCATAGATAAATCACACCAATGTAATTGGTACCCTGATTATATGAAGGTCAGACTAGACAATTGGGTAAATGGACTAAATCAAGAGTGGTGTATTTCCCGTCAAAGACATTTTGGCGTACCATTCCCACTGTGGTACTCAAGGCGTAAGGGAGAGGAAGGAAAGATTCTATTACCAAGTCAAGATCAATTGCCAATAGATCCCAATAGGGACTTGCCATATGGATATAATAGAGACGAAGTTCAGCCTGAGGTTGACGTAATGGATACTTGGGCTACAAGTGCTGTAAGTCCTCAAATATCTAGCTGTGGCATATCAGAGAAATATATGATCAGTCCAGATAAGCATAAGAAGCTTTTTCCATTTGATCTAAGACCACAAGCTCATGAAATTATCAGAATCTGGGCATTTGGTACAATTGTCAAGGCTATGTATCACCAAGACTCTATACCTTGGAAGAACCTAATGATCAGTGGCTGGTGCCTAGCAAATGACAAGAGTAAAATGAGCAAATCTAAGGGAAATGTAATTGATCCCGTAGCTCTAATTAATGAAAAAGGAGCTGATGTAGTAAGGTATTGGGCATCTACTTCTAAGCTAGGGAATGACATAATATTGTCAGAAGACCCATTTAAGATCGGTAGAAAACTAATACTGAAACTTATAAATGCCATTGAATTCTTTAAAATGCATTTAGTTAATATGACTGCTGTAACTAAAGATATTTCTCTTGAAGAACAAATTACAAGGGGAGTCATATGTGAGGATCTTGATCTGTGGCTCATATCGAAGATAGAGAAAACTCAATTGTTAGTTGAAAAAGAAATGAATCAATTTGAGTACTGTGGTGCCAGAAGTGCAATTGAAGATTTCTTTTGGAATATATTGTGTGACAACTACCTAGAGTTGGTTAAAGATCGTTTATATAAGGAATATGACAATAAGCGGGGACAAAGTGGGATAGTTACACTGTATTATCTATTTGACAGACTACTGAGGCTTTTTGCACCTTTTATACCCTATATAACTGAAGAATTGCATAATGCTCTTTACAACTTAGGATCAATACATGCTCGTGGTGCTTGGCCAAGACACATTGAAGTCTCAGATAATCCCCAGGGTGATCTTGTAGTTGAAATTCTCGCACTTATAAGAAAGTCTAAGACTGAAAAAGGGTTAAGTGTTGGTGCTCCAATTGAGGCAGTTGAGGTCACTTCTCCTATTAACTTAAGTGATTCAGTGCAGTTAGATTTAAAGGGAGCAAGCCGCGCCTCCCAGATAAATTTCTCTATTGGCGAGTTGAATGTGGCTTTTTAACCAAGTGACTTGTAGCCATAGTTAGCATATATGAGCTATATAAATTTTAAATAATTAAAAGTATTTCTGATATTTTTAAAATATATGTTATATAAGCTTGTAATTAAGACTGTACAGTAAATATGAGTAATAATGACAATGGCATAAAGGCCATAATGGAACTGCTTCCTCATAGGTATCCATTTCTATTAATAGATAGAATATCTGAAGTGGTAGCTGGTGAAAGTGCTACAGCTATAAAGAATGTTACAATTAATGAACCTTTTTTCCAGGGACACTTTCCAGGACATCCAGTAATGCCAGGTGTATTAATAGTAGAGGCTATGGCTCAAACAGGAATAGTATTAGTTGGGCATACAGTCAGTGAAATAGCAGGAAGAGCAATGTATCTAATGTCAATTGAAAAGGCTCATTTTAGAAGAATTGTTGAACCAGGAGATACAATGTACATTAAAGTTTACAAAACATTTGCTAGACACAATGCATGGAAGATGAGAGGGGAAGCGAGGGTCAATGACATAGTAGTGGCAGATGCTGAGTTCTCTGCAATAATTGCACAAAAATGATGAAAATGATGGAAGCTCATAATAAGGACGAAGTTGATATGCCAGTTACAGGAATTTCTATACATAGTACTGCTATTGTAAGTAGTAAGGCACTTTTAGGTGATGGCGTTAAAATAGGACCATACTGTGTAGTAGGAGAAAATGTAATCTTAGGTAGTGGTGTTGAACTGTCATCCCATGTAAATATAGATGGCATTACTGAAATAGGAGATAATACCAAGATCTTCCCATTTGCATCTATAGGTTGCCCACCACAAGACCTAAAATATAGAGGAGAAGAGTCACGGGTAAAAATAGGTGTAAATAATACCATAAGAGAACATGTTACAATTCATGGCGGTACCAAAATGGGTAGAACTGAAACAGTTATAGGTAACAATTGTCTATTAATGGTTGCAAGTCATATAGCCCATGACTGCGTTGTAGGAGATAATGTAATAATGTCAAATAATGCAACTCTAGGAGGGCATGTAGTTGTTGAAGACCATGTTGTTATAGGTGGATTATCGGCAGTACATCAATTTGTAAGAATAGGTAGATATACAATTGTTGGTGGTGTAACTGGGGTCGTTGCTGACATAGTACCTTATGCGAGCGTTGCAGGTGACAGGGCAAAGATACTTGGCGTCAATACTAGAGGACTTAAGAGACATGGTATAAAAAATGATGATATTGTGGCCTTACATCAAGCCTTTGAAATGCTTTTTAAACACTCTGATGGAAGCTTTATAAGTAGGGTAGAAAAAGTTGCAGTAGAATATAAAGAAATCGATAGGGTAATGGAAGTTGTAGAATTCCTGAGAAATAATAAAATTAGACCTATCTGTACCTCTTTTAAATGAAAAATATGACAAGAGAAATCCCTGATAAAATTGTAATTATAGCTGGGCAAGGTTTATTGCCTCGTGAATTATACGATGCTGCCATAAAGCATGGTATAGAAACATATGTTATAGGATTGGAAGATCAGATTGAGATGGACTTATTTGAAGGCATAGATGTTGATCTAGTACCAATCCATGCAGTAAGCCAAATTATAAAGAAGATAAGATCAAGGAAAATAACAAATATAATTCTTGGTGGCAGGGTCAAGAGAGCAGCTATACCGAAGCTAATTTTAGATTTAAAGGGAGCAAAATTATTTGCAAGTATTATTAAAAATGGTCTAAATGATTCATCTCTTACTAGAACGATTATAACTTTTTTAGAAAAGGAAGGATTTTCAGTCCTATCACCTGAATTGATTGCCAAAAGTATATTGTCAGTTGAAGGAAATATGACATCTACTCCCATAAAGAAAAGCCATGTGAAAGATATGGAGCAAGGACACAAAATGTTAAATGAGATTTGTAAGTTAGATGTAGGACAGGCATTAGTTATACAAAATGGTTTAATACTTGGAGTTGAAGCAGTAGAAGGAACAGATGAGTTAATAAAGAGATGTGGCTCTATAAGACAGAAGTTTGATAGTGAACCAATTCTTGTAAAGATATGTAAGCCACATCAAGATAAAAGGATAGATATGCCATGTATTGGTGAAAGAACAATTAGAAAAATGAGTGAATTTGGGATTGGGGGAATAGGATTGAAGGCAGGCTCCTGTCTCATATTAAATAAGGACAAAACTATAGAATTTGCCAACCGATGTGGAATCTTTATATATGGCTTGCAATAGCTCGAGTTTCAAATATACTCATTTTCAATTAATTAAATAAAAATATGCCCTCAAATACAATAGGTATTCTGAACTCGGCTCTGCAGGTCAATAAGAAGAAGATGGATATTGCCATGCAGAATATAGCTAACTCAGATAATGAGGTTTACAGTGCAAAGGAAGTTGACATTAGCTCTATAGTCTATGCTGATACACCTCAGGGAGTTAAAATAGATAGAATTAGAAATAAGTCTGATGCTTTAATGGAGAAAAATCTCCTAAATGCAAATTCAGCAGCAGCATCTTCAAAGTACATTTCAGATGTTTCTAAGGAGATTATGAACAAACTTGCTGTTCCTGGAGGAGCTTCTAATCTATATGGGAGGATAAGTGAATTTGATGATGCAATCTTACATGCCTCTCTTAATCCAATGGATATTAGCATGAGAAATGACTTGCAAATGAAAGCTAAGAATTTGGCAAATGATATAAGTTCAACTGCGAGATTTGTACAGGAAAAAAGATTCGAAGCAGATCAAAACCTAGCTGCTTCCCTAAGTGATGTTAATGCAATCTTGAGATCAATCCACGATTTTAACAGTAGGAGAATGCTACATAAAAGTGGTTCAATGGAAGATTGTCAGTTAAGCGATCAAATAGACTTTGAAATATCTAAGCTCTCAAAATACTTTGGAGTCAGAAGTGAAGTAGATACGGGTGGTATTTTACATGTATATCTTAAAAATAATGGACAGGAAATAGTTGGAAAACAACTATATAGCTTTGACTATACTCCACAGAGTAGTATAGAAGATTTTGTTAATGACAGACCTTTAAACCCATTATGTTTAGTCTCTAAATCATTTAATGGTGCTCAGGAAAATAGAGCTATAATCGTAGATGGTTATAAATCATCTGATCTCTCATATGATTTCGGAGATGGGTTAATAGATGGGTTATTGCAAGTACGTGATGATTTAACAAATAGAGTTGCAGAAACACTTGACCAGTTAGCAGTAAATGTAGCTGAAGCATTTAACAAAGTACATAATAAAGGTAATGGATTGACCTCACCAGCTTCCTTAACTGGGACAAAATTAGTTTCAGGATCAGACCTAATGATAGGTAGTGGGAATGTAATTATCAATACTATGGATGGTTCAGGCAAACCAATAGTTACAGGTGATTCAGGGAAAATACCAGCTATGAACCTCAATTTAAGTCAATTTACAAATAATGGCTTGCCAGGAACATTTAATGTTTCAGGAGTTGTCAGTGAAATAAATAATTACTTTGCTGCAGCAGCAACAGGAAAGAGATTAGCAATAAATGGCTTTCATACAATTAATATGGCTGTAGCGTCGGCAGATCAAATGGGCAATAATATTACATTAGATTTTGATCTCATAAGCTATAGTACAGAGCCAGGAGTTAGTAATATGCAATTCTCAATTGATAATGTAACTGCTACTGACTCTGTTGGGCAGGCTGTTTCAACTACTGTGGAAAATAAGAGCAATTTTGACATGAATAATGGTGTACATGAGAGAAGTGGAGCGAATGGAGGGCCATCTATAAAACTTGGCAATGCTGGCAGCTATCCAATAACAATTTCACTTGATATAACTACTACTGTAAATGGTGTTGATACAACTGCAACGCTGCAGTATACCATTAATGCTCCAACGCAAGATGAATTAAATAGCCTCAATGGTATAATAAACAAGAGATTTACCCCTACTAACCTTATAGATGCATCTGATCCAGAGACAAAGCTTCTTAATCCGGGATTTTCTCAACCAATAGTTCGTGCATCAATTGTAGATGAGCTTGGTAGAGAGCTAACTGGTAGCGATCCTAAAGGTTTTTTAAAGATAGAAAGTCTTGTTAGAGGATCAGGTATAGCAATAGATGAATCAAATTCAAAGGTAATGTCATCAAGTAATTCTAATATAAATGGTGGCTTTAGCTATGCCTTCGGTATGAATGATGTATTTATTTTCAGGGGTAGTAATGGAATTGAAGATAATCCTAAAAATGCTAAAAATGTAGCTAATTTCATCAAGTTGAATAACTCAATAGCTGCCTCGCCAAATGCTTTCTCTCTTGGTAAAATGCAAGAATACAGAGCGGGAGAAAATAGCTTTGATGCTCCAGGTATATTTTATGCTGCTGGCTCAGGTGATACATCTCTTGTTAGTGGTTATCAGGCGATTTCTAATCAGCACCTCGTCTTTGGTCAAACAAAAGATATAGATGTAGTAAGCACTAACATATATGACTATGCTATGGATATAATCAATGTTAATAATATCCGTACAGTTAATCTAAGCGTGGAAGCAAATAGAAATGAGAATCTGAGAGAAATGATCTCAAATGATTTATCGGGAGTTCGTGGTGTAGACATTGATGATGAAGCAATAAAAATCGTTCAATATCAGAAAAACTATACAATAGCTGCTAAGTTTATAAATACAACTAATAACCTACTTCAAACTTTAATTGATAATATAAATTAATTATGTCTATTCAATCTTCTGCATCAGATGTAGCAATGTTAAAGACCCTCACAGGGCAAATCAATGCAACTCAAAAAGAGATTTATGATCTTCAAAAGAAGTCAACAGCAGACTTTAAGCATGAGCATTACTATGATATGGCACCAATTTTGGCAGATCAAAGTATACATGTTGAGGACTTGCTCCGTAAAAATGAAATGCAAGTACAAATTTGTGATTGGTCTAAAAGCCTTTTATATATGCAAGAAGGTTCTCTAAAACGGCTTATTGACATAGTTGAATCAGGCAAAAAACTGTCAGTGCAAGGCTTTAATGATTTTGGACCGAATGCATCACCAGATATGGAATTAGGCAGTAAGTCAAGTCTGGCAAGGATAGAGGATGAATTGAAATCTCAATGCTTTGGTATGAATATATGGAATGGCTCAAGAACTGATGAATACCCATTTAAAGATAATGACTTAACTAACGGTAAAGTGGGTAGCAACTACTATCAAGGTGATAACTTTGATCTAGCTTTCTATATAAGTGACTTTTCAATTGAATTCGGTGATAGGGCGAACCTCGATTGTTTTAGAGATCTAATTGAAGGGCTACAGATAATGAGAGACTCGCAAGATGCAACTACAAATGTCATTAATAAAGATGATCTTCAAAGGGCCTCAGAGCTATTAGATAAGGCTCAAAGTGGATTTCTATCATTACTACAAAAAATAGGAAATGTAGAACAACAGGTATTAATAGCAAAGGCAAATGCTGAAGAGTCTATTGCTAACTTGTCTGAAATGTTTTGTATCAGTCTTAATGGCATGAGTGAGGAAGATAGAGCGTTAAACCTAATTGATGCTGCTGCAGTTCAAAGGAAGCTTGGTTATATCTTACCAATTACAATGAAGTATCTCAATGATATGAGCATTGTTAAGTATCTATAAACTTTTCTTTACACCTAGCAGTGCTGCTCCAAATAGACAGGAGATAAATGAACCCAAAATTATACCTAGCTTTGCAAATAGCAACTCGTGACTAACCTGATCAAAGGCTAATGATGCAATAAATAGACTCATTGTAAATCCAATCCCACAGAGGATTGAAGCTATGTAGGCATCTTTAAATGTGGCGTTTTCAGGCAACTTTGCCATTTTAGACTTTATTAATAAATAAAAGATTCCAAATATCCCTATTTGCTTACCAAAAAACAGCCCAAGAGATATACCTAGTACTAGAGGATTTATTAGCAGATCACTAGAAAAACCATCTAATGATATGCCTGAGTTGAAAAATGCAAAAATTGGCATAATTGCATAGGTAACAAACTTATTGATTGACTTTAAAACTTTTTCTCCAGAAACAAGTGGTAAGCAAAAGCCCAATACAACACCTGAAACTGTACTGTGAACACCTGAAAAGAAAAAGAGGCAAAACATTAATAATCCAACTGTAACATAGTGTGATATTGACTCAATCCCACGTCTATTCATCAATACCATTGTCGTTATACAGGCTAAGATCCCTAATAAGCATATGTGATTTATAGTTGTAGTATAGAATATCCCAATTGTTATTACAGCTATGAGATCGTCAATTACAGCTAATGCAGTCACAAATACTCTTATCGATTGCGGTATCTTGCTTGAGAAGATAGACATTACCGCTACTGTAAATGCTATATCTGTTGCAGTTGGTATTGCCCAGCCAACCAAATTTCCTTCATGTCTATTATTAATTGCAATATATATAATACAAGGGAATATAACACCAGCTATAGCACATATGACAGGTAGCACTCTTTGCGCCTTAGTTGCAAGATGACCATCTATAAGCTCCTTTTTAATTTCAATCCCAACAGCCAAAAAGAAAATTGACATTAGAAAATCATTTACTACTAAATGAGATGGTATGGTAAAACTCTCTGCATTAAAGGAGATATTTAGTGAAGAATGTATAATACCACTATATATATTAGCCATGTCTGAGTTAGACATAAATAGAGCTAATATAGTTGCAATTATGAGAAGGATTCCCTTGTCAAGTGAGTTTCGGAAGAAGATTAGAAATGGTCTGTACAATTTAAGCTCTTTGATATATTTAGTTGCAAAGAAAATATAAATATGTAATGAAAAAAAATCAAGGCTTTCCAAGAGTTTTAGTAGTATCTTTCATATTGTTTTTTACAATCTTTAAAGCTTATCCATCTATAGACATATATGTATCATCTCTCTTCTTTGACGGTGAGAAATTCCCTCTTAATATGGAGTTTAACCCCATAATAATGGTTTTAGATAGATTTATAGAGTTTGGCTGCATTGCACTGTGGATAACTTTTGTATTTAAAATAGCTAAGAGTGAGTATAAAAGCTATGGATTGAAATATACAACCTTAATGAGAAAGCTATATTATATATCTGCTGTGGGACTAATTGGGAGTGTTGCAATTGTTAACTTTATAAAGCATTACATAATGAGATGCAGACCTAAATATATAGAGGCATTTGGTGGGGATGCGGCATTTACTGAAGCATGGAGTAAAAATTTATATGAATATGAAAATATGTCATGTCTATCATTTGTATCAGGCCACTCAGCAATTGGTTTTCTAATTTATGCCATAGCTTTCACATTTCCTATTAGCAGTGGAAATAGACAGAAATTTATTTTGCTTGGGACATTAGTTGGAGGAAGCTTTGGATTTATAAGAATAATACAGGGCCAGCACTTTATAAGTGATGTTATCTTCTCTGGATATGTAGTATACTTTTCTGCTCTGATTCTATCTATAATTCTCAAGCCATCACTATCTGTTTCTGTGAGACAACAGGAAATATAAATTATATTTGCATTTGATCCATTTATTATTTATGCTTCATCTACAAATATTATTATATATTAATATTAATGAGGAGTGCTTCCCAACAGATAAGATCAATTTCACAAGAAACCCTAATGCAACTAGCTAGGGAATATGATAAGCTGAAAAGGACTGATTCACCAGATGCGCCAAGGAAACTTCTTGAAATTGGCAATATTATTGAATCTAGTCAAGGCGCATTTGATATTTCTGGTGAGTTTGATCCTGATCTCTTTCGGATCTTTCTTAAGTCAAGAGCACTTAGTGATATAAGCTCTGACATTGTACTCTCTAAAATAAGTGGTGAAGAATTAGAAATTGAGTCCTTGGGTGATAAGGTTGGACAATCAATGATAGACCAGATAGTAATGACAAGATTCGCTTCATTAGGAGACAAGATTATACACTTTAACTATATAGCGAGGAATCATGAGAGTGAGCTGACTAGGTCAATAAGACATTTATTGGTCCTGTCATATATTGCAGATAAGCCATTTTACCTTCATCTTGAAAGTCTTATTTTAAAGTTAGATGATGTTAGATACTTCCCTGAACAATATTCATATAATCCATATGAAGGTAAGCAAGTTCTATTAAATGAAGCTGTGTCTCATTTGTTAAATATTATTATAAAGAAGGAATCAAAGACTGAGTCCGGTATAGCTTCTATGAAAGATCTGATTGATAAGTACAAGTTGGTTATACAATACAGATATATATTTGAGCCAAATGAAAAAGGTCTTTGCCACCCAATCTTCTATCTAATTGAATCTAAAATGTGGGATGAACTATATAAATGGATAGAAGAGGATCCCAAAATATTAATGGTAGCTGACTCTACAGGCAAGAATCCTCTAATCACTACAATCTTAACATTTGCACATGGCTCTATTGTTAAGAAGGAACATGACCAATTGTTAAAACTGCAAAAATTTGCAATAGAAAAATATATAGAAAAAAATCTTGCAGGACTATTACCAGATACACATAGTATAATTGAGCCTCAGATTGGGTTATTTATAGGATACTTAGAGTATGAGAAGACAAGCGGCCCCAGTAATGCCTTTATGAGGACTACAAAACTCTACTATAAGAAACTTATAGAATACTTTATAGAGAGAGACTACAATTCTTTTTTTAGAGCTAGAATCAATTCATCTTTTGTTGATGATTTACAAGATACATATATGATTTCTTGTCTGAGTTTAATATTTCGCTCAGAAGTTATACTAGATGAGGGAATAATCATTCCATCTAAAATAGATTTTTTATCGAAAGAAGATTTAATAGCTGACCTATATAGTGGAGTTATAGTTAGAGACAAGGTCAATGAAAGAGCTGAAGAAATCCTATGTGAGATAGGTAAATTATTAGAGAGTTATAGTGATGCTAAACCTGTGGATCAATTTAAGATTGGTCAAGATAATATAGTTAAGAGAATGTTTGACGACTACTTAAAGCTTAAGTATTCATCTAGTTTTGCCGATGCTAGAGTTATAGATAAGCTCTATGAAACAATAATTATTGCAGTAGGGAATCCTTCTTTTAATCCTACAAACTTTATACTTTCCCAGGTAGAAACATTCAATATGATATCTGCTATGGGCTCTATAGAACTATTAAGTGCCTTAGAAGAAAGAATAGATTCTAAATACAATGAGGATTTGCTTAAAATTCTAGTGCCTAATGGAATTACTGCTATATGGCTCGGAAGGAAAGATAATTCTGATAGAGAAAGCTACAAAGTCTTATTGGGTATAGCTAAGGTTCTTAATAGTATGATTATAAAGTCTGCTTATGGAGAAGATGTTGTTCTACTAGATGTCGCAGAACAAGTTGTAAGAGATGAACTAACTGCATATCTTACCTGCGAAGTCGGCAAGGCAAATATAGAAACAATTGATGGTTTAGATCTACAGTTTATAGATGGCAAATTTCAGCTAAAAGGTAATGGCGCTTATGGGTCTGTCAGGCTATATAACTTCTATAGTGCATTTCTTTTAAGGAAGCTTTATTTTGCTGAAAATATAACATTTGATCAGTTATTTCCAAAGGTTAAAGTTCCAAGAGATAGGAGTTTGTTTGGTAATATCAACTCTCTATTATTTGGACCTCCACAAGAGAAATATAAATTTAAATGTGAGCAAAATGCAATCCATGGCATTAATCTATATCTCCTCTACCTGGGCAATAGGAAAAACCACTTTCACACCTTAGATGAGAACTTAAGTGAACTTTTCAACTTGTTTACTACTTTAGATAGAAGAAATCCCATATTTAAAAGTGTAAATGATGCAACCTCAACTTTGTGGCAAAATATAAGAATGATAGGTAGCAGCAGAAGTAGGTTAGTGTTAGATTTTTTTATTAAGCAAGGGTATTTAATCAATGATCGGCATAATATAATTTGCATAGTTACTCGCTGTGCCAAGGCTTCTCTAATATCAGGAGATTTGGAGGGGTTTAAAATGTGGATAGACTACAGTTTAGAAATGTCAAGAGATGAAGGACCTCTCCCTAGTGAAAGAGGAATGAATCACTTTGTAAACACTCCCTATATCAGTAATGTTAGTCAAGCAGTTGCTATACATGATGCAATAAATATTGCTGTTGGACTAAATATGCCTCAAGGATTACAAGTGATTTTATCGAAATATAGGAATTTTTTAACTATATATAGATCTCGCAAGATCTTTAGCGAACATACAACTTTTCCCTTTGCAATTATTAGAGAACATAGCAAATCAAAGCTAATGGAGATAGAGTCATTTAGGGAATCTCTCAATAAAATGGCAGTGCTACTTCTAGAGGGTGGATATCCAATAGAACTAATTGAGGAATGTAGTGATTTAAATGCAATTTCATTTATCAAGTCTCTAGTTAAGGAGCAAGTTAAATATTCACTCCAGAGAGCAGCTTTAAATTATCTAGACATATTGCCTATACCATTTATAACTCAATTTAAATCTATCTCTAATGGTGTTTTAGATATTAAGTATTATTTAGGTATATATGAAAAATCTTTTAACTTTATATATAGCAAAACACAGGAAAACACAGTAAATATAGGTGAATTTTGCCATGTTTTTTCCTCTGTGTTACAACCAAAAGACTTTTTATCAAGATTAAAAAAAATAGGTTTTTTAACTGGTCTTAGGGATGATTTTACAGAATTAGAGTTATTATGTAATGCTAGAAAAGTTGCTAATTTGGTTAAAGGTACAGAGCTGGTTGGTGCCTTCACCCTGAGGTGGAACTGCACCATTTCCAATAGTACAGTGGATTTTATGGAAATATGTCGCCGTATAGATGCTAAGTTAGAAACTGA
>Ga0078894_10002004_pt1 | contig 15306 bp, 21 predicted proteins | sample LauGreSu1BDMLBSD_2_FD_67506 | JGI IMG/M metagenome (GOLD analysis project Ga0078894, IMG submission 67506) | Freshwater lake microbial communities from Lake Michigan, USA - Su13.BD.MLB.SD (version 4) (version 4) | ecosystem: Environmental > Aquatic > Freshwater > Lake | place: Lake Michigan... | reverse complement strand
CGGCGAGCTGGCGACGCCGCAGGGGTTCGCCCACTGGACCGGCCGGCCCTGGGGATTCGTGGGGGGGCTGGGGCAGCATCCGAGCCGCTTCGGTCCGTTCGGGCTGGCGAGCCGCACCCCCCTGGCCGGGCTCTGGCTCTGCGGGGACTCCATCCATCCGGGGGAGGGCACCGCCGGCGTCAGCCTCTCGGCCCTGATGGCCTGCCGCCAGCTGCTGCAGGCTCGGGGCAAGCCCCTGCGGCTGCCCTCCTGAATTGAGCGGTCAGCGGGGGGCAGCCGGCGGTTCCAGGAACGGCGGCCGCAACGTCTCCGCCTCCCCCAGCTCTTCCCGCAGGGCCGCCCAATCCTCAGCGCGCACCAGGGTCTCCAGACCCTCCAGGGCCGCGCGGTACTCCGCCAGGGCCGCCAGCAGGGCGGAGCGGTTCTGGCGGGCCATCCACAGGCCGAGATCCGGGTTGCCTCCCCCCACCCGCGTGGTGTCCGCGAAGCCGCTGGAGGCCAGGGCCCGCGCCAGGGGGCCGAGGGCCCCTGGCGCGCCCCGGTCGGCGGCCTGCAGGAGGGCGGCGCCCACCAGCACGGGCAGATGGGAGATCAGGGCCACGGCACGGTCGTGGTCGGCGGCATCGCAGCGCAGCGGCACCGCCCCAAGGGCGCAGGCCAGCTCCTCCACCTCCTGGAGGGCCTGCGGATCGGTGCCGGCGGTGGGGGTGATCACCCAGGGGCGGCCCTGAAACAGTCCGATTTCCCCCGCCTCTACACCGGAGCGGGCGGTCCCGGCCATCGGATGGGAGGCCACAAAGCGCCCGCCCAACCGCGGCTCCCACGCCGCCAACACCGGCCCCTTCACCGAGCCCACATCGGTGACGATCGCCTCGGGGGGGAGGGCCGCGAGCAGGGCGGGATCCGGCTCCAGCAACCGCTCCAGGGGCAGGCAGAGGATCACCAAGCCACAGCCCGCCAACACGGAGGGGTCGGTGGAAACCACCGCAGCGAGGGAGCGCTGGCGGGCCCGGGCCGCGGTCTCGGGCCTGTGCACCAGCGCCCGCACCGACGCGCCGCACCGTCCCAGATCGAGGCCGAGGGAGCCGCCGATCAGCCCCAAGCCCACCAGACCCACGGGGCGCGATTGCCAGAGAGGGGGCATGGGGCGATGGCTCGCGCTGCATCCAGCTTCCTACAGGCCGTTCGCCAAGGCGGTTCGCCGGCGGTGGCGCTGTCGCCCACGCTGCCGTGAGGCCCCAGGGCCCTCCCTACGATCCCGGGATGTTGGAAGCCAGCGCCCACCGCCATCTCAAGGCCCTGCTCCGGGGCGAGGGGAGGCAGCGCTGGCCGCACCACCTCACCCTGAGCCGCCTGGTGGCCCGCAGCCTGCGCCGAGGCGACCACACGGTGGTGCGGCTGGCTCCTGGCACCGATCCGAGCTGGGCGATCAGCCTGCTGGTGCCCCTGGCCCTCAGCGAGGAGCCCCTGGCGCTGGTGGTCAGCGATGCGCTGCGGCAGCGTCTGCTGCGGGTGGAGTGGCCGCGTCTGCAGGCGGCAGGCCTGCCGCTGCCCTGCTGGCAGGGGGCCGATGCACCGCCGTCCGCCCGCGTCTGGCTGCTGAGCCACCGGGAGCTGTTGACGGCCTGGCGGCTGGGCCAGATCGAGAAACGACAGCTGGTCATTCCCGAGGCGGAGCGACTCGAGAGCGAGCTTCGGGAAGCGATGGCCATCCAGGTGAGCCCGGGCCACTGGGATGCGTTGATCCGCAGCCAGCCGGCGCTGGAGGAGAGCCTGCTGACCCTGCACCAGCGGCTCAGCAGCAGGATCCTGCGCCATCCACGCCGTCGCCAGGGCCCGGTGCCCCTGGCGCCGGAGGACGAGGCACCGCTGCGCCACCTCCTGCGACTGCTGGAACCCCTGCCAGGCCCCTGGGCCCCCTGGCTGGCGGCCGGCGGCGACGGATGGTGCGGCTGGGCGGCCTTGGAGCCCGACGGACTGCAGTGGAGCCTGCAACGACAGGCTCTGGATCCCCTGGCCGAATTGGCGGGCCTGCTGAGGGGCCGTGGCGCGGTGCTGGTGGGGGAGTTGGCCCGGGGCAGGGGCGCCGGAGCCGCCGGGGAGTTGCTGCCCGCCCAGGGGCTGGGCCTGACGCCCACCGTGCAACTCGAGCTGACCGATCCGCCGCTGGCCGACCCGCTGCCGCTCTACGCCCCCCTGCGTCAGCCCCTGCCCACCAGCCCGCAGCTGGCGGAGCATCTGCTCGACCACTGCCGCCGCCTGGTGCTGGGTCAGGCGGGGCTGAGCGTGGTGCTCCTGGACGACGACGGTTTGCGGCGGGCCCTGACCAGCGCCCTGGCGGGGGAGTTCGGCAGCCGCGTGGGACACGAGTGCACGGCCCCCGAGGGCAACGGGGTGATCTGCGGCCGCTGGTCGTGGTGGCTGGAGCACCAGGGCCGTCTTCCGGTGCCAGCCCAGGTGGTGGTGGCTCTGCTGCCGATCGCCAGCCTGGAGGATCCGCTCACTGCAGCCCGGGTGGCCCGGCTCCGCCAGCAGGGTCGCGACTGGTTCCGCGAACTGCTGCTTCCCGACGCCCTGAACCGGCTGGAGCGGGGTGTGGCCAGCCTGCGGCGTAGCGGCGGACGCCTGGCCGTGCTCGATGGACGCCTACGCGGCCGCAGCTGGGGGCGCCAGGTGTTCGCCACGCTGGAGCCATGGGTGCAGCTCACCCGCCTGCTGCCCTCCTGAAGCCGCCTTAGCCTCCTGGGTGACGAACCGTCCCCTGAACTGCGATGGGAGAAGCCAAGCGCCGAGCCAACCAGGGGCTGCCTCCGCGGGCGAAGAAGGCCGCAGGTCGCCCGGCGGACACCTCCCCGCGCATCCTTCCCTGGCTGCCGTTCAGCCGCCAGCAAGCCGATCGCTTCGTGCAGCTGAGCACGCGCGGGGCCTGGGTGGGCATCGGGGCCCTGGTGCTGTTCTGGCTCACGGTGCGCTTCCTGGGACCGGCGCTGGGCTGGTGGCAATTGACCGACAGCTGAGACAGCCCCCGCCGCCGGTGCCTGAGGGACCGGATGGGGATGCGCGCACATGGCAGCCACCCCCTCCCGGAAATCGGAAGAAAACCTTAGGCTTGCGCCACTGTCTGGACTGTCGCCGTGTTTTCCCGTCTGGCCGAGCAATACCGCTCGGTGGTCGACGACCTGGTGCTGAGCCTTGAGGCCTTGGCCCGCTGCCTGAAGGAGCAGGGACGCCTCGCCAGCTGCTACACCTGCGGCGAGCCGGGCGAGCGGCAAGGTACCGCCTTTGTTGCCCAGCTCGCCGACCATCACCTGGTCCGCTTCCGCGTGTCGGACTGCGGCATCAACTGGGTCGAATCCCGCAATGGCCACGAGCTCGTGAGCCTCGAAGGTGCTGAAGCGATCCAGGAAATGCAACGAGTGGCGAATGTGCTGCGCCAGGAGCCCAGCGCCCTCTCGGGCGCAGCGCAAGCCGAGGAAGCGGAGGCCGCCTAAGGCGGCCGGGAGCCGCTGACATCAGGCGGCCGGGATCTCCTCGAGCACCTTCACCGCCGCCGCCTCGGCCTCGGCAGACCCCAGGGGCTTGGTGGCCGCCTGACGAGCTGCTGCGGCCAGGGGCTTCATCGAGTTGGCGGTGACCTCGGATCCCTCGGTGAGCCGAAGGCGGGTGAGCTGCTCAATCACCTCCACCTGATCGGGATTCTGCTCGAGCCAGGCGATCGTGTTGTCGCGACCCTGGCCGATGTTGTCGCCCTCGTAGCTGTACCAGGCGCCCTTGCGGGTGACCACCCCGGTTTCCTCCGCCAGATCGAGCAGACAACCCAGGGTGCTGATGCCTCGGCCGAAGAGGATGTCGAACTCGGCGATGCGGAACGGCGGCGCCACCTTGTTCTTCGCCACCTTCACCTTGGCTCGAATGCCGTACTCCTCGGTGCCTCGCTTGAGGGTTTGGATGCGACGGATATCCAAACGCACCGATGCGTAGAACTTCAGCGCGTTACCGCCAGTGGTGGTTTCCGGATTGCCGTAGGTGACACCGATCTTCTGGCGCAGCTGGTTGAGGAAGATCACCGTGCAGCCCGACTTGCCAATGTTGCCGGTGATCTTGCGCATCGCCTGGCTCATCAGGCGGGCTTGGCTGCCCACCGCCAGATCACCCATCTCCCCTTCGATCTCCGCCCGCGGCGTAAGGGCGGCCACCGAATCGACCACCACGATGTCGACCGCAGCAGAACGCACCAGCTGATCGACGATCTCGAGCGCCATCTCGCCGGTATCCGGCTGGGAGACGAGCAGGTTTTCGATGTCGACCCCCAAGGCGGCCGCATACACCGGATCGAGAGCATGCTCCGCATCCACAAACGCCGCGACGCCGCCGCGCTTTTGCACCTCGGCGATGGCGTGGAGGGTGAGAGTGGTCTTACCAGAGCTTTCGGGACCGTAGACCTCGACCACACGCCCCTTGGGATAGCCGCCGCCAAGGGCAAGATCCAGGGTGAGGGCACCGGTGTTGATGGTCTCGACACGCATGCGAGAGGCATCGCCGAGCCGCATGATCGAGCCCTTGCCGAAGTTGCGCTCGATCTGATTGAGCACCAGGCCGAGGGCCTTATCCCGTTCCGCGGCCGCACGGGGATCGGCCGGGGCGAGGGAGCCGGAAGGGCTGGCGAAAGCGGAGGAGGAGGCGGTGGTAGCGGGGACGGCGGCCTTGGGATCAGAGGGCATGGCGGTGGTGAGCGATGGGGAAAGGGGCCGCGGGGACGGACATCAGGCGGCGGGCGGAAGCCGGACCTGGCCGCCATCCTGCGACCTCCGGAAGACAAGTTCCACCACCGGGGGCCGGCACTGCGATCGCGTGTAGTACGAGCGTACTCTAACGGCTCAGGGCCAGTCCGCCAGGGGGGCGGCGAAGCTCTGTGGGTCAAGCCAGCGCAGCCCCGCTGCCTCCAGCCCTTGCCCGTCACCGGGCGCCAAATACCCCCACGACACCAGGTAACAACGCACCTCCGCCAGGCCTGGGGTGGCCCGCACCCGCTCGAGGGTCGGCCGACGGTCCTCCACGAACCACAGGGGCCGCCCCCGCTCGCGCAGCCGCAGCAAGACCTCCGGTTTGCTCCCATGCTCATGCCCAAAGAGGGCAGCAGGGGCCAGGCCGGCGGCCGCCAGAAGCTCAGCGGCGAAGGCGGTGCCTTTGGTGGTGAGCACCATCCACTCCGCCCCTTCAGCGCCCAGGCGAGCGAGTCGCTCCACCACCCCGGGATAGGGGCGATGCAGGGCGAGCCAGCCGTCGCGGTCCTGGACGAGGGCGTCCTCACGCACGCTCTCAAGCTGGCGCTGCAGCCGCTCCGGGGTCCAGCCCCAGCGCCCGAGGGCGGCGGCGAGGCAGGCCTCGTAGTCGGCCGCCGCTGCCGCGGCCTCAAAACCGGGGCGGCCCAGTTCTGCCGCCATCAGCACCATCTCCCAGCCCTGGTGAATGAAGGGCCGCAGCAGGGGGAAGCCGGGGGGAGCAAGTTCGGGAAGCCCCAGGGGCAGGCCAGCTGCAACGGCCAAGCCAAGGGCGGCCCGTCGGGCCGACCACCAGTACTCGGGCATGCCGTCCACCAGCACACCGTCGAAATCAAAAACCAGCAGGGGGCTGGAAACCAGGGCGAAGGAGAAAAAAACTGGGCCGCTAGGATTCGAACCTAGGAATGGCGGGACCAAAACCCGCTGCCTTACCGCTTGGCGACGGCCCAACGTGCCCGGGATTCCTGCCGCGCGAAGATTCGGCTGCCGGTCGGGTACCGAATCAGTAACCCACAACGGCCGGGTCTTCGTCAACCGGCCCAGGCCGTCCTCCCACCCACGCCGCCGCCCCCCTCAGGCCGGGAACACCCGCAGCCGCTGTTGCGGCCCCCGGCCAAAGACGGCACTGCGCAGTCGGTAACGGCTCACCAGCTCGGCCTGCATCGTGCGCACCCGCTCGCTGCGGGGCAGCAACTCGACCGGCTGTCCCTGGGGAAGAACCACCTTTTCCACCGCAAGCCGGCACTCCTCCATTGCCCCATGGGCGTCGTCAGGGTCGGCGGGATCGGCGGAAGAAGCAGCCCCGGGATCCTCCCCCCGATCCCGCCGCTCCAGCAGCCGCTCAATCGCGCGCTGCAGCTGGTGCAGGCTGTCCGACTTGATCACCAAAATCGGCAGGCCCAGATCGCGGGCGCGGCGCCGCAGAACGGGGTCGCGCCCGAGCTGCCCCCGCAGGCTGAGCAGCGCGTCCGCCTGGTCGGGATCGCCCACCACCTGCACGGGCCAGGCTCGGCTGCGCACCGCCTCCTCCAACGCCCGCGCCGGCAGGCCCACACCGCACAGCCGCAGAGGGTCTGAGGGCATAGGGGCAGGAGCTGGGACTCCGGCGATCGGTGTTGGCGGTGCCGGTGGGGAGAAAGCGGGCGGGGAGGGAGCGTACGGAGAGGGAGCGTACGGATCCGGCAACGGGACCGGAGCCAAGCGGTGGGGGGTGGGGACAGCCCGGGGGGCACGGGGAACGGGCTCTAGGGCCACTGACGGCTCCGCCAGCCGCACCTGACCGCCGGGAGAGAGCTCGCGCACCTGGGGGCGGGCCGCCTGGCCCCGCAGCAACAGGTCCACGGTGAGGGCCACCTCCCGATGCACCGACCAGCGATGGCGGCTGTGCATCTCCACCGCGATCGGGAAGGTGGGGTCGGCGGCTCTCTCCAGCACGGTCTTCTGGGTGCGACGGCGGCGGGCTTCCTCATCGCCGAGGGTCACCGACTGGATGCCCCCCACCAGATCGCTGAGGGTGGGGTTGCGGATCAGATTGGCCAGCTCATTGCCGTGGGCGGTGGCCACCAGCTGCACGCCCCGCTCGGCGATCGTGCGCGCGGCCTGGGCTTCCAGCTCGGTGCCGATCTCATCGATCACGATGACCTCGGGCATGTGGTTCTCCACCGCCTCGATCATCACCTGGTGCTGCAACTCCGGCCGAGCCACCTGCATGCGCCGGGCCCGGCCGATCGCCGGATGGGGAATGTCGCCATCGCCGGCGATCTCATTGCTGGTGTCGATCACCACCACCCGGCGGGCCAAGTCATCGGCCAGCACGCGGGCGATCTCGCGCAGGGCGGTGGTCTTGCCGACCCCGGGGCGCCCCATCAGCAGCAGGGACTGGCCCGAATCGAGCAGATCGCGCACCAGCGCCACGGTGCCAAACACGGCCCGACCGACCCGACAGGTGAGCCCCACCACCTCGCCGGTGCGGTTGCGGATGGCGCTGATGCGGTGCAGCGTGCGTTCGATGCCGGCGCGGTTGTCGCCACCAAAGGGTCCGAGACGCCGCAGGATCTCCGCCAGGTCCGACCGCTCGATCGGGGCCTCCCCGAGGACCTGGGCCCGTCCGGGATAGCGCGCCTCGGGCGGTCGGCCCAGGTCGAGCACCACCTCCAGCAGCTGCTCGCGGCTCTGGGGAGCGGCCAGGGCCGATTGCACGGTGAGGGGCAGCACCTCCAACAGCCGGTCGAGGTCGTCGGTGACGCGCTGGGTGGCGCTCGCCCCCCCCGCGGACGAAGGGTCGGGAAAGAAATGCGGTGTGGCCAGGGAAGCGGCGCGAAATCGCCCTCCGTTTCTAGCCGGGTTTCAGGGGGCGAAGGCGGTTGGTTCGCCCGTCCTTCGGTGCAACCAGGGATCCACCAGCGCCTGGGCGATCCCCAGGGCCCGCTCCCGCAGCTCCGGCTCGTCGAGCAGGCGGCGCCCCCCCGCCTGGGCCTGCACCAGCAGGGGCTGGAGGAGGGAGCGGGCAACGCCCCCGAAGGCCACCCCCGCCACCCCCGGCACGGCGGCCCGCTCCACCAGCGGAAGCGTGCGGGCGTTCGTGCCACCGGCGAGCTGCAGGGGCCCAGGGGGGGCCTGGGCCGCCACCTGCCGCACCAGGCGCACCGCGGCGTGGGCGGTGCCGCCCCCTACGTCACCACTCATCGGACGCCCATCCAGCTGCCAGAGGGGGCGGAATCCAGCGGCGCGCAGCTGGCGGAAGCGGTCCCACAGCTCGGACGCCAGGACCTCGGGACTGACGGGGACGGCGCGGTCGGCGGCATCTCCTGAACCGGCAGCCGGCTCCAGGCCGCAGCTGACAGCGAGCCGCTGCAGAGACACTCCAGAGCGAAGCAGCTGCTCGAGGCGCTCCGCGAAGGCGCCGGAGCGACCGAGCCGGGTGTGCAGCTCCACAGCGTCAGGGCGGAGTGCTGCCAGCAAGGCGGGGACCGCCTCGGGCTCCAGGAGCTGCTGGCGCTCCTCGATCAGGCCGAGGGGACAGGCGGGCCGGCAGCGGCCGCAGCCATAGCAGCGAGGGACCACCACCCCGGCCGCATCGATCGCCAAGGCGGGGCAAACGCGCGCGCAAGGGCGGGGGCAGTCAGGGGGGCAGCGGCTGGGATCGAACCAGGCCTTGCGGAAGTGGGGATCGCCACCGTCGCTGAGGCTGACCATCAGCCAGGGCGGCTCCGCACCCCGATCGCAGGCCCAGGCGATGCCGCGTCGGGCCGCGGCTACCACGGCGGGATCGGCGGCTACATCAAGACAATGGACGCCCGCCCAGGTGTAAAGCCCAGCAAGGTCTTCGATGGCGGCGAGATCCTGGTTGCTGGCCCCGCCGATCCATTTGACCCAGCGACCGGCCCGCAGGGCCTGCTCGGGGCGGGAGGGCATGGTGCGAAAGCGGCCGTCGTCAGGCGGCCTCAGGCGGAGAGAAGAGAAGCCAGGGGCTGCCAGCGCAGGGCGCGGGCCCCTCCCATCTCCACAACGATGCGCAAACGGGGCTCCAGCCGCGTAAGGCCCAGCAGCGACTGCAACTCCGCCGAAGAGAGCACCTGTCCCTCGAGCAGCCAGAGCAGTACGGGCCCCTCACCTTCAAACTGGGGACCGAGCCCAGGCATCACGCGCTGCACCTCGCCGACGGCCGCGCCGCGCCCCACGCTCTGGTGACCGAGGTGGGGAGGGCGCACACCATGGAGCTCAAGGAGGAACGCCGCCGGATCGCCCAGGCCTCGGGCAGAGGTGAGCAGGGCGCGGTAGCCAGCAGCCCGCAGGCGCCGAAGTAGTCGCGTTTCAGCCCCCCCCTCCAGCGGCACGTAAAGAGCCAGGGCCCCCGCCTTCTCGAGTTCCTCGCGGAAGCCGCGGCCGGTGAGCAGGAGGGGCATCGCTATGGGTGGACGGTGCAGGGCCGCAGTCTGACAGTCCTGCGGGAGGAGTGGGGGAGGGGGACGGTGATGGGCTATGTTGTTTGCTTGTGCTGCTGATCCGCGCCCGTCCGCTAGCCGGGCCTCCGGTTCCCAGCACAGGGTCCGCCTGAGACGGCAGACCCTCCAGGCCAGTACGTCTCGCCTACGGCCCTGCGCCAGAGGCAGCGTCGGGAAACTGTCCTCCCCAGGAGCATCCGCTCCATGGGTTCGACAAGTCCCAGCCCCGCTGATTCGCCTCGCTAGCTCCTGGTTCCCTTCCCGCTCCGGCGCGGCAGGTTTCCACCCCTGCGAAATCCGAACTCAGCACCCGCCGCCGATCCGGGCCTGTCCCGGTTCCGCGTTCGCCCTGCGGACGCAGCGTGCGGCTGTCCAGCTGGCGTGCTCTCCCCTTCCATGTCTATCGGCATTCTCGGGAAGAAACTGGGTATGTCCCAGTTCTTCGACGACGAGGGCAGGTCCATCCCGGTCACTTTGATCGAGGCTGGGCCTTGCCGCATCACCCAACTCAAGAGCGACGCCACCGACGGCTATTGCGCCGTACAGGTGGGCTTCGGTGAGATCCGCAGCAAGCTCGTCAACAAGCCGGCCCAGGGTCACCTAACCCGCTCCGGCGAGGAGCCCCTGCGGCACCTGCGCGAGTACCGCGTCGACCGCGTCGACGACCTTGAGCTGGGATCCCAGATCACCGTGGAGGCCTTCGAGGCCGGCCAAAAGGTTGACGTCAGTGGCGACACCATTGGCCGTGGCTTCGCCGGCTATCAGAAGCGTCACGGCTTCAGCCGTGGCCCGATGAGTCACGGTTCGAAGAATCACCGCGAACCGGGATCCACCGGTGCCGGCACCACGCCAGGCCGGGTGTACCCCGGCAAGCGGATGGCCGGCCGCTATGGCGGCAAGCAGATCACCACCCGTGGCCTCACCATCCTAAAGGTGGACAGCGAACGCAATCTGCTTGTGGTCAAGGGCTCGGTCCCCGGCAAGCCCGGCGCCCTGCTCGACATCCGCCCGGCCAAGCGGGTGGGCGATAAGAGCGCGAAGTGAGGAACCAAGACATGACATCCATTTCTGTTCGCGACTGGGAAGGCAAAGAGAGCGGCACCGCCAACCTCCAGCTCAGCGTCGCCAAGGAAAGCTCCGCAACCGACCTGCTCCACCGCGCCGTGGTGCGCCAACTGGCCAACGCCCGCCAGGGCACGGCCAGCACCCTCACCAGGGCCGAGGTGGCCGGCGGTGGCCGCAAGCCCTACAAGCAGAAGGGTACGGGCCGGGCCCGCCAGGGTTCGATCCGCACTCCCCTGCGTCCGGGTGGCGGCATCGTGTTTGGCCCAAAGCCGCGCAGCTATGAGCTGGCGATGAACCGCAAGGAGCGTCGCCTGGCCCTGCGCACGGCCCTGATGAGCCGCACGGACGACATCCTGGTGGTGAAGGGGTTCGGCTCCGGTATCGACACCCCCAAGACCCGGGAGATCACAGCCGCCCTGCAGCGATTGGGCATTGAGGCCGGCACCAAGGTGCTTCTCGTGCTGGATGGCGCCACGGAAGCGGTGAAGCTTTCGGTGCGCAATCTGGAAAAGGTAAAGCTGATCGCCGCAGATCAGCTCAACGTCTTCGATCTGCTCAACGCCGGCAAGCTGGTGGTGAGCGAGGAGGCACTCGTGAAGATTCAGGAGGTCTACGGCGATGGCTGAACGGTTCACCGACCGGCTGGCGGATGTGATCCGCCGCCCACTGATCACCGAGAAGGCCACCCGGGCCCTCGAGATGAATCAGTACACCTTTGAGGTCGATCATCGGGCAGCCAAGCCCGATATCAAGGCGGCTGTCGAATCCCTCTTCGACGTCAAGGTCGTCGGCGTGAGCACCATGAATCCCCCTCGCCGCTCCCGCAGGGTTGGCCGTTTTGCCGGCAAGCGGGCGCAAGTGAAGAAGGCTGTGGTGCGCCTGGCCGATGGCAACGCCATCCAGCTGTTCCCCGAGTCCTGAGGGCCTGACCTATGGCAATCCGTACCTACAGGCCCATCACCCCCGGCACCCGCACGCTGGTCGTTACCGACTTCAGCGAGATCACGGGCCGTGGCCGCGAACGCGGGCTGGTGGTGGCCAAACATCGCCGCAAGGGCCGCAACAACCGCGGTGTGATCACCTGCCGCCACCGGGGCGGCGGCCACAAGCGCCTCTACCGCATCGTCGATTTCCGCCGTGACAAGCACGGCGTGCCGGCGACGGTGGCAGCCATCCACTACGACCCCCACCGCAACGCCCGTCTTGCGCTCCTCTATTACGTGGACGGGGAGAAGCGTTACATCCTTGCTCCGGCAGGCGTAACCGTGGGCCAGACCCTGGTCTCGGGGCCAGAGTCTCCGATCGAGAACGGCAACGCCCTGCCGCTCTCGGCCATTCCCCTCGGCTCCAATGTCCACAACGTGGAGCTCTACGCCGGCCGCGGCGGCCAGATGGTGCGCACAGCCGGCGCCAGCGCCCAGGTGATGGCCAAGGAGGGCGATTACGTGGCCCTGAAGCTGCCCTCCACCGAAGTGCGCCTGGTGCGCCGTGAGTGCTACGCCACCCTGGGCGAAGTGGGCAACTCGGAGCAGCGCAACACCAGCCTCGGCAAGGCAGGGCGTAAGCGCTGGCTGGGTCGACGGCCGGAGGTGCGCGGCAGCGTCATGAACCCCTGCGATCACCCCCACGGCGGTGGCGAGGGGCGGGCCCCAATCGGTCGATCCGGCCCTGTCACTCCCTGGGGCAAGCCGGCCCTCGGCTACAAAACGCGCAAGCGCAACAAGCCGAGCAACCGCTTCGTGCTGCGTAAACGTCGCCGCACCTCCAAACGGAGCCGTGGCGGACGCGACTCCTGATGACCCTCTCCGCACCGCAGTTCGCCTGATCCGCCATGGGACGTTCACTCAAGAAAGGTCCGTTCGTCGCCGACAGCCTGCTCCGCAAAGTCGAGAAGCAGAATGCCGCCGACGACAAGTCCGTGATCAAGACTTGGTCACGCGCTTCGACCATCCTGCCGATGATGATCGGCCACACCATCGCCGTCCACAACGGCAAGGCCCATGTGCCCGTCTACGTGACGGAGCAAATGGTGGGCCACAAGCTGGGCGAATTCGCCCCCACCCGCACATTCCGCGGCCACATCAAAGACAAGAAGGGAGGTCGCTGATTCGATGGCTACCAACAAACTCACCAGCCAGGCTCTCGCCCACGGCCGCTACATCCGCGGCTCCGTGTCGAAGGTGCGCCGTGTCCTCGATCAGATCCGTGGTCGCTCCTACCGCGACGCGCTGATCATGCTTGAGTTCATGCCCTACCGCTCCACCGGCCCGATCACCAAGGTGCTGCGCTCCGCGGTGGCGAATGCCGAGCACAACCTCGGCCTCGACCCGGCAAGTCTCGTTATCAGCGAGGCTTTTGCCGACATGGGGCCGTCGCTGAAGCGGTTCCGCCCCCGCGCCCAAGGTCGCGCCTACGCGATCAAGAAACAGACCTGCCACATCAGCATCGGTGTGGCGGCCACTTCCGCCTGATTCCCGAGGACACAGACCGATGGGACACAAAATCCATCCAACCGGCCTGCGCCTGGGGATTACCCAGGAACACCGCTCCCGCTGGTACGCCCCAAGCAAGACCTATCCCACCCTGCTTCAGGAGGACGACCGCATCCGCCGGTTCGTCCACAAGAAGTACAGCGCCGCCGGCATCAGCGATGTGCTGATCGCCCGCAAGGCGGATCAGCTGGAAGTGGAGCTCAAGACCGCACGCCCCGGCGTCCTGGTCGGCCGCCAAGGCAGCGGCATCGAAGAACTCCGCCAGGGCATTCAGAAAACCCTTGGCGACCCAGGTCGTCAGGTCCGCATCAACGTCGTTGAGGTGGAACGCGTCGACGCCGACGCCTATCTGCTGGCCGAATACATCGCCCAGCAGCTGGAGAAGCGTGTCGCCTTCCGCCGCGTCATGCGCATGGCCGTGCAGCGGGCCCAACGGGCCGGCGTGCTTGGCCTGAAGATCCAGGTGAGCGGCCGTCTTAATGGCGCCGAAATCGCCCGCACGGAATGGACCCGCGAGGGCCGAGTTCCCCTGCACACCCTCCGCGCCGATATCGACTACGCCATCAAGGTGGCCAGCACCACCTACGGCGTACTCGGCATCAAGGTGTGGGTGTTCAAGGGGGAGGTGCTCCCGGGTCAGCAGGACCAACTGCCGGTGGGGGGAGCGCCGAAACGCCGGATCAGCCGGCGTCCCCAGCAGTTCGAAGATCGCTCAAACGAGGAGTGAGGGAGGCCTGAATCATGCTGAGTCCACGACGCGTCAAATTCCGCAAGCAACAGCGAGGCCGCATGCGCGGCATCGCCACCCGCGGCAACACCATTGCCTTCGGGCAGTTCGCCCTTCAGGCCCAAGAGTGCGGCTGGATCACCTCGCGCCAGATCGAGGCCAGCCGCCGGGCCATGACCCGCTACGTCAAGCGGGGCGGCAAAATCTGGATCCGCATCTTCCCGGATAAGCCGGTCACGATGCGCCCCGCCGAAACCCGTATGGGCTCCGGCAAAGGCAACCCGGAATTCTGGGTGGCTGTGATCAAGCCGGGCCGGATCCTCTTCGAGATGGGCGGACCCGAAATCACCCCGGAGATCGCCCGCGAGGCCATGCGCCTCGCGCAGTACAAGCTGCCCTTGAAGACCAAGTTCCTCTCCCTGGCGGACCAAGAAGCCCTGGGCATCGAGCCCGAGGCATCCCCCGCCCCTGCCGCTGCCGTCGTGGCAGCCGGTGATGCCGTCTCCGTGGAGTCCTGACCATGGCCCGTCCTGCGATTGCCGAGGTGCGCAAGCTCACCGACGACCAGATCCTCGAACAGATCAACGGCACGCGCCGTCAGCTGTTCGATCTCCGTTTCCAGCAGGCCACCCGCCGACTGGAGAACCCGCACCGGTTCCGTGAGGCCCGCATCCGGCTGGCCCACCTCCAGACCGTGCAAAGGGAGCGTCAGCTCTCTTCCGCCTCCTGATCCCCCCCGAGAACCCCATGGCACTCAAGGAAAGGGTCGGCACCGTCGTCAGCGACAAGATGGACAAAACGGTGGTGGTGGCGGTGGAAAACCGCTTCCCCCACCCCATCTATCAAAAGACTGTGAGCCGCACCACCCGCTACAAGGCCCACGACGAAGCAAACAGTTGCAAAGTGGGTGATCGGGTCCGCATTACCGAGACCCGCCCCCTCAGCCGCACCAAACGCTGGACCGTGGCTGAAGTCCTCCCCACCTCCCACTCCTGAGGAGGAACTCCCCATGATTCAGCAGGAAACCTTCCTCACTGTCGCTGACAACAGCGGCGCCAAGCGCATCCAGTGCATCCGCGTGCTGGGCACCAACCGTCGCTACGCCCACGTCGGTGACGTGATCGTGGCCGCCGTCAAGGACGCAATGCCCAACATGGGCGTCAAGAAGTCGGATGTCGTCAAAGCGGTTGTGGTTCGTACCCGAGCCACCCTGCGTCGCGAAACGGGCAACTCGATCCGCTTCGATGACAACGCCGCGGTAATCCTCGGCTCCGACAACAACCCCAAGGGCACTCGCGTCTTCGGCCCCGTCGCCCGTGAATTGCGCGAGCGCAACTTCACCAAGATCGTGTCCCTCGCTCCGGAGGTGATCTGACCATGGCCACTGCCACCCCCAAGGCCAAAGATCCCGTGCGCATCAAGATGCGCATCCGCAAGGGAGACACCGTTCAGGTGATCAGCGGCAAGGACAAGGGCAAGACCGGAGAAGTGCTTCGCACCCTCCCCTACGAGAACCGGGTCGTGGTGCAGGGCATCAACCTCCGCACCCGCCACGTCAAGCCCACCCAGGAGGGTGAGAGTGGCCGCATCGTGACCGAGGAAGCTTCCCTGCATGCCTCCAACGTGATGCTCTACTCCACCACCGCCAAGGTGGCCAGCCGTGTCGAGTTGTTCGTCGACAAGGACGGCGACAAGAAGCGGCGGCTCAAGAAAACCGGTGAAATTCTGGACTGACGTCACCGCAGGCCCACAAGCCTGAGACGGAAGCGCCACCTGCCACTTCCCTTCCGCTCCAC
>Ga0078894_10001999_pt1 | contig 15325 bp, 14 predicted proteins | sample LauGreSu1BDMLBSD_2_FD_67506 | JGI IMG/M metagenome (GOLD analysis project Ga0078894, IMG submission 67506) | Freshwater lake microbial communities from Lake Michigan, USA - Su13.BD.MLB.SD (version 4) (version 4) | ecosystem: Environmental > Aquatic > Freshwater > Lake | place: Lake Michigan... | reverse complement strand
GATACTTTTTCTGGATATAATGCAAATGCAAAAGTGATACATAATATAAATAAAACACTAATATAAAGTTCGTTTTTAATATTTATGGTTTCGAAAGCTATGCTTTCATTCATATACATTCGATTGATTACTTTTAAATAGTATGCAATGCTTAATGCTGATGCTAATAAAGCAAATACAAATAAAAGAGTATTTACTGAAAAAATACTCATTAGTATAGAATATTTTCCTATAAAACCAACAGTTAATGGAATTCCAGCCATTGACATTAAAAATATAGTCATTGCAAATGCTAAAAAAGGTTCTTTTTTAGCTAATCCATCAAATATCTCAAATCCTGTAGTTTCTGATTTTTCAGATAAATATGCTATGATTGAAAATATACCTGTTGATACTAATGTATACCCAATTACATAGTAAAACGTAATAAATGGACTTTGTGTGTATATCGATGAAATGATAGATAGTAGAATAAATCCGGAATGCGATATACTCGAAAATGCGAACATTCGTTTTACATTTTTTTGAACTAATGCCGCAAAATTTGCAAAAGTAAAAGAAAGAAGTATTGATATAGTTAAATATTTTTGCCAGTTATTTAATTGAAAAATAAAAAATCCTTTTAATAAATAAATCATAGTATTTGCAGCTGCTAACTTTACGATTGCCCCCATAAATGCTGTAACTAAAATGGGGCTTCCAGAATAAACATCTGGAGTCCAAAAATGAAAAGGCACTACAGCAATTTTAAATAAAATAGATACAATTAATAACACCAATCCCACTTGGAAAAAGAATGGGATTTGAAGCATATTAAACTGTTGAAGTTCTGAAATTCGCAAAAGCTCTAACGACCCCATTGCTCCATATATCAATGCGATTCCAAAAAGCATGATACCTGTACTAAAAGCACCCAAAACAAAATATTTCAATCCTGCTTCTAATGAAAATCCATTTTCTTTATTACTTGCAGCCAATACATATAATGGTATAGACAAAATTTCTAATCCCAAAAACATAGTAAGTAAATGTGTGAAAGAAAATAATATGATAGCACCACATAAGCTGAATAAAACTAATGGATAAAAATCATTCCAAGCATAATTGTCTTTTTTGTATCCCGAAATCATAAAAATCAAAAGCGTAATAATAATAGCTATATTTGATAATAAAAAAGAGGCAGTATTGTATTCAAAGAAAAACGAAAATTCAAAGAAATTTTTATTTAATCCCAAGAAATTGACACATAAAGCACCTATTAAACCTAGTATAGATATATATTTTACTATATTTTTGTTTTTTGAAAAACCAAGGAACATAGCTAAAATGGCGGTAATAAAAACAACTAACAATGTTTGCATAAATTATTTTTTAATGGGCAAATATAAGTGTTTCAATTTTATTTTGTATTATATCTTGCTTAAAAGATACAAATTGTGGATAATTTTTTTATAATTCAATACTATCATAAAAAAAAGGTAGAAATAATATTTTATAAGTTACCTTTGTGATTGTCTTTTATTAATTGTAAAATTTGAAAATTCTATCATGAAGCTATATGTAATTTCTTATTTTTTTATTTCAATTTTTTTATTTTCTTGTGATAGTAAAGATTCGGCTTCAAATTCTGAATCTAGAAAAACCATTATGGATTTGGCATTGGTTCAAGAATACGCAGAAGATATTACGGTCATTTTTGATGAGGCTGCTATCTATGGAAAGTTAATGTCCAAAGATAATTATTTCCCAAATGATTTACCTGTTCAAATCAAAAAATATTATGATGCAGCTCAAAAGATGGATACATTGATTGTAGTCGATTTTGGTCTAAAAGGTGTAATGTCTAAGGATGATAAAACGCGAAGCGGAAAAGTAAAAATTAGCATGCCAAGAGGATATGATTTTTCAGGTTCAGTACAAACGATTAGTTTTGAAAGTTTTAGAATTAATGGTACTTTAATAACTGGAAAGAAAACTATTAAATATAATGGTGTTAATGCATCTAATTATAAAGAATGGACATTAGTTAATGATTTAACTTATACCAAAAATGACGGATCCATCTTAATTTTGAAAGGAGAACAAAGAAGAACTTGGACAAATCCGTCGAATCAAGTATGGACTCAAAGAATCTATAAATACGATGGTGTATATGAACAATTTATAAGAAAGAATATTCTTTATAATTTTGATGTATTAAAAGCTTTACAAGTAAATATTGGATGTAGACATTTTCAAAGCGGTATTTTGAGCTTTAAAAAGGATCAGAAAATATATAAAATTAATTATGATAGAACCTTAATTTCTGGTTGCGATAATTTTGCAGATATTGAATACGAAGGTATAATAGAAACTATTAATTTGATTTTATAGCCAATTTTTTCGAATAAAAAATAATGAAATAAATAATACTACCAATAATGCTGAGAAACTAAGAATGATAAATCCAAAAGGATTATCAGCCAATGGCAATGGAACATTCATCCCCCACAACCCAGATATAATACTAGGCACAATTAATACCATGGTAATGCCCGTCAAACGTTTCATTACCATATTGACGTTATTAGAAATAATAGAAGAAATAGTTTGCATACTACTATCTAAAATACGAGAATATACCTCTGTCATTTCAATAGCCTGATGATTTTCTACAATAATTTCTTCAAAAAAGTCATCATTGTCTTCATTTTGTCGTGTATTTAGAAAATTGGTACGTTTCATTTTTACAAGCATTAGATTATTCGCACGTAAACTAGTTTCAAAAAATATAAGACTTTTTTGGAGATGAAGAATTTTTACAAAATCACTATTACTAGCAGCTTTGTCAATTGTTTTTTCAAAATCATTGAATTTTATATTAATTTGTTTTAGATAATAAAGAAAGAAATTAATATTTTGATCAAATAAATTGAGAACAAATGTGGTAATATCCGGGTTAGATAATTTTCTGTTTTGATTGATAATACTATCAATTACAGGGTTTTTATACAAAGATGTAGTGATAATTACATCATCTTTTATCACAATAGAAATAGGAATAGTAACAAAAGAAGCTCTTGTAGAATGAACAATTTGCTCATTTCTAATGGGTGTGTTGATTAGAATAAATTTTACATCATCATCTTCCTCATATCTACTTTGTTCGTCTATATCCAATGCATCTGTAAAGTATTCAATATATATACCTAACTTATCTGAAATACCTTTAATAGCTTCATAATCAAATGGCGGATAAATATTGATCCAACAATTTGATAATGTTTCGGGAACTTCACACAACTGATTGTCTATATTCTTGTAATATGTTACCAAAATAAGTAATTTTGTAAGTTAATTAAATAGTTATTTCACCTTCAAAAACAAAAGTAGCTGCACCTTTTAGCTTGACATTTTCAAAATGTTCTTTTTCTTCTCCAAATTGTATCAAAAAGTTGCCGCCTTTTGTTTTTATTTTTATAATATCATTTTTTATTTTATATTCATGAGCATATGCAAGTGCTGCCGCAGTAACTCCTGTGCCACAGCTGTACGTCTCATCTTCTACTCCTCTTTCATACGTTCGAACAAATAATTCATTTTTCCCAATTTCAATAGCCCAATTAACATTAATACCATCAGGAAATGTATCTGAATATCGAACTGCTCGAGCTTTTTCTATCAATTCCTCATCTTTAATGGAGTCAAAAATTATATAATGTGGACTCCCTGTATCTAAAATATAATGACCAAGTTCATTTTTATTTATTTTCGAAATAGCATTCATCTCAATTTCTACATCTACTCCGTTAATTCTACATTTATTTTTAATTCCATTTGAAGTGAAAGAAGCATTATTTAAAATCATTTGTTTTTTATGAGCATAAGATACTGCACATCTACTTCCATTTCCACAAAGAGAGCTTAAATTTCCATCAGAGTTATAATAATTCATTAAGAAATGATTGTTTTCAGTTTTAATGATTTCAATAAAACCATCTGCACCAATACCAAAGCGTCTTTCACAAAGACTAAAAATTTGATTTTTAGATAATTGTACGTTGTTTTTACGGTTGTCAATCAAAATAAAATCATTGCCACAACCTTGATATTTTTCAAATTTAATAACTGTCATAATTGACATTTTTGCAAAAATAAACTATTTTTTCTAACCTATTATTTTTAATTGTTAATAAAATGTTTTAAAAATAATAAAAATTAAAAATAAAATCCTATTTTTGTAGCTGTTACATTTTTTACTATATAAATTCAAGTTTGTGAAAATTAGTATTATTCTTTTTTCTATCTTTTTGTTTCCTTTACTTTTAGCTTCACAATATGACAGTAGAAAATATACTTATAATGAGGGAAATGATAAAAATTATATTAACTACGAACAATTAGAAGAGCTGACTACTAAAATGATAGAAAGCAATCCAAATTATTATAATGAAGAAGATGTTCAAAAATTTATTCATATCGATGTAAATACTTTGCCAAAGTATACTGATATAGAATTACATAAAAGATTGTTGGCAATTCCTACAACAATCCCATTAAAATTTACACCACAAATTGGGGAGTTGATTCGCTATTTTGTAACAAAACGAAGAGAATATGTTACCCGAATGTTGACTATGTCAAAGGTCTATTTTCCAATATATGAGGAGATTTTTGATGAGGCAGATTTACCTATGGAGTTAAAATGTCTTTCAATTGTTGAGAGTGCTTTGAATCCTATAGCAAAATCAAGAGTTGGGGCAACTGGACTATGGCAATTTATGCATGGGACCGCAAAGCATGAAGGTATGGAAATCAATACATTGTATGATGCAAGAAGTGACATTTATGTATCTACAGAACATGCGGCTAAATTTTTAAAAAAATTACATAATTTATATGGAGATTGGTTTTTGGCTTTGGCAGCCTATAATGCAGGACCTGGTAATGTAAATAAAGCTATAAGATATTCTGGTGGTTATGATTTTTGGACAGTGAAACACAAATTGCCTCGTGAAACCCAAAATTATGTACCTTCTTTTATTGCCATGGTATACATCATGCATTATCATAAGGATTATTTTTTGTATCCTGGAAAACCAAAATTTGATTTCAAAAATACAGTAGTAGAAATAATTAAAGAAAAACAATCTACAAAATATATTGCCGAATTAGTAGGAACTTCGGAAGAAATAATTAAACAATATAATCCTTGTTTGAAAAAAGGTATTATCCCAAAGGTAGATAATGGTTATCATTTGATATTGCCAAAAGAATATGCATTTGCATTAAATGAAAAAAAGAATTTACTAGCAATAGATCCATATATATTCAATCCAGCATTTGATGTGCCATCAAATAATACTTTTGATACAACAATTTTAGATCCCCAAAAACAAGCCGAAATAGCAAGGAATAAAGAAGTTGCAAAGGTAAAAGAGTTGGCTCAAGAAGTAGTAAGAGAAATTGAGCGAAAGGTAGATCGTGAAGCAAGGATTGAGGAGTTTGAAAAAGAAACAGATTCTATGTTGGTAAAAACAGATGTTCAAATAATATCTTTTGATTCTTTTGAAAATAAAGACCTTAAAACCAATGACTCAGTTTCCTACGCTGGAAAGGAAGTATTAATGAAAGATTCGTCATTAATTGCAAAAGAAGATTCTCTTATTTCAAAAACAGAAAATGTAGCACTACTTGAGCCAAAATTAGATTCTTTACCTAAAGAAAATTCTTCAAGTGAATTATTTGATACTAAAGATATTCAAAATAAAATAGCAGACACAGTAGATGTAAATAAAGCCTATACTATGGCAATAAAAAAAGAGGAAGAGATAAAGCAGATAAAGAAATATAAGATTATAAAAGTAGTAGAATTACAAGATAAGATAACTTATCACAAAATTTCAAAAGGAGAATCATTGAATTCAATAGCAAATAATTATGGAGTATCTGTTGCTAAAATACTTGAATGGAATCCTAAAGTTGATAAAAATAATCTTCAATTAGGTAGTAATATTAAATTGAATGTTCAGGAAAAAATCGTAAAGCCTCAGTATGAAAGTATTGTATCATCTTCTTCAGATGAAAATCAAATTGTACACAAAGTAAAAAAAGGAGAAAATTTATATCAAATTTCAAAATTATATAATGTTTCTATTACTAATTTGAAACTATGGAATAATTTGGAAGATGAAAATTTGAGAATTGGAAAAGAAATTATAATTCTATCGATGGGAGATATTAAAAACAATATAAATCTAGGCGATTATTTTTATCACGTTTCAAGTGGTGGTGATACTTTACAGACAGCAAGTAATTTATATAAAGTTCCCTTAGATACATTGAAGAAATTAAATAATAAATCAGAAAACGAACCTTTACAGGCTGGCGAAAAGATTAAGATCCCTTCGCTTTAATTTTAAAAATATTTTCCTCATTGTATTCAAGATTCTATTTTAAAACTTTTTTTGTAGATCAAGATATTTCTGTATTTAAAGTAGGAACTGATGCTGTGTTATTAGGTGCTTGGCTACAAAAATTAGGCCATTTTGAGAAAATGCTGGAAATTGGATCTGGAACAGGTTTGATTTCACTTTGTTTGTTTCAAAAATTTAAATTGGCTAGTTATACTGCAATTGATTCTAGTATAGAAGCCGTAGATCTCACTAAACATAATTTTATTCAAAATGGAATGAAAAATCATAAGGTATTCCATCAAACATTTGAAAATTATTTTCAATATCAAACAAAAAAATATGATTTAATCTATTCGAATCCTCCATATTTTATAAATGATTTAATAGCTGAAAAGAACGTAAATGTTCAGGCAAAACATGCGATATCATTTGATTTCAATTTGTTTTTTAAAATGATTGCGGAATTGTTAACTCCACAAGGGAAGGCTGCATTAATTTTTCCTTTTCAGTCAAAAGATTTTTTAATATGTTTGGCTAAAAAACATAAATTATATGTTGAAAAAATATGTTATATCTTTCCGAAAGAAACAAAACCGGCCAATCGTTTTATGGTACTATTTTCTTTAGAAAAGGACCAGATTTTAGATCAATCAATTACTATCTATAATGAGGATAATACTTATAATGATTCATATAAAGAATTAACCAAAGATTTTTATCTAAAGTTTTAATACCCCGAATCCCTTTTTTTCTTATTTCTTTGTAATGATTTGATAAACTCACTCCAAGCTAAAGGATTGAAAATATTTTGAAATGGTAATACCCCTGAACTCTGCAAATTAGTTCGGGTTCTTTCATTAAATGTCATGGCTTGAAGTGCTTGACCATCATAGCTTGTAGATTTTTGCAATTCTTTCCAACGTTCAAATTGAAGATTTTGGTATGCTCTTACAATATCATCTTCCTCCAATTTTAATTCAATGAATGCTTTTTTAAGATCATCCACATTTTTCCATGGAACAATTATTGCTTCAGGAAGCATATTGGTATCACGAAGCATGATTTGAGTTGCATAGAATTTATTTTCTTTAATATCTTGTGGAACTATATATTTACTTTTTTTAAATCCAATTGAACTATATTCAATGGTATCTCCTCTTGCTACAACTAAGGTGTAATAACCCTCTTCATTTGAATAAGCCCCAGAATTTCTTGATTTGTTTTTCACTAATACAAAAGGGATTGGCTGAAGAGAATCACGCCCGGCAGAAAGTATTGATCCTGAAAATTGAATTAAGGATTCTTGTGAAAATAAAGATTGGGCTAATATTAATCCAATTATCAAAAAAAATAGCTTCATATAGAATTGATTTATTCAAATATATCAAAAATCAAATTTATTTATATAGTAAAACAATAATTTTATTTAAATAAATATTTGAAATACTATGACAAAAGTACATGTATTTCATTAAACAAATCGTTAAAAAAAAATAGCTATTTATAATAAAAAAAGCGACATGAAATTAAAGCATTAACAATGCTTCAACAGGATCTGTTCCAATTAACATTTTTTCAGGATTTTCAAGAAAGTCTTTAACAGTAACCAAAAATCCTACACTTTCTTTTCCATCAATAATTCTATGATCATAACTCAACGCTAAATACATCATAGGACGAACTAAAATTTGTCCATTTTCTACCATAGGTCTATCTTGGATTTTGTGCATACCCAAAATGGCGCTTTGAGGAGGGTTAATAATAGGCGTACTCATCAATGATCCAAATACACCCCCATTTGTAATAGTAAATGTTCCACCTTCCATATCTTCCATAGTCAATTGACCATCTCTTCCTTTTTTAGCCAATGTAAGTACTTCTTTTTCAATACCATCCATTGTCAAGCTCTCTGCATTTCTTATCACAGGTACTACCAATCCTTTTGGTGTAGATACTGCAATAGAAATATCGGCATAATTGTGATAGATTAATTCTCCTTTTTCTACATCTATATAAGCATTTACTTCAGGGAATTTCATCAATGCCAAGCTACACGCTTTTGTAAAGAAACTCATAAAGCCTAAGTTTACTCCATGCATTTCTTTGAATTTATCTTTATATTTAGTTCGTATATCCATAATAGGTTGCATGTTTACTTCATTAAAAGTAGTAAGCATGGCCGTACTGTTTTTTGCAAAAACCAATCTTTCCGAAATAACTTTTCTAATTCTAGGCATTTTTTTCACTTCATCTTCACGACTGAAAGCCATAGGTTGACTGAGCATATTTTGAATACTTGCTTGCAACGTTGCTGTTCCATTTTTTACAGCATTTAGTGCATCATCTTTTGTAATTCTACCGTCTTTGCCAGTTCCTGATATTTTTGATGTATCCAAATTGTTTTCACTTATCACTCTTTTCGCAGAAGGAGATGGCGTTTGGGCTGCATAATGGTTATTTGTTTCTACTTTTTCTGTTTTTGAAGCTTCCTTTACTACAGATGCTATATTTTCTACTACTGGAGTTTCCAAAGCAAGCTCAGTACTTGCAGGTGCAGGTGCATCGGTATCAATTTTAGCAATTAATCCTCCTACTGCTACATCATTTCCTTCTGATACTACAAGTGATATTTTTCCAGCTTTTTCAGCTATCAGCTCTTGAGAGGCTTTATCTGTTTCCACTTCACATATTGGCTGGTCCAATTGAACATAATCACCATCTTTAACTAACCATGTACCTAAAGTAACTTCGGTAATAGATTCGGCAACATTTGGAATAACTACTTCTAATATCATTGATTTAAAATTTTTGTGCAAATATAAATAAAAATTGAAATATGGACAGCTATAAATGTAAAATTGATATAATTTTAATTTGATACGTATTTTTTGTGTTTAAATTTAAATTAATATCCTATTTTTGTGGTATTTTTTAAAATATTTATCATTAAATAGACATTATGCAAATTGAGAAATTGATTGCTTCTTTATTACAAAAACATGGAAATGTTTTTATCCCTGGTCTTGGCGAATTAGCAGTAAATAAAGAAAATACTAAACTTGAAGGAACTCAAATGATGCCTGGTAATACATCACTTTTGCTCAATCCTTTTTCTGTTAATCACAATGGTTTATTTTTGCATGCGTTTTCAAAAGAAATTGATTGTACTGTAGAAGAAGCCCCAACCAAGTTATCAAATGCAATCAATGAAATACAATTGAATTTAAATGCAGGAAAATCAATATTAATTCCTGGGTATGGATTTCTAACTAAAAATGGAGAATCAATTGAATTTAAGCAAGAAAAAGACTATCTTCTACCAAATGACTTTTTTGGGTTACATGTATTAGAAGTTCAAAATTCAAATAAGAATATAGATTTATATAATTTTGTTTCTATACCAGTAGAAACAAAATTTGATTTAAATAAAAATATAATTGAAAATATAGAAGAGGAAATTATTGAAGAAAAACTAATTGAGAATTCTATTACTATTGAAGAGTCCATAACTATTATGGAATCAGAGCCTATCAAATCCATTTTTGAAGACGAGCAGGATGAAGAAATTAATTCAGTTAATGATATACAGCCGATTCCACAAATCGAAAGTCATCTTAATAGAATTGAAAGTGAATATGTAGCATCACCTAGACATTCAAATACTTCTGATACAACTTCAAAATTGAAATGGGGAACCGTAGCAGGTTTGATAGCCTTATTCTTGATGTTATCATTTATTTCAGCATGGGTTTATGCTACATTTAAATGCAATAAAATGCTTGGATTGAGTCCAATATGGGATAATGGATGTCAAAAAACACCAATTTCAAATGTGAATTCTGCAATTGTGAAAGGATCTAAATCAATGGATTCATTAAAGAATAAAGAAAATATCACCGCTGAATCTGCACCTAAATTAGCCGCTCAAAAACCGATTTCTACTCCTAATGCGGTAAATACTCCTACAAAAGAACCTGTGGTAGAAAAACCAAAGGAAATAGCTAAGCAAGAAGCAAAGCCTATTGTGTCAAAACCAATTGCTAAAGTAGAAAAATCCGTAGAAACAAAACAAGTAGTGTCAAAACCAGTTATTGAAAAGCCTAAAGAAATCAAAAAGACAGAATCTAAGCCTGTCGAGAAACCAAAAATGACTGAAAATAAAGTTCTTGAAAAACCAAAGGTGAAAGAAGAACCAAAAGTAAAATCTACTGATAAACCAAAAGAAACACCTAAATTAACTGATAAGCCAAAAACAGATAAAACAGAAAAACCAGTTGTTGAAAGTAAGCCAAAGGTAGTAAAAGAGCCAAAAATAGTCGTGAAACCTATGCCAAAAGTATCCATGTCGGCGTCTTATAGAAAAGGAATGTCATATTTATGTTTTGGTACATTTAAAAATCCTACTGTAGCAAAGAAATTAAAATCAGACTTGAGAGGTATTGGAGTGGTTACAGAAACTGTTGAGATTGATGGAACTTATCGTGTAGTAATACCTTATACTAATAGAAAATTTGCTGAAACTGCAGCAGAAGATTATCCAAATACAATTATATTTGAATAATAAGTTCAATTTTTTAAAAATTATAAATCTTTAAATTATTAAATATATTTTTAATGAAAATAGCGTATGTTTTTCCTGGACAAGGAGCCCAATTTGTAGGAATGGCAAAGGAATTGTTAGAAAAAAATCCCGAATTTGAATCTTATTTTTCAAAAGCAAATGAAATTTTAGGATTTGATATTAAAAAAATTATGCTTGAAGGCACTATGGAAGAGTTGACACAAACGGATGTAACACAGCCCGCAGTCTTTATTCATAGTGTACTTACTGCAATGAGTCAATCTCACTTTAATCCTAGTATGGTAGCTGGGCATAGTCTGGGCGAGTTTTCAGCACTTGTAGCCAATAAAACACTAAGTTTTGAAGAAGGTTTGAAATTAGTATCAATAAGAGCCAATGCCATGCAAAGAGCATGTGAAGCAAATCCATCTACTATGGCTGCCGTTTTGGGAATGGAAGATGAGAAAGTAGATGAAATATGCCAATCCATTGACGAAGTAGTTGTAGCGGCTAATTATAATTGTCCGGGTCAATTAGTGATTTCAGGTTCAATGAAGGGTGTTGAATTAGCTTCTGAAAAATTAAAAGAAGCAGGTGCGAAAAGGGTTTTGCCATTGAAAGTAGGCGGAGCATTTCATTCGCCGCTTATGGAAAGTGCCAAAGAAGAATTAAAAAAAGCTATAGAATCGACACATTTTAATACGCCAGTTTGCCCTATTTATCAAAATTATACAGCAAAATCGCATATCGAGCCTTCTGAAATTAAGCAAAATTTAATAGATCAATTGACAGGTTCAGTAAAATGGACACAATGTGTAGAGAATATGATAGTAGATGGTGCTTCAAAATTTGTTGAATTAGGTCCTGGTAGTGCGTTAATTGGCATGATTAAAAAAATAAATGCAGACGTAGAAGCTGTCAAGGAATAATTGATGAAAACGATAAAAGATTTTCTACAAGCCACATCTGACTTTGCAGATAATTCCAAAATTTGGGTTTATTTTGCAAATAGAATATTTTCTGATTCTGAATTTCAAGATATTCAAAAACAATTTGATGATTTTTCAAGTCAATGGAAAAGTCATGGGGCTGCTATGAAAAATGCGATGATGATTATAGAAAATCAAATAGCCATTATTTCTGTAGATGAATCCCTTCATGCCGTTAGTGGCTGTGGTATTGATTCTAGTGTAAAGATTGTAAAAGATATTGAACAAAAATATAATATATCGTTTTTTGAAAGAAATTGGGTTTTCTTCAAGGAAAAAGAAGTTCTTAATAAAATGCAATTATCCGAATTCAAAACATATTGTAATACAAATTTAGATATTAAAGTAATTAATCCTTATTTTAATAATCTAAAAGACATCAGAACGAATTTTTATTCAAAAATTGAAGATTCTTTGTATAAGAATTGTTTAAAAAAACAAAGTATACAGTAAAAATAAAAAACGCTCATTACAAATGAGCGCTTTTTTTATAGGTTTAATTTTTTATTGTTTCTAGGCATCCAATTCTCCTGCAATCACATTCATACTACTCATAGTAAGAATGGCATCGCTGAGAACAGAACCTTTAATCATTTCGGGATATGCTTGATAGTAGATAAAACAAGGACGTCTAAAATGAAGACGATAAGGACTTCTTCCACCGTCGCTGATGATATAAAATCCCAATTCGCCATTGCCACCTTCTACTGCATGATATACTTCTCCTGCAGGGATAGGAATCTCACCCATTACAATTTTAAATTGATATATCAAAGCCTCCATATTGCTATAAACCAATTCTTTTGGAGGTAAGAAAAATTCCGGAACATCGGCATGAAAAGGACCTTCGGGTATGTTTTCATACGCATTTTTCATTAAATAAAAACTTTGCCAAATTTCTTCTTGACGCACCATAAAACGGTCGTAAGTATCTCCATTTACGCCAACTGGAATTGTAAAATCAAAATCGTTATACGAGCTATATGGCTCGGCTATTCTCACATCATAGTCCACACCTGCCGCTCTTAAATTTGGTCCTGTAAAACCATACTCCAACGCTCTTTCGGCTGTGATAGGTCCTGCACCGATACATCTATCCATGAAAATTCTATTTCTTTCCAATAAATTCGAAAATTCTTGAAAAGCCGCTGGGAATTCTTTGATAAAACTTTTAATTTTTTCATGAAACAAAGGACTAAAATCTCTTTCAAAACCACCAATTCTACCCATATTGGTAGTCAAACGAGCACCACTCACTTCTTCATACATATCATAGATTTTCTCTCTCCATTGCCAAATATGAGTAAATCCTGTCAAAGCGCCTGTGTCCACACCAATTACAGAATTACATATAATATGATCCGCAATACGTGCCATTTCCATCATTATGATTCGCATATAATCAACACGTTTTGGAACACTAATACCTGCCAATTTCTCCACAGCCATTTCGTATCCAATATTATTGATAGGTGAAGAACAATAATTCATTCTATCAGTCAAAGTAGTGATTTGATAATATGCTCTGCGCTCCGCTATTTTTTCAAAAGCACGATGAATGTATCCAATAGTTGGCTCTGCGCTCAAAATTCGTTCACCATCTACTTTTAATATATTTTGAAAAATACCATGAGTAGCAGGATGTGTAGGGCCTAAATTAAGTGTAGCAATATCACCATCAATACTATCTGTTCCTATCAAAAATTCTTCGTTAAAGTTTGCCATTTTTTTTGATTTACTTTTTATGCTTCAATTATTCTATCTTCCAAAAAACTTATCTTCCTTATCTTCACGGGTTCCATCTTCCAATTTGTATTCTTTTCGCATTGGAAAATAATCCATCTCATCCATATTCAAAATTCTTCTTAAATCCGGATGTCCTTCAAACTCTATTCCATAGAAATCAAATTCTTGGCGTTCTTGCCAATTGGCTGATGCAAATAGGCCTGAAACACTTTTAATTTTAGGATTTGAAATAGGAATATAGGCTTTCAATCGAAGTCTGTAGTTAATTTCCATATTATGCAATTGGTACATAACACACAACTCTTTTCCTGATTTTTCGGGATAATGTATACCACAAAGTGTTGTAAGAAAAGTCATCTTACAAGATGCATTTTCCTTTATATATTGCATTATTTCAACATTTGCATCTGATAAAATTTCTAAAATCAACATACCATATTCTTCGGAATGAGCAATTATTTTATCTCCAAATTTTGATTGTATTTCGCTTAAAACAGCCTCGTTTGTCATTTCTGTATCTTTTTATTAAATCGTTTAATTTAGTTTTATTCAATTTCGTATGCTTCCAATAGCTTTTGATATTCTGGCATATCTCTTCTTCGGATACTTTCATTTTTTATCAATTCTTGAATTTGCATAACGCCTTCAATAATTTGCTCCGGTCTAGGAGGACATCCTGGAACATATACGTCTACAGGAATAACTCTATCAATACCTTGAAGAACAGAATAGGTGTCAAAAATACCACCACTACTTGCACAAGCACCTACAGCTATTACCCATCTAGGCTCAGCCATTTGTTCATATACTTTTTTCAAAATTGGGCCCATTTTTTTTGAAATAGTGCCCATGACCATTAATAAATCAGCTTGTCGTGGAGAAAAACTCAATCGTTCAGAACCAAATCGAGCTAAATCGTAGTTTGGACCCATGGTACTCATAAACTCTATACCACAACAAGATGTAGCAAAAGGTAGTGGCCATATTGAATTGGCTCTAGCTAGTCCTATTGCCTCGCTAAATTTGGTAACCATAAAGCCTTCGCCTTTGTACCCATCTATATTTTCTGTTTTAATTTTATCTAACTGATTCATTTTTTTATCTTTAATTTATAAAAATAATTTTTATCTTTTTTATTTCCCCCAATCAAAAACACCTTTCTTAACTACATAGAAAAATCCACATAAGAAAAATAGTACAAATATTGCAACTGCAATAAATCCTTGAATTCCCATTTCAAGAAAATTAACAGCGTAAGGATAGAAAAAGACTACTTCTACGTCAAAAAGTACAAAAAGGATGGCAACTAAAAAATATTTTATAGAAATAGGGTAACGAGCATCGCCTTGACTTTCTATACCACATTCAAAATTTTGATCTTTAGTTTCTGATTTTCTTTTTGGTCCCAAAAGATGTGTTCCAAAAAGTGTTGTAAAAACGAAACCTAATGCAACTACAGCTGAAATTAATAAAGGAATATAGGAATTCATTATTGGTTAAAATTAAATTTTTTTTAAGAATTGCAAATATAAAATATTTTAAATATTTCAAATGATAAATAATTTATATATAATTTAATTTATTTCTACGAATTTTGCAGTAATTTTAAAGTATGGGTTTTTCGTATTCATTGA
>Ga0078894_10001998_pt1 | contig 15326 bp, 24 predicted proteins | sample LauGreSu1BDMLBSD_2_FD_67506 | JGI IMG/M metagenome (GOLD analysis project Ga0078894, IMG submission 67506) | Freshwater lake microbial communities from Lake Michigan, USA - Su13.BD.MLB.SD (version 4) (version 4) | ecosystem: Environmental > Aquatic > Freshwater > Lake | place: Lake Michigan... | reverse complement strand
GACGGAAACTCGGGAAGCGGTTGCTTGCTGTCCATAGGTATTACCTAGTCATGACTCCGGGGAGTCAAACAAGGGGAGCGAGCGTTCCTTTGCCAGCTCGCCGGTGTCATCCAAGGCGGCAGGGAGGTCGCCGCTCTTGATTCGGTTGAGAGTCCACAAGTAGGCGGCAACGTTCCAACGGACCGCAAGCAGGTGCGGCTCATCCCGATGCCCCATCATGTATTTCGATAGATGGCGACACGCCGAGTCCAGGTACCGGGACAGCGGCTGCCCGTGTTCCCAATTCCGATCTCCGTACTTCTTAGCCCCAAGCTCAATGTAACGAGCGTCGGCGTCAACGATCTCCCAAGGAAGGAGGTCGTAACGCCCTTTCCCATCCCTAGTATCCCGCCTCGATCCCGTATCCCATGTTTGTCGGGACCCAGAATCCTTGATCGTCATGCCGTCTTGCTTGTGGTCAGTCACGCAGCCACCGCCTTCTTCGCCGGAGTCCAAAGCTTGACAAGGCCGGTCTTGCGGACGTAATCCCCCTTCCGCAGGATCCGCGCAAGACGGGCTTGGGTCAGTGCCGTTGCTTCGTTGAGCCCAGCCTTGACGTAGGCGTCAACAACCGCATCCCAACCACCGTCCACAATCTTTTCCGCCCGAGCGGGACCAATTCCGGGGCACCCCGGATACCCGTCCGTTCGATCGCCAGTCAGAGTCTGGATCATGTGGTTTCTGTCGGCTTCCCTTTCCGAGACGTCCATCACACCAAGGTCAGGCTTGCTCGGGTTGTAGACCTTGGTCGGAACGGTCCGAAGGTCCTTGTCAGCAGACACGATGACGCACTCGTCCTTACCGGTCGCGAGAATCCCCATAACGTCGTCTGCCTCAAGCCGAGGCCAGAACTGGCAATCCCAGTTGTCGATCAGGTAATCGCGCAGCGCGGAGAAGACAACCGGCTTGCGAACGCCGACTCGGTTTGACTTGTATTCCGGGTAGAGCTGCTTTCTGAAGTTCTCGGAGTCCGAGAGACACACGGTGAACTTGGTTCCGCCGAGCGTCTCCACGAACTCAACAATGTCAACGTCAACACGCTGCTTCGCTTCTTTGAAGTCCGAGTGCAGGGTCCACAGGTCGTTCCCCCAATCAACCGGCTTCTCGACAGCCGCAGCAGTCGTGTAGCACAGGATGTCTCCGTCAATCAGAACGTGCATTAGTCCTTGCTTCCTTCGACGACAAGTCGATTGACATGGCGCACGGCCATATGAGCCAGACCGACAATCTCTGGCGCAGTTCCCTTTGACTCGAACACCATCGCATAGTGCTTCTCAGACCTGTCCTGATAGCCGACAAACATCAAAGCATCGAACCTGCCTGCGAGCTCATCGAAGAGTTCTTGCGTGGTTGCAAACGTGAGCGGTGTGCTACTCATAATTGGTCCTTTTCAGTCTCTTGAGCTCGGCTTCGATTGATGCTCGCTTTGCGCTACTTGGGGGCCAGGCCCGGTAGTCGAGCACCAGTGCGGCCTGTGGCCCTTTTTCAATCAGATACGGGAGGACCGCTTGAATGCAGTCGATCGCGTTGTCGCCGTGCGCGTCCCACTGGTACGCAGCACGACACCTCGACTTGGTGCTCTTCCGGTAGACCGAACCGCCGAACTCTTCGCGCAACGCTTGGAGCGTCCAGGGGAAGCAGTTTGAGACGGAGACGCGAACACCGGACGCCGAAGCAGTGAAACAACCTTCGCCATCGAGGTAGCCAGCCAAGTACGCAAGCCAAGTAGGTCGATCAATGCGTCTCACTCCAGTTAGATCCGGAACGCCATTCCCCGTCGAGGGGAACCCGGAAGTCAAAGTGCTTTCCGGCGGAGCGGATGGCGTTGACCGCGCTCTCGCCAACATGACCGACCAGGGGGTACCTGGCCTCGATCTGAAACTCATCGTGAATCCAGCCGACGACCGCATAGTCCTCGCCGAAGACATGGCCCTCCTCTTCCAGCCCGGAAACGAGCTGAACCAATGCTTGCTTCATGATGACAGCCCCGGCGCTTTGAAGAAGCGTGTTCAACGCGGCGTGTTGCGAACGAACCGGCAGCCTCCGGCCGTCGAGGCCGACAAGGAAGCCGCGCTTCGAGGCCGAGGCAACAGCATCGCGAAGCATCCGGAACGCGGGGACCGACTTCTCGAAACGCTTTCGCAGCTCTGCCCCACGGGCTTCATTCCCGCCTACGGTGGAACCTAGCTTGGTGTCACCGGCACCGTAGATCATCGCGTAGATCAGGGTCTTCGCAATGTTTCGCTGGGCTTCCAGCGCATGGTTGTCCTTGTCGCGAGCCGTGCCAGCCTTGACAAGGCCGAACGCTTGCGCGTTCTCCCAGTGGATGTCACCGTCCACAACGACTCGGCCGTATGCGCCGTCGTCATACTTGGCAAGAAAGTGGGCAAGGCAGCGCAGCTCCAGACCGGACGCATCGGCGCCGACCAGCACCATGCCCTCGGATGGCAGGAAGAGCGAACGACACTCACTGCCGTATGGGCTTCGACCGGACGGGACTTGGGCAAGGTTTGGCTTGGAGTGCGTGGCCCGACCGGTGACCGCACCGTTGGTGTTGATGTTGCCGTGAATGCGCCCGCGCTTGGCAAGCTTCAGCCACGCTTCGTCGCCTTCCGCAAGCTGCCCAAGGCGCTTGACCAGAAGCAGGTATTCACACAACAGCCTGGCCTCGGCAAAGTCAAGCTCGGACAAGACTGCCTCGTCGATCTTGGGCTGACCTGTCGGAGTCACTTCAACAGGACGCCACCCGTACATCTCCTTCAGGACCCGGGCGATGTCCTGGCGGCTCCCCGGATTGAACGGCTCCTTCTTGGTCTTCGTCTTCAGGCGAATGATCTTCGGCGGAAAGACACTCTCCAGCCTTTCCCGAAGTTCTCGCTTCTTGATGAGGAGGGACGCCGTCAGCTCGTCTGCGCCGCGCAGGTCGAAGCGCCAGCCTCGCCGCTGCATCTTCAGGCAGATGCGAGCCACGCCGTGCTCCAGCGCCCCCACGCAAACCGGCAGACCTTCCTTGACAATCTGGTTGTAGAGCGCAAGCGTGACGGCCGTGTCCTGCTCGCAGTACTGCTGCATACGCTCGGACCACCTGTCCCAATCGGCGGTCTCCCCAAAGAGATCCTTCAGGATTCCTAGACGGGCGCCCCAAGCCTTCAGCGAGTGCGACCCGATCAACTCCTTTGGGAAGTTCGTCCGCTTGAAGTCGTCGTTGCGAACGTCAGGCCAAACAACCCTGGCGCATACAAGGGTGTCGGTAACAAGACACTGAGGTCCCGGGACGCACCCGAACTTGGCGAGTACGGGCAGGTCAAAGGAAAGGAGGTTATGACCGATGACTTCCTCGGCGGATCGGATCAGCGCAAACGAAGCCTCGTGTCCATGTGGAGACTCAGGCGAGGTACTCGACAGAACAACGCCAGAAGAAGCGTCGCGGACCACAACGGACCAAATGCGGTCTACGTTCTCAAGGGCGTTCGTTTCAATGTCAATGACAAACCGGCTCACCCCAGCAACTCCTTGATCTTCTCCACGTTGCCACGATGAAGAAGACCGGGAGTCCCCTTCCCTACCCACGCCCCCTCGACGTTGAACGAGACCCACTCCTCGGCCTCATCCTCGGTCATGCCGTCCTTGACAAAGTGCTTGACGACCTTGGCCCGGTCATAGATGACGATCGGCACATCACCAGTCCGGTGGATCCATCCAAGGATCGCCGAGTCAATGCCGGTAAGAAGAAGTGTGTCTTCTTTCTTCATGCCAATATCCTATCGTTGCCTTTTGGCAACGAAAGGTCAGAAGTCCGGCGATTCACATTCTTCTGACGGGTCGAACATCGCGCATTGCGACATTCGTCCGGTCGCCTGGTCGTACTCAAGGGCCATCGCCACTCCCGTCTCGCCCGTGAATCGGTTCTTGAGGACACGAACCCGAGTCTGGTTGCGGCGCTCGTTGCTCTGCTGATTTCTTTCCAGAGCCATCACACAGTCGGAGAGCTGGGCAATTCCTGCGCTTGAGCGAAGGTGCGACAAACGGACCTCTCCCCCCTCCTCGTGAGGACGACCGTCCACCCTTCGCAGGTGGCACACCAGGAACATGGCGCACTTGACCTCCTCAACAAGAGTCCTGAGCTTTGTCATCAAAGCGTCGAGCATCTTGCGCTCGTCGCCTTCAACCGCGCTGACGGCGATGCTGACATGGTCCAGGACAATGACCCGGCAGCCGAGCCCCTTGACCATGTAGCGAATGCGGTCAAGCAGGTTCTGTTCCTCCGTCGATCCAAAGTGGTCGTAGAGATAGACCCTGTTCTCGCCGAACGTCCGGTCGAAAGCGTCGCGCAAGACTTCCTTGGGCGCCCCCAGGTGCAGGCGCTGGTTGACCTCGATAGACATGAGGCCAAGGGCAGTACGAGCCGTTGACTCCTCAAGAGCGATGTACCCGATGGAGTGGCCCTGCTTTACGAGGTGATGAGCGATCTCGCGGCAGAACTGGCTCTTCCCGATACCGGTCCCGGCGGTGATCGTGACAATCTCGCCCATCCGGATTCCGTGGGTCATTGGGTTTAGGTCGGGCCACGGATACGGGATTCCTTGACGCCCGTCCCATTCTGCAATCTTGTCCCAGATATCGGACGCGGCGACGATGCAGTCTGGCCTGAACGGCTGGGCCTTCCACAGACAGTCAATGAGCTCCTTCGTCTTGCCCTGACGCACGGCATCGTTCGCGTCCTTGGCGGGGAGTCTGGCGATGTGCGCCTTGCCGGGGGACAACAGCAAAGCACACTCCTTGGCGGCCTCCTGCCCCGGCTCGTCCATGTCAAAGGCGAAAATCACCTTGTCGAACCCTTCGAGCCAGTCCAGGGATTTCCGTACAGCCTTGGCGGCGGAGGTGGCCCCGTTCGGCACGGAGACGACCGGGAATTTGTTCTCCCAGCAGTGCTGGCTGACGCTCATGGCATCGAGCTCGCCTTCGGTGACGACCACCATGCGGCCGGATGGGGCGAACAGGTGTTGACCAAACAGCACAATAGACGAGGCATCGCCAAGAATTCTGAACTGCTTGTCTGCGGTCCGAATCTTCTGGGCCACAACTTCGCCCGAGGCGTTCCGGTATTCCGCTATTTGAACGGGCTGCCCTGCGTACTCCCCTACCCCGTAGTTCCATAGCCGACAGGTCTCCTCTGAGAGGCACCGCTTGTCAAGCGACTGATACGTCGCCGGGATCATCCCCTGCATCTTTACCGCCTTTCGCTCGTGAGAGACGCTGCCGTCTCCTCGCTCGTGATACTCGCATCCAAAGCAGTAGCCATGCCCGTCGCTGTAACGAGCAAGGTTGTCCTTGCTGCCACAGGACGGGCATGGCTCGTGCCGAAGAAAGGCCGACTCAGTCATTGAGCTTTGCTTCCATCTGCTCGACAAGGAACCGGACGAGAACGCCGATGTCCTGCCGAGAAACGTAGAAGCAAGAAGCGCCGTCCTTGCGCCTGAACTCAATGTCACCGATCTCGTTGATCCGGATCAGGTCTCCGTGGCAATTCTTGAGGACCGATTCCTTGGTCGCCGCGAGGTCATCCGTAACAAAACAACCCATTGCTCAAGTCCTTTCTTTGGTGTTCGGAAGGCAAACGCTCAGTACCTGGGCGGCGAACTGAATTGAGTCCTTGATCCGGAACATCACGATCCACTCACCCTTGTCGCGCCTCATCAACACAACGGGGATCTTCCCCGTCTTTTTGTCTCTCTCTGCCTGTTCGAGAAACTTTTCCGCAGAGATTGTCTTGCGAAGCTTCACCTCAACGTGAAGGCGGCCAGTGTTAGAGAGATCCGCTCCGCTGACCGCAGCCGACGTCTGGCCGGTGCGTTGACAATCCTGCATCAGCCAGTGTTCACGGATGGCATCCCTTGCGGACCGCTCTCCGTACTTTCCGCGCTGTCGATTATTGGGCATCAGAAGTCGGCCTTAGCCGCGGGTGTTGCCTTGGCAGCGGGCTTGACGTCATCTTCAAAATTGTCGAAGGTTTCTGTCACAAAGCCAGACTCCTCGGCACCGAAGCCAAAGTCACTCGCGGACGTAGCGCGGGGCTCGCGGACCTCGATGACCTGGGCACCCCGGAGACGGGCGCTGACTCCGCAGCCGCCGATGGCTGGCGAGTTGAAAGGCGTGACCTCAAGGGAGAGGCGCAAGCGCGACCCGCTTCCGATTCGGACTTCCGTCTTGATCGGATTGCCCTTGGCATCGAAGATGGCCGGACGCTGCTCCCACGATCGGCCAGACTTGGAGCTCACCTTTGCCTTGAGCTTCGCCTTGACGGAAATGGTGCCGTCCTCGTTGCGAACAACCGGGAACGAGGGGGCGATCTTCACGGCCTTCCCGCCTGACGCCTTCTTGAACTCGGCGGCGGCCTTGTCCCGGAACGCCGCAACCTTGGCGAACAGGTCCTCGGCCTCCTCGCCTGCATCGAGAACGAGTTCGACTCGGTACTCTCCGTCCGCGTTGAACTTGGTATCGGGTTCCACGAGATAGGGCCACTTGGCCGTGCCGACGGGCGTGGTGATCTTGAGCGAAGCAAATTGCTGAGTCATCATGATGTTCCTGATTGTAAGGCGAAAGTTGCTTGTTGGCAAGCATCAAGAGAAGAAATACGGCGAGTTTCGGAGCGAAAGCGGATCAAGGTCTCCGTATGCGGGCAGGACCGGAAGCTCAACTCCCTTGGGGAGCTCGTGCCGGATGTGCTTGGCAAAGGTCGCAAGCAGGTCCTCGCTAAACATCGAAGACCAAGTTGCCCTGACCGCGTGATAGACCTTCGGAGCGTCCGCGGCCAGCGATCCGTATGAGTCGTGCTGGCCCAGGACGTTGTCAATGCCCATTTCAAGAAGCCGGTTGAAGGTGAGAACCTCGGCCGCGGCGTCAAGTGAGTGGATGTAGTTCGGGGCCAAGGCATTGAGGTGCTTGCGGGTAGCGACGCGCTTGCTTGCCTTGCGAAGCTGGAACATTCGTACGGTCCGCCCGAGCGTCGTCTTCACGTTGCAGGCGTCGTACTGGTGGTACGTCTGGTGCACCACGAAACCGGAAGGAGTGACCCACGACGGCTGGATCTGGTGGGCGTTGCAAACCTTCTGGACATCCCGCATCCACTTCATGAATTCCATTCCCTTGCAAACGGTCTCGCCAATCGCCTTCCACACGATCCGAGCGAGGTATCCGATGGGATGCGCTGGCTCCTTCCAGGGCCCCCCAACCATCCGGTACTTGTCCTGGTACCAGTCGCGGATGTAAGTCACTCCGGCGTGAATCGAGCCGTTGTACGGGACGATCATGACGCAACGCTTCACGGCCGCTCGGTCGATGCCGTATCGCACCCACTCTCGCGCCCACTCAACCTTGCCTTGATCGGTTTCTTGACAAAGCAGCTCAACGGTTCGGGCAGCAACGGCCGTGTAAATGTCAACAGGGGATGTGTCGAGCGAGGATGGGACGCAGTTCGTCAGCGTTCCCCCGACAGAGTCCCTGAGTAGCAGGCTGATGATTTGGAGCCCGTTGCACGAGGCGTCCATCCACACGGGGTGATGGGAAGGACGTCCTGCGAGGACACCGGCAACGTCGAAGCACCACGACAAGAATTGGACCGGCTCGTCGGCGTCGATCCAGAGGGACTTATTGCCGAATGGGTCGGCAGCAACAGCTTTGACGCCTCCGGAAGAAACAAACTTGTCGGCAGAGTCGATTCGCTGTCGGATGCTGCCCTTGGTGCCGAGATGGCCGGAGCCTCCCAGAAGCAGCGCCGTCCACTCTGGAGTTCCCGGCTTGACAGCCTTCCCGAGACCGAACGATGTCAGACCTTTGCCAATGTCGCCAGCCTGGTACGACAGATAGGTTGTCTGGGGATAGACACGACCACGAAAATCCATGCACACCGGCAGAAAGAAATTTGTATCACGAAATCTTTCAGCCAGCGCCAGCGTCTGGGCCACGTTGATCCGCCGCCCCATGTTGGTTCGGTTAGCTTCTTGGATGCGGTGGACGTCGCGTCGCCAGATTTTGATCGCCGGGTCGGTTGCAGGGATGTTCGGACGCGGCGGCGCAGGAACGTCATCGACGGGCGGGAGATCGCCGAACACGACCCCATTGCGATACAGGGTGTCAACGACTTGGAGCGTCTGCTGATTGACCCGCAGCGGGACGCGCTGCAAGGAATTGATGACCTTGTAGACAACAGGCATCTGCTGCTTGGTCGCGCAGCTCATCTGCATTCCGGAGTCCGACCGAATCAGGTCCTCGCCGAGATCGTTGGCGTAGCCGCCTACGGTTGGGCTCGACCAGTTGTACGGCGGCACGACCATCGGAAGCTTGACCGGGCGGAGGAACTCACTCTTTGATCCGTAGTTCCGAATCCAATCCACGGTCTCTTGCGTCGGCACGATCCAAGTTGTCATGCTCTTGGCAGACGTCGTGACGTTCTTGATCTCGATGAGGCCGGTGTGGCGGCGGATCAACTCAACCAAGACAAACCCCATTCGGAGGAGAAGCGCGTCGTCAATCGTCGCCTGCCTGACAAGCTCCGTGCACTCCTCGTTCATGTTCGAGACGATCTTCTTGATCGTGGCCCGTCGGCGGAGGTCGGATTGGGGGTCGGAGGTCCATCGTGCCACCGTCTTCAGCAGAAAGGGCTTGTCACCAGCGAGCCTCTCAAGAAGCACCTCCGTCTGGATCCGGCGGCCAATGATCGACATGACGCGGCTCGCCCGCTGCTTACGGCTGATGCCGTCGATAACCGACTGAAGCGCCAGCAAGGCCAGAACTTCCGGTTCGATCCCCGAGTCAAGGAGCGCCTTGACCCCGGTGTTGTTGAACCCAGGACGGCCGATGGTCTTGTACTCCTCGCGGAGCGCCTCGGCGACGGGATAGACGGCTGCGCTCAGAAGGCGTGTGCCGTGGTCGGTGTCACATTCCCGCTCCCCCTTCTTTGCCTTTTCAGTTCGACGCCAGTAGCGGGACTTCCCAGACTCAACCATTTCCTTGTCGAGCTGCTTCTGCGTGAGAGTCATCACACTCCTCCTTGAGATGTGACTAATCGTGACTGAAAGTCACCGCTTTCAGCGGTTCTCTTTTCCTTTCTGATTGTCACTCTTTACTTGTCTTTATTGGATTGTAGCCATAAGTCAACTACAGCGCAAGGACAAACTCCTTGGATTCGCAAGAAGTCTTGAACGGCGTCTTCCCCGAGAAACCATGATGTCACAGAACGTGACAACGACAACCAGAACCAATGCAGTTAGTTGTCTAGTGGCACTTATTGCCATTATGGCGACTATCGCCACAGTTACCTGAATCTAGCGCGTCTGCCAGTTTCGCCACATCCGCTTGTTCGTGGCACTTATTATTCGCTATCTGTGTCGGTTCTGTCACATCGTGTCACACGCTCTGTCACGCACGGTGCACAAGATAGCAACTCTAGCGCGTCGTGCAACTCGGCCCGTCACACACCCCAGGACGAGTGTGATGAAACGTCTGTCGATGGATCGAAAGGACGACACTTCCTCACAACTGAAGCAGTGTCGATCCAATCGTCATGTCCCGATAACCTGTCGATCAAGTTCCACTTTTTGAACCTACGCCGAACGCTCAAGGACATGGGCGTAGTCATGCAGCTGGTCCGGCCGAAGGTGGGAATAACGCATCGTCACGGCAAGGCTCTTGTGGCCCAGCCACGCCGACACCACCGCAATCGGAACCCCACGCTGTACCAGCCGAGAGGCGCAGGTATGGCGCAAGGTGTGCATGACGACCTCCTTGTCGCCGCGCATCGAGGAGAGCTCGCGGGCCCGAGTGAATATGTGCGAGGCACGGTGCCGGTCCGTGAACGAGAACGGCCGGTCCGTGTCGCGGGGCAGTGAAGCAAGTACTTCACCCGCCCGCCTTGACAAGGGCACCGTCCTGGACAGCCCGTTCTTCGTGTCATGGACGCTGACCTGGTTGTTAGCGACGTCCCGCCACCGCAGGTCAATCGCCTCCGACAGCCGAAGGCCGGTGTCGGCGAGGACCACCACGAGCTTCGCGGTTCTGTCGTCGATGCGCCGGACAATCTCGACGATCTCCCGCTCCTCCTCCGAGGTCAGGAAACGGTTCCGGCCAGACGGCTCCTTCAGCGGCTTCACCTCCGGGCGGGAATCAATCCACCCGAGGTCAAGCGCGTGGCGGAGCATCACACCGAGTCCCGCGATCCAGCGGTTCACGGTGCCGTTGGCCTTGCCGCGCCGCTTGAGGTCCGACACCATGTCATGCAGGGTGCTGGCCGTGATCGAGCGAACAGGGGTTTCGGCCCCGAGGTGGTTGACGATCTGGTTCCCGAGGTCCGACATTGCCGTGGACTTGAGCGAGACCCAACGCGCGGCGTTGACGCTTGCGTACAGCTCGCCGAGCGTGTGCCCCCGTCGCTCGTCCTCCCTTCCCGCCCTGACGAAAGCCTCCGCCTCCGCGGCAGTCTTGAACTGCCGACGGAACCTCCTGCCGTCGATGACGCCATCGACTTGCCAAGACCGCCCGCGCTTCCGGATGTTCATGCCGACCTCACTTCACCTGCAAGAGTCCCTTGATGATTGCCTGGCCCCGAGGAGTGAGGTAGACCTGCAACGAACGCCTGTCCACCGGCGAGGTGTCCGTGCGGATCACCCCAAGCCCCTTCCGGGGCTGCCCCGGGCGGACAAAGCCGCTCGACAACAAGTAGATGTTCCGGCTCGCGGTGCTTGCGGACATCTTGAACTTGTCCACGATCCGGGACATCGGGACACCCTCGTCTGCCGGGTGCGCCGCAACTTCGACAAAGATCGCCATCGCCAGCGCCGTCATGTCTGGGTCGAGGACGTCTCGCAAGTGCGAGAGCTGGCTGACGAGCGTGGACAACGCGATAAACCCTTGGTTGTTTGCTGCCATGATTTTTCAGGTCCCCCTTCTTGAAACAACACCAATCTTGGAGGTACATGATTACACGGGAACGCTGACAAGTCAATCGGCACCTTTCCTTTCTTGGCAACAATCAGATCGCCGAAATATCGAGACACTGCCCCGAGACCTTGATGTCGATCCTGTACATGGACTCGGCCACGAGGCGCTTGACGTCGGGAACAAATCCCGGCTTCGAGAACAACCAGCCGGGGTTGTACGGGCTAAGCGCCCGGCGCAACTCCGTGTCGCCCAATGTCACCTGGGGAGCCCCCCCTGACCGGAGGAACCGCCTGACAATCAGGCGCTCCAGTCTCCTTTCCGGGGAGCCCCAAGACAAGGATTCCCGGAGCGTCGGCGGCCAGTACGGCCTGCCGTCTTCGGTCTCGTTCTCGGGGCGCCCGTAGTCAGAACACCGGCTCGTCCCTTTCATGCGTTCCCCCCGATTTCTCTGGCCTCGTACTCCCCGATGGTCCGCTGAAGCGAGACGTTGCGGCTCTTCGCTTCCGACAACTTCGCCGACAGGTCCTCGATCATGTCCGCCGCCTTCGACAGGAGCGACGCCTCCGGGTGGTACTCCGTGGCGCCCATCTCAGCCTTTGCGCGGGAACGCAAATACGCAACCACACCGTCCGTGATGCGATCCTTGTTGTACTGGTTCATGACAATCCTTGCCCTTTGGCAACCATTGGGGAATAGGGAAAGCCCCCCGGCTGGGCCGCGGACGCCCAACCGGAGAGCAGCGAGTAAGCACGGTAATGGTATCAGGACGCCTCACGGAGGGCCAACGATCCTGAGAGATCGAACGGCGAAACGTCGGTGATGTCGTCGGCGACGGCAAGGCCGATGCCGATGGCGACTCCGTCAGCCTGCTTCTTGTGCAGCGTCTTGACCTCGTATCGGTCGATGCACTCGAACGAGCGCCACTTCATCGGGGCATAGCCGGACACCACGGGAACGGAAGGATCGGCCTTCTCAAGCGCGACGATCATGCGATGCGTCATGCAGTGATACGGGTTTCTGATGGCGATCCTCCCGGTCATCTCGCCGGGAAGCGCCTTCTCACCAAGGAGAACACGCATGGCGTTCGCGATGTCGCCCATGATGAGGGCTCGACTCTTCAGTTCGAGACCTTGGAGGATTGTCATGCTCTGCACACCCAGGCGCTCCCACAGGCGGGGCAGTTCGCAGACGTACTGAAGCGAGAACTCCGTCGCCCGGCCCACGCCGTGGCGAATGGGCAGCGTGAACGTCCGCCCGTCGCCGCCATCGACGCGCAACTCCATCCACGAGATCCCGATGTCCTCGTGGTCGTCCTGCGGGAATGCCTCACGGTGACGCGAGAGACTGTCGAACCAACGCTCTGCTTCCGGGGAGTATCCGATCACGCTGCACCTCCCTTCTCGTCAATGACGGTGATCTTGATGCCGGTTCCCCCGGTCGCCGCCATCCACGCATCCCGCGCCTCGACCAGACGGGCAAGGTGCTCGTCCGCAATCGCCTTGTCTGCGACCATGCTCCGGGCGACCGTGCCGAGCCAGACGAGGACGGGGAGCGACATCCCTTGGCTCTCGCCGGAGTACGAATCCGAGAGCATGACGAGCGCATCGCCGTAGATGACCTGCCCCGCAAACAGGGACGCAATGTCATTCATGACGCGCTTGTCACTGAGCGCACCCTCGTCGTCGATCCAGAGGTCGATGTTCGTGTACGCGGTGTTCAGCCCGACGGGCTTCCCGAACACGTTCGACAAGGCAACACAGTGGACCACGGATCCCCAGTCCGCGCCGATGGCGCGATTGAAGGACTCGTAGCCCGGGTTGTCAACGCTCACCGCCTCGACGCTGTGCGACCCTGCCTTCAGCAGGAGAAACCGCTTGTTGTCGTTGCTCATGTGCCTACTCGCTTTCATGCCTAGACAATCGGATGCCGCCGGGAACGCTCCCGAGCCAGGCACCCACACAGACCCCGCCGCCGCAGCGATGGCGACGGGATCCGAGTGGATGTCTCAACTCTCCTTCAGCACCTCCGAGTAACACTCTTGGGCGTCGTCAAGCGAGGTGCACGGGAACACCGTGTGCACCTTGCCGTTGTCGCGGAAGTCTTCGACCCACCAGAGCGTCGGCTTCCCCTTCTGCTCGTACTTCATGACAGTCACGGAGCGGATCGTCTTCCCCTGCACTTGCGTACCCATCCCGCAGGGAGGGACGAACCCGTCCAGTTCCGCGCTGCCGATGCTCATGCGATTTCGCTCCATGTCAATCCACCTCCTTGCTGCCAAGTACGTCAGTCACCCACCACTCGTAGCCACACGACTTCATGTGCTCCTGCACTGCTGCGATTGCGTTGTCGGCCTCCTGCCCGTCAACGTCCTCGATGCCGGGAACCTTGACAACGATCACGATTTCCATGTGGTGCTTGGTCACTTGTCGTCCTCCACCTGAATGTTGGCGAACCCGTGCGCCTCCTCCGTGACCATGAACCCGATGCGCTCAAGTCCGGCCTCGGCTGCGTTGATCGCCCACCTGCACTGGTACGGGAACATGAACGAGAATCCGGGATCGTCCTCACTGACGAGGATCTCCCACACGCGCTCCTCGGGAACGTCCCGGGGAATCACGTTGTGTCCGTAGCACAGGCAGTCGTCCGGGCCCAGTGCCCGGCTAGTGCACACCTCGTAGAACTCGCCGCCGGGGATGGGGCGGTAGCGACGGACGAACGTGTCCCAGTCCATGTTCCCGATGACAACGTCCGGATGAGGCATCACGCACCTCCCTTCTGCTCGGCCATAGCCCGGAGCAGGGCACGGGCCAGTTCGTCCATGTCAATCTGCTCAAGCACGGCATCCACCACTGCGTGAATGTCCACGGCCGCAGCCACCTGCTCGGCGTCCATGTTGTCCGCCACACGCTCGGCCAAGTCCGTCGTGTCGATGTACTCCGCGACGGCCTCCGCCAGTTCGCCCATGTCGATGTCTGCTTCGATCCTCACGCTGCACCTCCGTTCCTTTGGCTGTTGCGTAGCGCCGCCACCTCGGCGGCAAGCCGCTGCACAAGCGGCAGGATGTGCGTTGTCAACGTGTAGCCCGACGGCGTACCGATCTGCTCCATGTAGCAGCCCCAGTAGGCAGCGTGGTCAAGTACGTCATCCTCGGGCCCCGGCCTGTTGCTCGTACTCACGCTGCACCTCCCCTCGCCTGCTCGTCGATGCGCTCGGTCATGACGCACATGAACCCCGTCACGAAGTCGCGCTCCTCCGGGAGCAGCGCGTCCGGGTCAACGGCTTCCATGAACGAGAGAACACCCACCATCGCGGCCTCCGGCGCCGCCCGCCATGCGCCGCTGTCGTGCGCCTGCCTCATGCGCCGCAGCGCCTCGCTCACCATGCACGGACTCGGTCTCATACGCTTACTCGCTTTCCGCGGCAGTTCGCCGCATTGGTGCAACCATCATCGGTCAACGTTCGCCGTTCGTCAAGTACCTAGGCCGCGATTTTCTGGGAAACGGCCTCACTCCCCTTCGGGGAGATTTTTTTGTTCCGGCAGTGCTTCAGCCCCGCTTCGAGCGCCGCGTCCATGCGTTCGAGCATCCGCATACCCTCGGCCTCGCCGACGAGCCCGCACCGCATGGCGAACGCCAACACGGCGCCGGTGCACTCGTACTCACGCCACGCATCGCGCTCCGTGAGCGCCTTCGCAGTGCAGGCGAGAGCCTTGTCAACGCATCTCCTGGCGTAGCCAGCCATGAACTCGGGCGACCTCATGTCAATCGCCTCCCTTCGCCACGACCTTGACGCAGAACGCGGCCACGATCGCGGCCATCTCCGCCTCAGTGATCGCTCCGGAGCGAACGTCCTGTGCGAACGCCTCCGCCTTGGCCTTCCGATCCTCCGCCTGTGCCTTGGAATCCTTCGGATTCACGAACGGAACCATGTGCTCACTCGCTTTCTCCGCATGATGCGGGATGGGCGCTCCGCCCGTCACCCTTGGACGGAGCGCCCGACCCATGCCACGCTTACGCTGCGGCGCTTGCAAGCCCGGAGAGGCGATTGCAGGCGTCCGCAAGCCACTTCTGCGCCTCCTCGTCGGTGTGCATCCATCCCTTCGACACGGCGTCATACTCGCCACTGTCGTGCCAGTCCTGCTTACTGCTGCCGTAGGACCCGTCGTGGCAAACGTCGAGGCACGCATTCCGGAGCATCCATCCGATGCTGCGGTGAACGCCGCCGCCGACGCAGAGCGCCGCAGAAAGCGAGCACCCATGCGATACACGACCACGAAGCACACGACCGGACTGCAAGCGACGGTGTACACGTTCGCATCGTTGACCGATGCCCTCGACGAGGCTCGGGAAGGC
>Ga0078894_10001997_pt1 | contig 15330 bp, 10 predicted proteins | sample LauGreSu1BDMLBSD_2_FD_67506 | JGI IMG/M metagenome (GOLD analysis project Ga0078894, IMG submission 67506) | Freshwater lake microbial communities from Lake Michigan, USA - Su13.BD.MLB.SD (version 4) (version 4) | ecosystem: Environmental > Aquatic > Freshwater > Lake | place: Lake Michigan... | reverse complement strand
CCGTATTCATTTAGCCATTCAGCTACTGCATCAGGGTCGGCTTCGACTTCTGATGGAATGAACTGAGCGATTCTTGCATTTAGTCCGAAGGACTCTAAGATTTCTCCGACTGATGCTTCATGACTATAAGTCGTGAATTCTTCGATAAGCGATTCTCTTTCCTTCAATTGTTTCTGAAGTCCATCGATTTGCTTGCGAAGTTTCTTCACAAGATTAGTGTCAGTGAAGTCGTCTTCGTCGTCTTCGATATCGTATTCGTAGTTATCTGCCATTGCTTTTTCTCCCTTTTAGTTGGTTGACCCTCATCGGGTTTGCATCACACGTACTCCTCACCAGGGGTAGTGATTCGTAGACGTGACGGCTACCAGACTGATACACGTTCCAGGGCTGGTCGGTCTGAAACGGAACCTAATTAAACGTCCTCTGCAGTGGCGCGACCAAGAGATGTCTTGTCAATCGCGCTACGTGTAGCGAACTTTGCTCGCTCTTTCGATGCGAGTTTCTTCGTCTTGAGTGCAACATCTGTGCCACCAGCGAGAGCCAATGACTGACGTGCCAAATCTTCATCTCCAGCTTTTTCGCCATACAGACCAAGCAATCGCTTGTAGTCTGCTTGCTGACGTGCTGCGCCTTGGAATGCTTCCTCAGCCATAGCACCTTTACCTGATGCGTAAATTTCTTCGGCAAATCCCTTGCTTGCGTCCATACCTGCACGACCTGCAGCTCCACCAATCTCAGCAGCGCCATACATCTTCTTGGCTTCTTCTGTGGTGTACTGGTAACGTGAGTTAATAACATTGAATGCCTTATCCTTATCAAGAAGGTAGGCTGTTAAATCTCCAGTAGTCATGCCGTAGTAAGTCTTTAGTGCATTGACAATATTCTTGTCTGCATTATTAAGTGCATTCTGTGCGATATTGACTCGCTCTGTTAGTTCAGCGTTGCTGATACTATTTTCAATAAGCTTGGTAAAATCGTCTTGTGTATCGTAGAAACCAACTGGCAATCCTGCGCTTTGCAGGATTTCCTTGTATCCAGATTCTGTATCGATATATTCTTTAGGTGTAAGAAGACGGTCGCCAGGCATTCCCTTGCCTTCTGCCATACGCTTCTTAATTACTTCATTGGCAGCAAACCTTGTTTTATACGCATCGCTTGAATAGATACTGTTAAGTATCTGCTCATCGGTTGGCATAATGTTTTCTTCATATACCTTATCGATAGCATCGGTAAGTGACTTCATAAATGTAGTACCAAGACCAGTGTTCTCAAACATCTTCATCACTGCATCTTTAGCGCCAAAGTCTTTATATGTATCTACAACCTTGCCATCTGTACCATCAGACATAACCTGTACGGTTTCAACTACGCCACCTGTCTTGCGTACTGTACGTACACCGACAACTTTTGGCTTGGCTGCTTCTGTTGCAGCAGCAGACTGAAGGTCTGCAATCTGCTGGGTAAGTTTTGTAATCTGGTCAAGCACTGAGTTAAGTGCAGCATTGTCTACATTTACTGGTGCATCATCGGCAGGCTTATCGTCTGCAGGCTTATCGTCTGCGGGCTTATCGTCTGCAGGTTTATCATCACCACTGGTGTCGACTTCTCCCTGACCTTCTGTAGCAGTACCTTGGTCACCAGTTGATTTTCCATCACCAGGAATTGGTCCATCAGCTGCTGCAGGAGTTGGAGTTTTAGTTGCCTTAACCGCTGGCTCAAGAATAATCTTTGTGTTAGAAAAGATTGTGTTTCCACCGTCATACTTTGGATTACTTGTTAACTGTGGGTTAATCTTCAACAACTCTTTAGTTGTCATACCATTGGCAGCAGCAATTTCGCTAACTGTATCACCAGGCTTAACTCGATAAGTTACTGCTGGCTTTGCTTCAGTTGCCGTTGCGGTTGGAATACCAGCTGAGGCTGCAGCAGCTGCTGCTGCTTTTGCTCCCGCTGCTTTTGTTTGCTCGTCGACAGTAAAGTTTGTGACAGCAGTATTAAGGTCTACCTTTGGTGAAGCGGTATCTGTCGTTACTCCAGGTATTGTAAATGGAACATAACTACCGTTAAGATATGGCATCGTTTACCCCAGGAATCCAAAGTCTTGAAGAATGCGGTTTGCGATTCTTGTCTTTTCTTCTTTTGCATTTTGAGTGGTATCCCACTTAGCACTACGACGAGCTAACTTCTTAGCATCGTATAAGTTGATTGGCTGTACATTGCCCTTCTCGTCTGTTACGTTAAGTGCTCGCTGTACATAATCATCGTTAAGGTCAATCTGATTAGCGTTAGTTTCCCAAACATCAGCCATAGCCTGTAGCCATGGGTCTGCTGCTTCACGAAGTGTTTGACCTTGGTCAATAAGATTAGATAAACCAGGAGCAAATGACTTTGCTCTTTTCTGTAACTGGTCGTCAATCTGTGTTGGTTGCAATGTGCCAGCGACTAGACCTTTCATACTGGTTTCAAACCACTTGGTAAATCCTTCATTAGACATAGTGCGGTCAAAGCCGTAGTCCCACGCTTGCTTATATAGACTGCCAGCCAGTGTTTCAAGGTTGCCACTTAGCTTTGTATATACAACCTTATCGCCTGTACCGACCTTACCTGTTTGTGTAAAGTCAATTGCATCAGCCATAAGCTGGTTAAGATAGTTCTTGTCGTAGTTAATGACTTTGCCATTGACAATAACAGATGACTTCATCATCTGTTCTGCATATGTAATAGCTTCTTGTGCTGTTAACTTAAGACCGTTGGCTGCAAACTTACGTACGATTTCACTGGCATTGTCCTGCAAATCCGCTTGGAACTGACCAGGGTTTGTCTGCTTTGTATATTCAAACTGGCGCTGCTTGTCTGTTTGTCCGCGATACCAGTTGGTTCCTTTAATAATCTGTTCTTGCAGGTATGGGTCAGTGACCATTCCTTCGCCATTAGGTCCACCAAGAATCTGATTCAGCGCTGCCTGTAAAGACTTATCTGACTTAAGAACTGCAGCAGCAATCTTGAATCGTGATTCAAGCTCAGCCATTGAGAATGTATCTTTAGTCTGTGCTGTTGAAGTGCTTAATACTGGAGTAGGAGTTGGTGTAGATGTTGGAGTAGGTGTTGGAGTTGGTGTCTTTGCTGGTGTCTTTGGAGGCGTTGTAGCCTTAGCGCCAGGAATAACAAACTTCTGACCAGGTCTAATAACATTAACGTTCTTAATTGATGGGTTAGCCTTGGCAATAGCAGCAACGGTTGTCTTATTAGCTTTAGCGATAGCGCTAAGCGTATCGCCCTTCTTTACGGTAACTGTCTTCTGTGCCATTATTGAACCACCTTGCCGATTGCTGTACGGTCTGGACCGATTAGACCTTCAATAATCTTAAGTACATTCTTTGCAGCAAATGACTCTGCGTAGTCAGGCATGCTGCGAGCAAAGTTCTGTGCAAACATAGTTGGGTCAAAACCAGTAGTTGATGTAGCCATAGTTGTTGTCTGGTCTACGCCACCTTTACCTGGTGATGTTGTTGATGTTGCTGTATAAACCTGAGCTTCTTTTTTAGCCTTTTCATTGACAGCTTTAAGGTATGCTGCGGTTTCTGCAGATGTGGCTGTGCGACCAAGTTCGGATTCAAATGTTTTAGTGATGGTATCGCCAGCAGATGATGCACTGTATTGGGTTACAGTCGTTTGCTTCTGCTTGGTTGTACCGTATTTCTTAGTAGCAGTCTTATCCTTATCAGCAAAATCTGCTGGGTCCATGTACTGTAAGAACATGGCTGGGTCGCCCTTGGAACCAGACCCTAAAGCCTGTGTCCAGTTAACCGCTTCATCCCATGCATCTTGATACTTATCTTTTGGAACGCCAGCACGTGCAAGACCAGCTACGAAGTCATCGTAATAACGACGGACTGCTGACCCTTTAGGAGCCTTAGATGCTGTGTACTTGAACCAAGCCTTAGCCTGTACGTCACTTACACCAGACCCTGATGGAAGACCAGGAAGAATAATTGGAGCATAATTAAGGTCGGTGTTCTGCTCTTTTGTTTTCTTGTCTGCTAGATACTTCTTATATGCAACTTGGGCTGCCTTAAATTGCTTATCGCCAGCTGAACCTTTTGGATAATCGCTACGTACTGGAGCTTTCATTATTTAGTCACCACATAATCTGTTTCTAGTTCTGGCATATTCTGTAACCATCGTGTGGAAAATACTGCGAATTCCTCAGATGCTGTCTGAAGGAAGTCATAATGGAACTGATTGAACTGCTGCTTTAGAATTAGCTTTCCCTTATCAGTTTCATTTGGTCTGTCATAGGCTTTCTTGAACTGTCTTGCTCTAGACACCCAGTAGGAAATCTCTTCCCACTTAACGCTTCCTTCTTTGAGAGCATGCGCTCTCCACTTGGTATCGTCAACGATGGCTTCTACTGTAGGTATAAAACCTTCCCAGTAGTCTTTGCGACCTTCGTCGCGCTCATCAACCCAACCTTTGAATTCATTCTCAACATCTTGAACCATGTCATCGAATACTCGCTTAACACCGCTAGTTGCATAACGCGTTTCATATGTTGAACCAATACCGTATTCAGCCATCTTGGCATCACGCCAGTCAACAGCCTTCTGGTATTCAGCCCACCCACGGCGGGCTTCTACGCTACGAGTTAATTCTCGTGATGTCTTCTGCTGTGTAATTGGGTCGTTGAATCCACCAGGAAAGTTCAATCTTTTATAGATTGCTGCTACCTCTGTTGAGTAATCATCTTTACCGCTACCAGTTCCAGCTAAATCGCCGTATCCTGATGACAATAAAGCTGCATATTTTGTATTGAATCGACCAATTGTCTGCAGTAATTCTGGATTCTTTCGAATCATTTTAAGGTCATTCATGGTTGTAGCTACACCAGCGATATTCTTTTTATTAGAACCAACTAGTGCAAGTGAGTCAATACCCCACTCATCAACCATCATCTCCTGTGCAATCTTGTAATCTCCGCCAGCCATCTCGACTAGGTCTGCGTAGTATGCAGTTGCTGCACGAGTAACTGGGTCAAAGCTTGCTGAGATTGGTGCAGAGAACTGCACGATTGCTCGGATAAACGCCATGTTTGCTGCTGACTTAGCAGCAGAACCCATAGTCGGAGGATTGCCAACGCGACCGTTTCTATCCCATTCAGCGTATGCCACACGGTAATGTGTCATTACATCATCTACATAACGTTCGCTTGCGCCTTCTTTAATCTTGCCACCGTCACGCAAAGCGTAGACAGCATCAAGAAGTGAACGCATATACCCTGGCATGATTGCGTTGATTGCAGTTCCTACGTATCCGCCACCTTCTTGTGGGTAGCCTCCGTATAGGACAGAGCTTTCATACACATCATCGCCAAGCAAATCACGTAGACCCTGTGCGATTGTTTCGCCATGTACACCCCATGGTGTGTTCTCCATGAATCCGCCTTTAACAAGTTCGGATACAACGATTCCACCAAAGAATGATACGGATGGGTCTGCCACCATAAATTCAAGTTGTTTCGGATTAAAACGAATTCCACCACCACGCTCATCCATAAATGGCTTGAGTGCTTTGTTACCCCAGCCAAGTGGCAGTGGGTACTTAACAGTTACCTGAGTACCACGTGGTACATCAGACATCTTGCTATAGGTGTTGCCGTCTTTATCTTCGTATGCTTCGTAGTTATCGAATGCTTGCTGAATACTGTTGTACCAGTAAGCGTTCATTGGATTACGAGCCATGAGGCGAAGTGCTACGAGCTGGCTGTTAAAGAATGCTAATGGGAATGACATGGCATAACGTGCCACATACATACCATTGGTCAAACGACGTGAAGAATAAAGTGTTTCTTCTACGCGTGCTAGCGCCTTACGATAAGCAATCTGACGAATCTCATTGTTAACTACCGCATCCTTAACGTCAATTCCTGCGCGTTCTGCTGCATTAACAAGAGTCTTCATCTCTGCTCTTGTATAAGACAAGAATAAAGGAGTACGTGCTAGACGGTTTTCTGCAGCAGATAGAACCTTCCATGCTGCGTTAGTTGCCCCGCCTACTCCGACTAGACCCTTCTCTACGATATTCAAATCGCTGAGATTAATGTTTGGTCCATCAATTGATGGGAGCAAATCTGTACGTCCAGCCAACATAGCATCGACTTCGTCGACACTTACGTTGCGTGTAACAATAATCTTACGTAGCTCTGGGTCTGGATACATCTTGACAAGCTTGTCGCTTGTCTGTGAAATCCATGAAGCAAAGTCATCTTTGGTAAGTTCTTTACCAAATCGTGACTCCATACGTAGTCTGTATTCTTTACCTGCTGGCGAGTATAGCCAACGTAGGATGTCTGATGGTGAATCTCCACGCATCATCATGCCAAGTGGCATATCAAGTTCGTTACGAATCTGACGGTTAGCAATATGAGCCAAAGCATTCATATACTCTGGGCGGTCTTTGCGGTCAATCTTTACAAATCGATTGCCACTAGCGCTGAGTCTACGAGAGATTTCAGATTGCATTGATGCTGCATAAAAGTTTTGTGCTGAGTCAACCTCAGACATGTAGGCGCTTACACCACGAACGTTAGGGTCAGCAAGACCATCGATAGTGTACTTCTTGCCACTTTCGCTGATAATAACTTCTTGGTCTTGACCAAGGCGCTTCTTGCCTGCCTTGCGTGATGCCTTAGTTGTTTCAAAATCAACCCAGTCCTGACGGTTTTTTTGAATTAACTTTGCGTATCCGTTAAGAATATCTGCAGTTCTGCCAAGCTGTTGCTCTGCTGCTGCCATAGCAGCACGTGCTGCGTATACAGCATCATCTGCTGCATGTACTGCAGCTTGTGCATCTGGGTCTGCAGTTTTACGTGCTGCAACTTTCAGTGCGGACTCACGAGCTTTGGCTGCTGCCTTAAGCTGCGATTGTGCTGAATCAAACTGGTCTTGTGCTTTTTCCCAAGCAGCAACCTTTGGTTCAATCTCTGCCCTGTATCGTTCAATCTGAAACTTTGCATCTTTGGCACGTTTACGAGCCTGTGCTGCAGGTGAACCAGGAATCCATTTCTTCAATGATTCTGCACGTAAGCTTGAGTTGTAGACAGCATTATCTAACGCTGGTGCTCCGTTACGTAGCAACTCCATTGACTCAAGTGCCATACTTGCACGAGCCATTGGGTCAACCATAGAGTTCTTAGGAATATAAGCAAGGCGAATAAGATTCAAATTGCTGAATACCATGTTGGCAAGGTCAAGCAATTGACCTGTGGTCATTGCTGCCTTTGATGCAATTGCTCCTGCATACTGAGCATCCGTGACTTTAGTTCCCTTACCAGCCATGCGACGAGCCTGGAAAATTACTTCAACTTCCAACTTGCGGAAGTCAAGCATAGGAATAGTCTGTGCTTCATTTGATACAGAAATAAAATTCTGTACGTTAATAGAGCCGTCTTCGCCAGGAACCCAACCGTTCTTAGCAGCGTACTGCTTAACAGTTGCACGATTCTCTGCAGTCTTTGCTTGCCACTTAGTAATCTCTTTTACTGCTTGTGATGCAGTTCGGATATCTTGTAGGTCGGTAACTCCGTATGCCTTGGCAAGACGAACCATTACCTGCTCTTCGATGCGACCAAGTGCGATAGCACGTTGTGTATCATCTTGAGCGTTAAGGAACTGCTCAACCATACGGCGCTTAAACTTTACGCCTTCTGCTCCACTAAGAAACTGAAGACGGTTTAGGTCTGATAGTAAATCGCTTGATGCTTCAAACTTACGTGGGTTAGAAATGTTAATGTGACCCTGTGGTCGACCTGAGCCAACCCATGCAATCGTACGAATGACTCTGTCGTAAGTTCTGCTTTGGTAAACTTCAGTCTTCCAATTGCTAGAACCATCATCGCCAAATAGCTTTAGGTCACCAAACTGTGCTTGCACAGCAAGCTTCTTTTTAGCCAACCCAATTGATTCAAGCGCAGCAAAACGTCCTGGCTGCCATGATTCAATACCCGCACCACGTGGTACGTTAGTTGCGAACTCTTCAAGAGCTCTAGCAAGACTTGGGTCTTCTGCCTTCTTAGCATCTAGGATGCGCTGAAAGCGAGCTTCCAACTTTGGTGACAACATGTCTTTACCAATGTCGGCAAAATCTGTAATAGGCGTGTTCTTATCAAATCCATAGTCATCGATATGGTCTGCTTCAAGTGGCTTCTTAGCAAAGAATCGATTGAATGCAGCGACATCTCCGCGTTCTGCTAGCAAGTAATCTGCTACATCGCGGTGGTTGTCTAATCGTGAAACAATTGTTGCTGTACGGTATGGGTTAGATGTTTCCCGAATAAGTGGGTTGGCAGCTAACACAGATACATCACGTGTGTTGACTACGTCATCTACAAGTACACTAAGACCGTTGCGAGTACGTGCTTCTGTAACTACGCCCGCTTCAACCTCGTTAACAATTTGGTTAAGGTTGTTGCGGAACTGGTTCATATCGTCACCAGTTACAATTCTTTTTGGTCCAATTGCCTTCTTGGCTCCTGCTCGGATTACAGTTCCAGCACCTTTAGTGCCAAGCGCTGCAAGAGCTAGGTCAGTACCACCTGATGCAAATACGCCAATCCATTCATCTCGAAATGCTTTGTCGCGCTGCTTGTCATCAAACACATTAAAGTCTTCATCAAGAAATGTTGCGTTGGTTAGTGGACCAAGTACAGGTGAAACTGTTTGTCCAACCGTTGTAGCCAAAGCTTGACCCATAGAAACTTTTTTAGCTTGCTTCTTGGCAAATCTAAAGTTCTCAACAATGTTCTTGCCTTTATTTTGACGTGCAGCTTCTGCTGTAAGTAGACCAGTAGATACACCTTGTGTAAGTGGTTGTACTACTCGCTCACCAAATGTTTCAAGCACACGCATAGCTGGATTAATAATGAATCCAAGCTTGCCTTTTTGACCTGATTCAATTGCTCCCATAACTTTAGGGACAACTGCTTCTTCAATCTTTCCGACTTTAGTATTGTCGAACTGTTGTTTCTTAAATGAGTCTACCTTGGACGGAGGGGTTGCAGCAGGTTGGTCTGTGTAACGTGGGTCATTCCACCATTCCGTCATTGACACCTGGGGTAGCCTCCTTCGTACTTGTTAACTCTTCTAATAAAGATAAGCGGTCATCGTCAGAAGGGAACTTCATTTTTGCTACGTCCCACGCCAGTGGTGCTAAATCAAATCCAAGGTACTCAAGGTTCTGTTCGAACTTCTTGAGAATCTTCATCCTGTCTGGCTCCTCAAATATTTAACAAACGCTTTCATTGTTCCGCTTGATTGCGGTGAATCTGCATACTCCATCATCAATGGCATGTATTGAGATAACTTACTTAGGTCTTCTAATGTGACATCTGTTGGTGTCTTAAGACCCAGTATTTCCCTACCTGGACCTGGACCAGAATCAACACCTGCAGTAACAGGTTCATCTGGTCGACGTGAAGGTTCAGATAGGGAAACTACGTCTGCCATTGGGTTAGGTGTCTTTGCCATTGGTGCGCCTGCTTGGTCTTGCTGGAATTGCTTCTGCTCGCCATAGGCAGCATTAGGAAGTTGTTTCGCGCCTTGGCGGTCAGTTCTCTTTGAGAACGGACCTGGACCCGAAGGTTGCATCATTGACATTTATTACCCTACTTCTTTGGAATGTTTACCTTAGTTCCTGACCAAATCATGTTGCCTTGCTTGTACTTAGGATTGGTCGCAAACTTCTTATTTGCTTTACGAATCTCTGAAAGAGATACGCCAGATGCCTTAGCAATTGCGCTAAGGGTGTCACCTGATTTAACTGTGTATGTGCTACCTGGTGTTGCGGTAATTGTTGAACCACCTGCACCTGGAGTAGCTCCGCCTTTAGCACCACCTGATGAACCACCTGCAGCACCTGGTGCTACTGGATTCTTAGGGCGAGTCTTAGAGCCCTTCTTATATGCATCGGTTCCTGGTACTAAGCTTGAACCATCAGGACCATAACGCAATCCCTTGTTAGCTTTCTTAGTAGCAGCTTCCTTCTTCTTAAGCAGTGCATTAAGTTCGTCCATACGTTCACGACGTGTTTGACCAACTAGCCCCATAGATACAAGGCTTGCAAGATTGCTTGCTTGTGTAGCCATACCTTCTTTAACGCCCACGCGTTTGTTAGGCTCAAGCTTTGCTTTTAGACGGGCAATTTCATTAAGGTCTTTATTAGTAGAACCTTTGGCAAGAGAAACAACTTCTCCTGCAACTATAAGTGGCACAAACTTTCCGCCAACCTTACGTAGCAAGCCTTTCTTCTTTACATTTGTACCACTTCCAGGAACTGGTGTTACTCGTGATGTAGTTGTCGCAACTGTACCTGTACGTGTGCTAGCAACAGTACCCTTTGGACGAATTGCTAATTCCTTAGAACCAGAAAGTTTGCCTTCTTTAATAAGCTTTTCTGTAGTCTTCTTTAGCTTCTCATCTTCCATCGCGGTAAGCGATGCATCCGTTGGACGTGCAACTGAAACCGTTTTCTTTACAGATGACTTCTTTGATGCTGCTTTCTTCTTTACACCAGGCTTCTTAACGCCAGGCTTGGTTGAAGGCTCTGCCACAGTGGCAGCTTTCGAAGTCGCAGGAGCAGATGGCTTCGATGGTGCTGCTTTCTTTGCAGCAGCCTTCTTTGTTGTCGCCTTCTTCTTTACAGATTTCTTTTCTCCAGACATGATTTCTTGAGCACGAGCCTGAGATACAACCTTGCCATTCTCTACAAGAGATGGACCTTTAGCAGAAATAGTAGATGCTTTAGCAGCAGCTTTCTTTACTGGCTTAGATGCTCCGCCTGCTTTAGTTTCTTTCATTGCTAACTCGGCAGCAGAAGCTTTCTTTCCGCCGTACTCACCAAACTCGGTACGCATACGTTCACGGAACGCCTCACGTGCCTTGGCTTGGTTTGCTTCGTATTCTGCCTTGCTTAAGTATGCGTTCTTACCCAAATCCGCCTTAGCGGTATCTTTCATTTCCTTTAGCGCCATCTTATCTTCGGCGGAAATTTTAATCTTTGGGTCTTTGCGGGAGGCTTTTACCTTCCCAGGAAATGCTGCCTTAGCAGCAGGTTTGGCAGCCGATTTTGCCTGCCGATACTTACGAGTGGTCTTGCCTTTTTTGGCTGCCATGGTTATCCTTTACTTAAACTTATTAAGCTTTACTTAAGCTTGTTCTTGTTGCCCTTGATGCCCTTTGGTGTTGTTCCTTGCTGAACTGCACCTAGTCCGACACCCTTACCTGCTGGCTTCTTGCCTTGCATTGCCATTGAGGTTGGAGCCTTTGCTGCTTTTCCTTGCTTTCCGAACATGTGTTTCTCCTTGTTTATGCTGGTATTTGACGAGTTACGCGACCTGATAACACTGGGTTGCCAGAGCCTGTTAGACCTGCAAGCAGTTCTTGCATTGCTGGTCTTCCTTGTGGTGCTTGTGGTAATCCACCACCACTCATTTCTTCCATACCTGCTTCAGCAGGTGCGGGTTCTCCTGGCATACCTGTTTGTTCAGGTTGCTTTGGTGCTGGTTCTGGCTTGAACGCTTTAGCAACCGCATCTTCTAGCGGTACGCCTTTCTTGCGTTCATCGATTACTGCAGCCATTTTCTCAACAATCTGCATTGGGTCTTGACCTTGCATCACCATTTGAGGGATTGCTTGTGCAAGTGATGCAATTGACCCCTTAAGGGAGTCACGCATCTCTTCAATGTCGATTGCTCGCTCTTCTTCTCCAGCATTGAGCGAAATCGGTAAATTCCTACGTAGCATGCCACGTGAAATCAGCTTATCTCCACGTGCTTGCAGACCCCATACCAGTGCTCGGTTAGGGTCCAGTCCTGCCATTAGTCCATATTCAACTGTAACGCCGAAGTTACTGTTGATATCAACTGCTGGCTTGTACTTTAACTTGTAAGGTACGCCATTTGCTGTGGCAGATACCTCACGAGTTACATCATTAAAATATGCTTGGTCTGTTGCGAATGCAATTGAGATAGCTTGTCCAATTGCTTCACCTAATACAGACTGAATAACCTTGATTTGTGAATCGAAACCTGCCATAAGTGCCTTGACACCTTGACCTGTAACGATAGAACCTTCTGCTTGTCCTGCACGTGCCTGTGGGAAACGTGTTCCCAACTTCATTTCATCGGCTAAGACATTGTTTTCCGCAAATGCGAACTGAGGTACGTCCAGATTAATACGACGAATCTTCTCAGGGGAGTTAGAACGTATAACTGAATCAGGACCAACGGATAACTGAGTAACGTCAGTAGGCAAAGCAAGAGGAGCTTCAACAGATTTTTGAACAGCCTCCATAGTAAGAAGCGCAAGACGTGCTTTCGCTGCATATACTGGTAGGACATCGTCGAATGAGCCTCGGACTTCGCCGTCGAGCGAAGGACGTTGAGCAATCGCAACTGGTACACGACCGATTTTGTTTGCGGTTTGTGCAAGTACGACTCCTCCACGTTCTGGAATAAACATAACTGTTTGCTTTTTATCTGTCCAACGAACTACCTCTAGTAGTTGGTTGGTATCCCCGCGTGTAAATGCACCTGTTTGCAAGATAGCATCTGCATGTTCTGGGAAATGTGCAGCTAAATCTCCAGCTTTACGATAATAAGAACGAGCATAGACTTGGACTTCACCGAATCTATCAACGTCATAGTACGCACCCATAGAATTTTCTACATGGATATGCGGTCTTTTTTCTTTGAAGTTAGGTTCTACACGGAATACACAGAATCCGTATGTACCCAACTGGTCTGCGCCACGCAGTAGTTCCGTACCTAGACGTGAGGATGCTACGTAATAGTTAGCAATCTTAGTTCTCTTGTCAGCCTTGGTACGCTGGTTATCGTCTAATGACGAATCGCCAGCAGCAGTAATGGTAGGTAGAACACCAGCTTGCTCAGATACATCACGAGCTACAACATCAATGAGGTTAGCAATGATTGGTCGTGACCATGTTCCCTCTGGGAACAGACCTTTGAATACTTGGTCTGCCTGTCCAGCACGAACCAAGGCAACCTCGCGCATGCGCTTATCGCGCTCGGAGTTTCGAGTCTTTAATTGCTCGAATGCTGTTACAAGTTCTTTCATTGATTCACAATCTCGCTATTCGCTGCGCTGCAGCTAAGTCATCTAAGTTGACGATGTACCTAGATTCAATGTCATTGCGTGTGGCAAATTCATTTTTCATAAAGTTAGGTACATTGGCTGAAGTTAGTAAAACATCACGGGCTACGATTTCACAGAACCAGAGTGCCATTACAGCATCCATCTTTAATCGCTTGCCTTGTACTCCTGGTTGCCAGGTTACAAGTTGTTCAACTAGCTTTTTAATATGTTCATTTCTTGAAAGGTCGGGCAACTCAATCATGTTGTCGCCTGCATGTTTCAAGTTGTTGTTGACACCATCTCGCTTAATGACGGTTCCAAACAACGGAGCCAGAGAGGCTACGCCGAACTCTGGGTCTTGCTTATTATTACCAGTGTAATGTGGTCGGTAATTAATTCCACGAGTGGAGAGGAAGTTTCTGATTTCCTCATCTTGAGTCAAGAAAAGCTGAAAAGCATTTGACTCAACAATGACAGTATGCGGTTTGTAAGCATCTGTCCATTCTTTAATCAGGGAACGGATTGCTGCAGGTGTGGGGCTGCTCATGACGTGAACGTCCATGACATAGCGCTTGTGTGTTCTGCGGTCAACCGCATAAGCTACAGCTGCAGTATCTCCAGACATTGCTGGGTCGATACCAATAACCCTGTAAAAGTTTCCACTGTTATCAGGATGTCCTGCTGCGCCTGCAACTAACGCACCCGCTTTTCTCATTCCATTTACTGCGCCTCTAACGCACAGCGGGTCGAAGATTGCATTCTCCGCGATATCGAGGTTCTGGTATACCAAAGACCACTTTGATGGACCAGCCTCATTGCGGACCGCCGTTAAACGCGGTCCAGTCCATCTATCATAGTTACCATTCTCGTCGGGGACATCGTCATCCGTGAGAGGTTGTTCTGATTTACTCCAAAGGGTTTTCCAATCCTTTGGGTCGTCTGCGTATTGGAGTACAGCAGGCATGGACAAATATGACCAAGGCAAAACGCCGTCGGTGTAATGCTGCGGATTACGCAGTTCTTTATAGAGGTCAACGGCAGATACTCGTGTACCAACAACGAGTAGTTGACCACCACCTGGTGGTAGACGAGAAGCAACTTCCTGGCGAATCCATTCCTGTTGCTTAGCCCACTCTCCCGCATTAGAGAGAGTGACTACGTCGTCAAGAACGATTAGGTCGGCGCGAGCGCCGTAGACCTGACCGCCCATACCGATAGCTTCGACCGTAGGGTCTTTAGCATCGTTGTCGCGGATGTCGCCACCTAGATAAATCTTGTTTGCCGACCACTGGTCAGCTGTAGCTTTATAGCCATCGGCAGGTCCAAAAGCAACCTGCATATCAGCATACCGAGGATGAGTCAGTCTTTGCTTGATAGCGTAAAGAAACTTCTTGGCTTGCTCTTGGGTTTTAGAAATAACGATAACCGAGATATTCGGATTCTTGACGATACGGTAAGTCACGTAGTTAATCGTGATGGTCATCGTTTTGGCGTGGTTCGGTGGAACGTTTACCAAGAGGCGGGACAGACCCGCCGACCCTTTTTCGTATGTCATCGCTGGGTCAATCCAGCGGGGCTCTTTTCCTTCCAGCATGTCAACTACGTTGAGCATGTGGTCCCAAACTTTAGCACCAAGATACTTTTCGGAGAACTCGGCGAAATCTGAAAGATTCGTCCGAGCATCTTCTGCTAGGTCTGCGGTTCTAAACCGAGCGTTGTCAATCATTGCCGAGAAGCCAGGGGCTTCACGTCGTTGAGTGTCATACCAGCTTCGGCTTCTACCAATAACCTTTAGGGCATCAGCGATGGTGCGCCCTTGGCGTACCAAGCTGATTAATTCTTTCCGAGCTTCTTCGGGGTTTAGATTGCGGTCCAATGTCACTCCAGGGTTTGTAGGGGTCTACAAGGGGGTTGACAGAGGTATCCCCACATAAGCATAACCAAACGAAAAGCGGGCAATAAGCCCGCGTTCTACGGCTTCGTGGAACTCCGCCGTTACACTTATATAGGGGGCTAGAGTATGGGCGTTTCTCAAGGGCTTTTAGAAAGTTTTTTTCTGGTTATATAAAACCGCAGGTCAGAGCCTGGTTCTGGTGAAAATATTTTTGATGATAGTGGGGGGTAGGTGGGGGGTGGGGTTAAACATCCCTGGGGTAGCCTAGGCTGCGAGCACAAAAAAAGG